>Ga0316187_10006156_pt1 | contig 10344 bp, 10 predicted proteins | sample CroRivburrow1_MG_FD_204927 | JGI IMG/M metagenome (GOLD analysis project Ga0316187, IMG submission 204927) | Coastal sediment microbial communities from Maine, United States - Cross River worm burrow 1 | ecosystem: Environmental > Aquatic > Marine > Coastal > Sediment | place: USA: Maine... | reverse complement strand
AAAAGTGAAGGTGGAGGATCTTGGAGATCAGACATGACTGAAACTGAATTGTTGATTTGGTTGCGGGGGCCGGGCTTTCAAATATCCGTACTTATTTTTGTATTTGGGCTGGTCTATCGTATGATTCAACACTTAATGCTTGGCCGCAGAGCAAACCTTGCTACACCACGAGGTAACAGTTTTGCTTCCGGGTTAAATACCATATGGCGGCGTTCATTTTTCCATGAAGGTATGAGTTCCCGTGGCTATTTTACCCTCATTGCGGGCTATACGTTCCATCTGGGGTTTCTTGTTACCCTGTTTTTCTTGAGTCAGCATATTATATTATTTCGTAGTGTTTTCGGCTTCGGTTGGCCTGCACTGCCACCTGCCATCATAGACATGACTGCCCTGGTTGGTATGGCGGCGCTCATTGCGGTATTTATACATCGACTGCAAGATCCTGTGGTTAGAAAGTTGGCAGACTATCAAGATTATATCGCCTGGACTTTAACCTTTTTACCATTGGCTTCTGGCTTTATGCTTGTGCACCCAGTGGCTTTGTCTTATACAATGCTGCTGAGTATCCATATTATATGCGCAGAATTATTGTTAATCGCCATTCCCTTTACCAAACTCAGTCACATGATCTCGATTTTTGTCGCACGTTGGTACAACGGTGCCATTGCAGGCTATAAGGGAGTACAGTCATGAGCACAACCGCACATAGCGCCATCAAATCGCTTATTGAGCAAATCGATGCACCAACGTCTATTTTTTTCACATCTTGTGTGCATTGTGGAATGTGCGCCGATGCCTGTTTGTTCTACACCGAAACACAGGACCCCAAATATATACCTATATACAAACTTAAACCTTTGAGGAAGGTTTGGCATCAGGAATATACGTTTTGGGGAAAGTTCATGAAAGCCCTTGGTCTGAGCAAACCAGTGACGCATGAAGAATTGCAGGAGTGGGAAGAGCTGGTTTATGACAGCTGTACCCTATGTGGTCGCTGCTCAATGGTTTGCCCCATAGGAATTGATATTGTCTATATGATACGCAAATTCCGTGAAGGCATGACGGCAGCTGGTCATGCGCCGGCGGACCTAAAGGCCACAACTAAACGCGCCATTGAAATCGGTAGCCCCATGGGCATTACCTTGCAGACACTTCAGGCGCAGATTAAACACGCCGAAAAAGAGACGGGCATCGAAATCCCCATGGATAAAGAGGGTGCCGAATATTTGATGTTGTTATCTTCTGCAGAGATAGCCCAATTTAACGAGATCATCCCAGCCGTGGCGCGTATCTTTAAAACGACTAATGTTTCATGGACCTTATCTTCAGAAGCCTTTGAGGCGACCAACAGTGGTATTCAGATTGGTGCCTCGGATCTGGCGGCAGAATTAATCGAACGTGTTGTGGCCGGTGCGGAAAAACTTAAGGTCAAGACAGTAATCAGTCCAGAATGTGGTCATGCCTATATGGCCTTACGCTGGGAAGGCCCCAATCTTATCGGCCGGTCATATTCATTTAATGTAATACATATACTCGAATTATTGGATGATTTACGTAAGCAAGGTCGCTTGAAAACAAAAGGCAAAGACAATACCCGATTAACTTTTCACGATCCTTGCCAAATCGCTCGGCGTGGTGGTGTGATTGAGGAGCCTCGTAATCTGCTAAATATGTTCACTTCTGATTTCGTTGAAATGAAAGAGCACGGCGCTATGAACTGGTGCTGTGGCGGTGGAGGGGGAGTCAGCGCTAATGAGCGTGCCGAACCCTTACGTAAAAAGGTTTTCAGCCGTAAGAAAAAGCAACTGGATGAACTGAATGTTACAACCATTGTTACGGCTTGTTCCAATTGTCGCAATATGTTGGAAGATGGACTGGAAGATAATAATATGGACATTAATGTGGTTGGCCTTACCGAAACATTAGTGGAATACATGGATACTACGCAAGATTCTACTGCAAGGGGAGAGAGTTCATGAGTGAACGTATTGTTGTTGATCCTATTACTCGCATAGAGGGACATTTACGCATAGAGGCCCGTACCGATGGAGATACCATTACCGAGGCTTGGTCTTCAGGCACTATGGTTCGCGGTATTGAGATTATCCTTAAAGGGCGTGACCCACGCGATGCCTGGGCATTCGCACAACGAATATGTGGCGTATGTACCCTAGTCCATGGTATCGCGTCTGTAAGAGCCGTGGAAGACGCCTTAAACTACAAGATCCCACCCAATGCACAGTTGATACGTAATCTTATGATTGCCGCTCAATATGTCCATGATCATGTTATGCACTTTTATCATTTGCATGCCCTGGATTGGGTTGATGTTGTATCTGCACTGAACGCCGATCCTAAAGCAACCTCTGAGCTGGCCCAAACCATTAGTCCTGACAACCCAAAAGCCTCACCCGGTTATTTTTCAGATGCAAAGAAAAAAGTAAAAGAATTTGTCGAAAGCGGCCAGTTAGGCATATTTGCAAATGGATATTGGGGACACCCTGCTTATAAATTACCACCCGAAGCCAACCTAATGGCTGTTGCGCATTACCTCGAAGCATTGCATTGGCAACGAAACGTCGTACAAATACACACTATTCTTGGTGGTAAGAACCCACATCCTAATTTTCTGGTGGGGGGGGCACCAACGGCCATTAGTATTAACCCAGGTACTGGTGAACACAGGCTTCCCGGCGGCGCCAGTGCAACGGCCCTGAACCAGTTGGGTTTGCAGGAAATACAAAATGTCATTAATAGAATGCGCGACTTTGTTGACCAGGTTTACGTGCCTGATACCCTGGCGATTGCCGGTTTTTACAAGGACTGGGCCTCACAAGGTGAAGGTACTGGCAATTTCCTTTGTTATGGTGATTTTCCGGAAGATGGCAGCGATGATGTCAGCAAGCTGCTCATACCACGGGGTGCCATTCTTAATCGCGACCTGTCAACAATACACGATGTGGACCTCGATAATCCGGAACATGTACACGAATATGTTTCACACTCCTGGTACAACTACAGTGGTGGCAAAGACAAACCGCTTCACCCTTATGATGGTGAAACTGAATTCAACTATGATGGTCCCCAACCCCCTTATGAACATCTTGACGTAGATAAGTCTTATTCTTGGTTAAAGTCGCCGCGTTATCGTGGCCATGCCATGGAGGTTGGGCCGCTTGCACGAGTATTAATGCTTTACGCCAAGGGACATGAGCAAACCAAAGAATTGGCCGATATGGCGCTTGGCAAACTGGGCGTTCCCATTGATGCTATGTTTTCAACCTTAGGCAGAACCGCAGCACGCACACTGGAAACAAAAATATTTGTTGATGCCTTGCAAACCTGGTACAACAATCTGGTTGCCAATATAAAGGCTGGAGATTTAAAAACCTTTAATGATGCACTTTGGGAGCCATCCACTTGGCCGAGTGAGGCGCGTGGTGTAGGTTATTCCGAAGCGCCCCGTGGAGCTCTTGCTCATTGGATAGTGATTAAGGACGGTAAGATCGACAACTACCAAGCGGTCGTACCCAGTACCTGGAATGCCGGCCCGCGCGACGCAAACGGCCAAGCCGGTCCTTATGAAGCCGCCTTGGTTGGGCATAAATTACATGATCCAAAACAGCCCATAGAAATCCTGCGTACTATCCACAGTTTCGATCCCTGTATCGCTTGTGCGGTGCATGTGACGGATCCTAATGGTGAAGAGCTAGTCAAAGTGAAAGCGTTATAAGGAGTATTGAATGCAAGCCCCAGCAAACAGTGTCTTTAATGCCCCCGATTGGAACGTAAAGAATTATTTTCTGGCGACCCGCCCCATGTTTTTTACGGCGTCCCTGTTGCCCGTACTGTTGGGAACCGCGATCGGATATGGTCTAGGTGGGCAGTTTGATGTGTGGGCATTGTTACTTGCATTGCTCGCAGTGGCATTTGTGCATGCCGGGATTAATGTGTTAAATGATGTCTATGACGATCTGGGTGGCACGGACCGGATCAATACCAGTCGTATCTCACCTTTTACCGGTGGCTCGCGGTTTATTCAAAACAAGATACTCAGCAATGCACAAATGCGCCGTTTTGGTTATTTGCTTTTAAGTCTGAGCGTCATTATGGGCGCAGGGCTGGTATTACATAAAGGCTATGTTATTTTACTCTACGGTTTAATTGGACTATTCATCGGGGTGGCGTATTCTGCGCCGCCGTTCATGTTAGCGAGTAGAGCGTTTGGAGAAACCGCCATTGCCCTTGGATTTGGTGTGTTACCAGTAACCGGTGCTGCATGGCTCCAGCTCGGACAGTTCAGCTGGGAAGCGCTACTGATTTCGATTCCCGCCAGTTTGTGGGTGGCTAATATCATTTTTATTAATGAAGTGCCCGATCTTAACGCAGATGAAGCCACGGGTAAACGTACTCTGGCAGTGCGTATAGGCCATGAATCAATGGCGGGAATCTATTTATTATCAAATGTACTCGCTTGTGTTGCCATTTATATCGCATTTTCCCTTGGCTATGTACCACTGGGCACGCTTGTAGTACCTTTATTACTTTTGCTACCGGCCAGCTATGCGAGCTATACAATTTATCACTGGTCAGGCATGCCTGAAAAAATTGTAGTTGGGATTAAGTCCACCATAGCCATTCACACAGTTGGCATCCTGTGGTTGCTTGCCTGGGTGAATAACTAGGTAAAAGGTAAAAGGTCAAAGGTTCTCGTTCCCATGCTTCGCGTGGGAACGCATAAAACCAAAAATTTTGGTAATGATTAGTACAGAGTATTATTAACCATAGAGGAGATATTAAAAATGAAAACATTTGTAACGTGTGTGTTTACCCTTTTCTTTGTCAGCATATGCTCGACGGCATCAGCAGTACCCAAGGGTGAGGAGATTAAGTTTACCAAGAGCCCTATGGGCGTAGTGACCTTTGACGGGACTTTGCATCAAAAGCAAAAGCTTAAATGTGATGCTTGTCATCCAACGCCGTTTGTAGAAAAAATAGGTACGGCACAAATGAAACTGCCAGATCATATGGAAGGTAAAAAGTTTTGCTTTATGTGTCACAATGGTACAAAAGCATTTGCCTCCCAAGACAATTGCAATAAATGCCACAAGCCGGCTGCTAAATAACTAGGTTTGGACTATGGTTGGAAACGACGCGAGTTGACCTTGACCTAAACTAGTGGCGTAAAAGACTAGAGTAATGTTATGGGTCAAGAGTGAGAAAACTGTTTTTTAGTTTGATCGCAGAATTGCAATCAATGGTGATTATTATTTTTTAACCTAATTAGCCAAGAGAAACAACTCAATAATGAGTTGTTTCTCTTGTATAGGTGCTACCCCTTAGCTTTAGATGCCGATACTAGCTGCATCATGGGGCTAGGCAGATTAAGGTGCGGGTGCAGGTGCAGGTGCTCCGCCGCCGCCTGCAGGTGCAGGTGCTCCGCCGCCGCCTGCAGGTGCTGCTGCTGCGCCGCCCATGCCCATGCCCATGCCGCCGCCGCCCATGCCGCCGCCCATACCGCCGCCGCCGCCCATACCGCCGCCGCCACCGCCGCCGCCCATACCGCCACCGCCGCCGCCCATACCGCCACCGCCGCCGCCTCTACCGCCTCTACCGCCTCCACCCATAGTAATCTCCTTACACGTTGTTAATTAATAAAATAAAAGTTCGCTGGGATTCTGTTAGTGAGATACATTTAGGTAAGCCAACATGTGGTTACTAATCGTACAACACTAAGTGTACAGAAACTCAAACTTTGGAAAAAATACCATAGGAAAATGCCTACGTCAAAGCATATGCGTGTAAAATTTGTGATACCTACAAAATATCATAAATTAAGTAAGTGTTTAGGTAGGTAGCTTGTAGGTATTAATGCCTGATCATGTCCGCTTATTTTAGCTTGACAGGATTATGCCGAGTTAGTTAGCTTATAAATTATGAATAATACCAACAATACATTATCACCGCTTATACAAGAATCCACAACTCCAGAGGAAGATTTCAATCCGGGTTTTAATGATGCTTGCTATTGTGGGAGCGAAAAACTTTTTGGGCAATGTTGTGGATCAACAGAAATTATTCGACCACCTCCGTTTGGCTTGTTTATGTTTGAGAACTACCTTGATAGCAATGTAGTGGCAGATCTAATGAGCTATGCGCGACAGTGCGATGGTGAGCCTTTATTGGTGATTGACAATAAAGCGTCTACGCCAGATAACATTGTTAGAGTTAAGGATAAGCGACGAGTGACTGAACGCGTGAACCTGGGTGAACGTCGCAAGGAAATGATTGAAATTGTCAGATCAACATTTCTGGATTTAAGTGAAAAATGTGTCGGGCGAGCGTTAGAATGGTTCGAGGCGCCGGATCTCATGCGCTATCATAAAGACGGGTATTATGAGAGGCATGCCGATAGTCAAAACTATGATCTCGATACTCGCCTTTGGTCAAAAATAATTGACCGGGATTTAAGTCTGCTCATCTATTTAAATGATGATTTTGAAGGCGGCGAATTGAGCTTTTACAAACTCCGCTATCAAATACGTCCACGAGCAGGGGCCGCGGTTATGTTTCCCGCAGACCAACGTTTTTTACATCAGGCTGAAATCGTAACCAAAGGTGAGCGATATGCGATTGTTAGTTGGGCTGCGTTACGTGGCATCCCTAAGGTTAGCGCAACACCGCCGGAAGCTGCAATCTTATTGGATTAATAGAGTGTAATGCCACACAGGACACTACACTAATCAATGAGCTTGCCAGGTAAATGATCTTCCGGATAGTCTGTGTGCAATAATTCCCGTGCAAGGATTTCTGCCAGTGCCATATCGGCGTGATGAACGCTTAACAGTTTTTCAATATCATTATTGCGCTGTTGTGGGCTATAGGTGAAGGCACTGTTTTTGGAATAAATACCAAAATGACCACTAATGGCTTCGTTTGGATCAATATTAGGTAGTGCTTCTAAGCCAAAGAATTGTCCGCAGGCTTCAATGGACTCCAACGGGCGTGCCAGCATTACATTAAAATCCAAGCTGCGTAAGCGGTGTGGAAATTGTCGCCAGGCTTCTTGATATAATGCAATATTATATGACCAGTATACTGCCGCCATCTCGCCATAGGACTCATCGTCTATGGAGAGCTCCGATGGAATGTGCAACACTCGCCCGGCAATGTTACTTATCAACTTATAACGGTTGCGAATCCACTCGCGTCGATTATCGGCTTTCAGGCAGCCCGCGACGAATTCATTTAAAGGGGTATACATAAATAAAATTGGGATTTCGTGTTGCCATTCGAGCAACTTCATCATCATGGGATTGGCGTTGTCATTCGCTTTAACTACAACCGCTTGCTGTTCGTCGTAACGTCGGGAGAGTATTCGCATTACACTATCTAACCACAAGGCTTTTTGTTGTGGTGTCGCCTTTTGCGAATTTAAATAGACCTGTAGATTACTTAAGGCCTCAGGTTCGCGAAGCGGTAAACAATTAAAAACAGAATGCAAGGCCTTGGACATTAATGTAGAACCACAAAACGCGCTATGAAAAATAATGGACAATGGTTGCCAGTGGATTTTTTCGGAAACCTCCTGTAACCACTGCAAATCGGACTCAATGACGCATCGACCTAATATTCTTACTGGATCAAGAAACACGCTTTCTCTGTACCAGCGTGGTGACATCTTTACCAATCGAACTTTATCTTTAAAGAAATTGATTCTGGCGGGAAACAGATCAGGATTAGTATGCGTCTTGTCCAGTGCAGCTTGTAGTTCAGGAGTTAAGTTGTCATTTTCTGCACTCGTCGCAGCAGAAATGCTTGCAAAAACATCAGGTTCTATACGATCTTTGGCAGCACAACAGTTGCTGAATTGCAGACCACTAAGGCAGGGACAAGGATTATTAGCAGTTTTGTTATTCATGATTTACAAATTATTTAGTTCATTTCAAGATCTAATTTCAGATATTAAATATTTCGTCAAGTGAGTATATCTTGCCCTCACGTTATCATAGTTAATCGGTATATTCTACGGACTATTTCGCGGCGTAACGCGTAGCAAACTCCAAATTAACTGTCTTTCCACTAGGGATTTAGCGTATTATTCTGTCAATAATCACACATGAAGAACAAGACTTTACAATGAAAATGAATAAAAAGCGCTTTATGAATTGGCAGCGTGAAATTGTTGACTACTTTTTGCCATATATCAAAGCCGAAAGATCAAAAATGGTCGTGTTGTTTTCCCTCGATACCGTAATGATTGCGGCTAACACCATACTAATCTGGATGTTGGGTGTTGTCATTACACAACTAACGGAAGGTAACTATTCCGAGCTCAATGTTACCTTGTTTATAATCGCCGGCATCGTTTTATTCAATCAGCTGATTCAGTACCTATACACCTATATTTTCCAGCAGCTTACCTTGCGTTTTGTTGACAGAGTAAGAGGGCAACTATTGTGGCGCATTATGCAAATATCTTTTCCAATTAATAATCAGTTTGACAAAGGTGATTTGATCTCACGACTAAACAACAATGTCGATCGAATATTGGCTTATGTCGTCAACGTCCCACTAGATTTGGCATCAAATATTATTATGCTGGTACTTTATGGTTCAATGCTATTTTGGATTGATTGGCGATTGACTTTAGTTGCCTTAACCTTGGCGCCATTTTTCTTTTTATCACAACGATTTGTCGCGCCACGAACCGGCGCCGCCTCTCGGCAGTTTGTACAGGAAAAAGCCAAGCTAATGTCCATCGAAGAACAAACCTTAGCTAACCTGCGTAGCATTAGTGCCTTTAATAATGAAGATACCATTCGACAAAAACATAGTGAGCAGTTTCGTATCGCACGAGTTTGGGCATATAAGATGCGTAAAATCAGCATGCTGTACAATTCATTTTTTACATTCTTACTGTATTTTGCCGGTGTAGTGGTGGTATATAGCGGTATATCGAGTATCCAGTCCGGTGAACTCACGGTAGGTGTCTTGGTGAGCTTTTTAGTCTATATACGAAATTTAGCAGGGCCTGTTCGTGGCATTGCCCAAATTCCCATACAATTGCAAAGCAATCGTGCCGCTGCTGAACGCGTTATGGAAGTATTGCGCACCGAGTCTGCCATAAAAGAGAGCGATACTAACATTGAATTGAATATCTCAGTAGGCGAAGTGGCTTTTAATGATGTGACGTTTTCTTACCCCAATAGCAAAGAACAGGTTTTTTCACATTTTTCTGCCGCTATTCATGCTGGTGAATCCGTTGCCTTGGTGGGATCCAGCGGTACTGGTAAATCCACCTGTGCTGCTTTGTTATTACGCTTTTATGATCCCCAGGAGGGATTTGTTAGTATCGATGGTGTTGACATAAAATCTGTTTCTCAAACTTCGTTGCGAAGTCAAATATCCATTGTTTGGCAGGAGCCGTTTTTTATAAATGGCTCGATCAAAGAAAACCTACTACTTGCCAAATCAGATGCCACCACCGAACAAATGATAAGCGCCTGCAAGTCCAGTTTTTCCTGGGAGTTTGTCAATGATTTAGACGACGGTTTGGAAACCATTATAGGAGCAAACGGCATAAACTTATCGGTCGGACAAATACAACGCCTAGCCATAGCGCAGGCCTTTTTACGCGACACCCCCATTTTAATACTTGACGAAGCATCCTCGGCCTTAGACAGTCATTCTGAAAAAATGGTGGTGGAAGCACTGCAATCTCTAAGACGCAATCGAACCACTATAATCATCGCCCACCGATATTCATCTATACGATCAGCGAATCGAATTTTGTATTTTAATGGCGAAGGAACTGTAACGTCGGGTACCCATGATGAATTAATGCTAAATAATACCGATTACAAAGATGCGGTTAATTGGCAAATTTCTCATGATCCGCCTTAGATCCGAAATGGCATGCGAGGTTTAATATGACAACAAGATACGTTATTTTGACAGGATTGTTGTGGGGGTTTTGCCACGTTGTTTGGGCGGATCTCAATACCGATCTCCAAAACGCAGCCGAGGAAGGGGACGTCACGACAATTCAAACTCTTATCAAACAGGGTGCAGATATTGAGACTCGATACGGAAATGCTTCCTTTTTCGTGACCGAGCATCTCATTGGCTTATACGAAAAACTGAATAAACTCGGGTTTCAGATCTCACAAATTCTGAAATCTGACCCGGTTTTTGCGCATATTGTTCAGAATTTGTACAGGTGTTAGACTGACCAAATAATTTTTTGAATTTTAGCTAGACATTATATTAGTAATTTACTATATTCTCACACGTCTGTATCTTATTTCGCATCAGGTATTGGAAACACTGATGTAATGTTAA
>Ga0316187_10006155_pt1 | contig 10345 bp, 10 predicted proteins | sample CroRivburrow1_MG_FD_204927 | JGI IMG/M metagenome (GOLD analysis project Ga0316187, IMG submission 204927) | Coastal sediment microbial communities from Maine, United States - Cross River worm burrow 1 | ecosystem: Environmental > Aquatic > Marine > Coastal > Sediment | place: USA: Maine... | reverse complement strand
CACCCGAACCCTCTGCGCTCCTATCTATACCGCCCAGGACGTGCTCGACGACCGCCAACTCAAGTTCCGCCGGTACTTCGAGGGAGTCGACGGGCTGCAACGGGCCGGTGCCTTCGCCCAGATGACGGCCACCCCCCTCGTCGAGCTCCCGCCGGCCCCTTCCCTCGATGCCGACGGGGCATTGCGCCACCACCCGTGGCCACCACGGTCCTCGCAGCCCGCTCCGGCATCGGTCAGGTCACACACCTCCGGGCCCAGGACGTCGGGGCCGACACCGCCCGGTCCAGCGGTGCCCGCCGGGCAGAGCGAGCGCGTCGGAGTCTTCGAGGGGCTGAAGGTGGCCGACTTCGCCTGGGTCGGCGTTGGGCCCCTGATCGCCCGGGCACTGGCCGATCAGGGGGCGACGACCGTGCACATCGAGTCGGAGACCCGGCCCGACATGTTGCGCCAGATCGGCCCTTTCCACGAAGGCATTCCCGGCTTGGACCGCTCCCAGTTCTTCGCCTTCGTCAACACCTCGAAGGTGAGCCTGGCCTGCGACCTCTCCACCGAGGCAGGACGGGAGCTGGGTCGGCGAGTAATCGATTGGGCCGACGTCGTCGTCGAGTCGTTCACCCCGGGCACGATGGCCCGCTTCGGCGTTGACTACGAGAGCCTGCGGGACGACCACCCCGATTTGGTCATGCTTTCCACTTCCCTCCGGGGTCAGGACGGCCCCGAGCGGCGCTACGGCGGTTTCGGCAGCCAGGGCGTCGCGGTGACCCCTCTCTATGTCGTTACCGGCTGGCCGGATCGTCCGCCGGCCGGACCATGGGGGGCCTACACCGACTTCTGCGCCCCCCGCTTCGGAATCTCGGCCCTGGCCGCAGCCCTGTTGCACCGGCGCCGGACGGGGGTGGGTCAACACATCGACCTGTCCCAGGTGGAGGCGGCCATGCACTTCGCCGAGCCCCTCCTGCTCGACCACCAGATCAATGATCGCGACACGACCCCCCAAGGCCTGCTCCGGGCCCACGCCTGCCCTCACGCACTGGTGCCGACGGCCGCTGACGATCGTTTTGTAACCGTGGCCTGCGAAACGGCCGACCAGTGGCGGGCCCTGGTGGAGGTGGCGGCACCGACGCTCGACCAGTGGTCCGGCCCGGCCTGGGACACGGTTGCGGCCCGGGTGGAGCGCCAGGGGGCGATCGAGGAGGCGCTCTGCCGCTGGTCGGCGCCGCAAGAGCCATTCGCCCTGGCCGAGCACCTGGCCACCAGCGGTGTGCCCGCCTCGGTGGTGAACTGGTCGACGGATCTCATGGAGGATGCCCAGCTCCAACATCGCGGCTACTACTCGGTGCTTGACCACGGCGAGGTCGGTCCGGTGTTCTACGACGGCACCGGCTCGATCCTGTCGGCGACCCCGTCGATCCAGCGCTCGGCTGCCCCCTGCCTGGGCCAGCACACCGATCATGTGCTGAGGGATCTGCTGGGCCTCAGCGACGTCGAGATCGCCCACTATCGAGAAGCAGGAGCCCTCCGATGAGCCGTGCTGGGAACCCACGCCGAACAGGGCGCTGACCATGGCAACATCGTCCCCACCAAACCCGGGCAACGTTGAGGATGTGCTGGCGGCGCGGCTTCGCGAGCACGGCGTTGTTGTCCTCCCAGAGCCTCTTCCGGCGGACTTCGTTGCTCAACTGCGCGACGCTTTCCAGCCCCTCGTCGACGAGCACAGCAGTAGAGCCGAACCGAACCGGGGGATCCGTCGCCACCAGATGTATCTGCCCTTCGAGTCCCCGTTCAGCGATCCTGCACTGTGGGCGAACCCGACCGTTCTGGGAATCCTCGACCGGGTGCTCGGGTCAGATTTTGAATGCACCTACTACGGTTCCGATACCCCGTACCCGGGGTCCGATCGCCAGCCAGTCCACCAGGACGGCGGCCCGCTTTTCCCAGAGTGGGATAGCCGCCCACCCACCTACTGCGTGGCCCTCAACGTGCCCCTCGTCGACGTCGACGAGCACAATGGGCCGCTCGAGTGGTTCGCAGGCCGCAACCGACCGGGCCCCGACCTTGAGCCGGAACGTTTCACCGGCGCCGCCGGGACCGTGCTCCTACGCGACACCAGGGTTTGGCATCGAGGATCGCCCAACAGCGGTGACGGGCCCCGGCCCATGTTGGCCTTGCTCTACACCCGCCCCTGGTATCGCTTCCCCCTCGCCCGGCCGGCCATCGACCGCCCTGTCTATGAGCGGCTACCCGATCCAGGACCACGGCTGTTTCGAGCTGCGGACATCACTCCAACCGAGCGGGCCGCCGCAGGCCGCCCCCGGCTCGGCCGCAGTCGCACGTAGAGACCCCGTCGCCGCCGACTGTGAAGGTGCTGATAGCAGGCGGCTTGGTCAGCGGTGGAGCCGGCCAGGCGCCGGCGACTGCGGAGGGTCCTACGCGGTCGCCTACGGATGCGAGTCCTAACGGCCAGGCAACCGCTGATGGTTTGGGTTGTTGGACTGCTGTTGGCTTGTGGTCATGAATCGGTGCTTCCGGTCGGCTTCTGCCTGAGCAGTGCCTTCGAACTGGCGGGGGCAGAACGTGTCAGGCGGTTGGCCGAAGGACGGCCTGGGTCTGGGTGGTACGCGACACCAGAGATGCGGTCTCGTTGGTGATGTCGGTCTGCACCACGATGGTGGTTTGCCCCTGGTGAACGATGGTTGAGGTGGCAAGCACCCTGCCTTCGGTGGCCGGGCGAAAGAAGTTGGTCTTGGACTCGAGGGTCGTAGTGGTGTCTCCGGGGCCGAGGTTGAGGAAGGCGAGGATGGCACCGGTGCTATCGGCGAGGGCCATGAGGTAGCCGCCGTGGAGCACGCCACCGGCTCCGCAGTATGCCGGCTGCCAGTTGGCTGCTGCGACCACCCGGTCGCTCGTTGCTTCGACGGCATCTACTTTCATCGTGGCTGCCAACGGCATCTGTGTCCGCAACATTTCGGTGAGTGCCTGGTCGATCGTGGTTGTCATGTTTTTGCTTCCTTCATGTGTGCGGTTCGTGGTGCTTGATCACGCAGGAGCCTGGAAAGCTCGTGGTTGCTGCGGATGGCCCCGCCACCGGCGACTTCCGTCGCGCCGCCGAGCATCTAGCCACCGGGATTCCAGATCTCGACGAAGCGCACGATCGCCTTTGTGGCCGGAGCGGCGTCGCCCGAGGCGAGCACGTCGATGAGGAGCCCACGGGTGACGGCGATGCCCATCCTGAGCTCGGACTCCTCAACGGTGATATCGAGCCTCTCCGTCACCGTCTCGGCCACATCAATCCACGAGTCGGTCAGGTCGTTCCCATCGGCCAGGGCGACGCATTCGAAGAAGAGGCGGACGAAGGGGCGAAGCTCTGGCGACGACACCCGCTCCCAAAGCAGCAGCACCAGCTCGGCTGGCCCCGATGCCTTGTCTGCCAGCTCTTCGAGGAGATCCCGCTGGCCCGACTCGACGGCTGCTACCACTGCTGACACCAGGCCGGCACGTGACTTGAAATGGAAGATCAGCATCCGGTGGCTCGAACCAACCGCAGTTGCCAACTCCCGCAGGCTCCGATCGGCCAAACCGTTCATGCCAACCTCGGCCATGATCCGTTCCAGCAGTTTTGAACGGGCGTCGCTCATCGACCTGATCCTAGACGTTGAGTGAACCATTTGGTACATTCGATCCATGAGAATAGAAAGTGTCCTCAACATCGATGCACCCGTGGAACGCATCTGGGGACTCACCCTCGATGTCGAGTCCTGGCCAGAACACACGCCAACCATGACGTCGGTTGAGCGGCTCGATCAAGGGCCGATGGCGGTCGGATCGGCCGTTCGCATCAAGCAACCAGCTCAAAGGGAGCGGGTGTGGACCGTGAGCGAGCTGGAACCCAGTAGCCGTTTCGCGTGGTCAGCTCGATTCATGGGAACGACCATGACCGCCACCCACGCCCTCGTCCCGAGTGTGTCTGGAACCACCCAGACGCTGAGCGTTGACATCGACGGCAGGTTCAGTCGATTGGTCGGTGCTTTGATCGGCCGTCCCATCGCCAAGGCGCTCGCCACCGAAAACCTCGGCTTCAAGACCGCCGCCGAGGGCACCCCCCACGGCCCGGTCTCTTCCTAACACATGGGCGTGGAGCGCGAGGCCTGACCGGTACTGCTACCCGGGTGCGTCCACTTGGCGGCGCCGACTGGCATTGGGTCGGGGGGTCCGGCTAGTTGTGAGCTACCAGTTCAGCTCAAGTACTCCGAAGGAGCGGTCGAGCCAGATTCGGCGAGATCGGTCTTCGGGGTAGTTGGCAATATGGGATGTGGTGTCGTAGACGCGTGTCGGGCCGGCTCTTGGTTCGTACTGGGCCCAACCGGGGTCGCCGCCGGAGGCGAACGAGAGGTGTTCGGCGCGGATCAGTTCCGACAGCTGCTCTGCTTGGGTGATGGTGTCCGAGCCAGTTTCGGTGAGACCGGTGTCGATGTGGGCCGTGCCGAACAGAAGCAGGGTGTCGAGGCCGTGTGAAGCGCCCGCTGATCCGAATCCCCAGCACAACTCGTAGAGCCATACGTTTGCACCGTTTGCCTGGGCGGCCTCGGCCAGGTGGAGCGTCGGCATTCGAAACAGCCAGTCGGACATGGCGGTGTTGCCCAGTTCCCGGGGCGAGTCGGATGGATAGGCCTGTCGGTACCGCGGTGCGCCTGGTGTCGGCGTCAGGCTGGAGATGACGCGGTCGACGTCGTGTTCTTCGATCGTGCCGAGGTTGCCGGCGAAGAGGCTGAATTCGTCCTGCGTGTGGCCGATCAGCAACTCGACACCTCGGAGTGCACCGTTTCGAGCGGCGGCCCACGGCGTCAGTTGCACGATCTCGCCATCAACGACCGGAGAGAAGGGCGTGCCGGTGTAGGCCATCGCACCCCACCGTTTGGCGTAATGGGGGAGGCGGGCGGTCACTGCCCGACTGGCCTCCACTAGCCGCTCGGGCGCCACGTTGTTGAGGTCGTCGAGCTTGGGCAAGCAGCCGAGTTCGGCACTGATCTCGGCGGTAATGTCGGTGGCGAGATCGGGGCTGAAATAGGTGGCCGGGAGGCTCTGCAGGACGATGCGACGGAACAGCCCAGCCATTGTCGGCATCGAGAGCAGCGCACCGATCGAGCCTGCCCCGGCCGACTGACCGACAACGGTGACGTTTCCCGGGTCACCGCCGAAGGCTGCAATGTTTTCCTGAACCCAGCGCAGGGCCGCGATCTGGTCGAGAAGTCCGCGGTTGGCCGGGGCGCCAGCGATGTGGGCAAACCCCTCGAACCCGACCCGGTAGTTGATGCTGACCACGACCGATCCCGCACTGGCCAGCCGTGTGCCGTCGAAGTGCCGGTTGGCCACATCGCAGTTCAGGTAGCCACCGCCACTGATCCAGACGACGACGGGAAGGCCGTTGTGGCCAGGAGAGGGTGTCCAGACGGTGAGGTTCAGCCAGTCATCGCCTGCTGTGGTACAACCCGGCTGCGGAGGGGCGGGGCCGATAGTGGTGGCGTTGCGGATACCACTCCACCTGGCTGGAGGAGAGGGAGCGCCAAAGCGATGCGACCCAACAGGTGGCTCGGCGAACCGGACCCCGCGGAACACCGCAACCTCGCCCGCCCAGTCTCCCTCGACGGTTCCGCTTGCTGTGCGCACCCGTGCCGCCATCGTCTAGCAATCTTCGGAGCGGCGTTCATCGCTGAGGCCGTCGGCTCGGTGACTGTCGCTGAGCGGGCCGGACTTAAGTGTCTGATTGATCATCGGGGTCTCGGGTGGGGAACTCACAATGGTTCGAGGAGGCCGAATCGTCGTCGGGACGATGCTTGTGCGTGGTCGATCCGGAAAGCAGTTCTGGGCTGTTCGTGCCGGCAGCGGCGCCGACGAGACGCTGGTGCTTGATTTGCGTGACCATGAGTTTAGTCGGGCTGTTCTGGCTGTCGACCAGCCGAGGGCAGCAGTATGGCGATCGATCAGGCGGGCCTGTTGCACGAATAGCGTACATCTGCGCTGGGCCGGTCCGAGAGGGTGTTCACAGGCCAAAGTCCTATCCCCGGTGAGTTCCACCTTCTACGCCGAATGACGTATTGTGCCCTACGCACAAGAATGTGATGATCGTGCGATGGCAAAGCTCTCAAATAGGTCGGTCGCGCTCGCGGCGCTAACTCTTCTGTTCTGCCTCACCGCAGCGGCGGCCTGCGGATCGGGGGGTACTGACGACGCCGACATCGCCGGCGCGGACAGCGCCAATTCGCCGGCCCCTGCAGCTCCCGCCGACATTAACCCCGGCGCTACCGCGCCTGAAGTTGATCTCGGCCCGGTGCTTGAACCAGCGGCCATGATCACCCCCGACCAGCCTGGCCAGTTCCTCGGAGTTGCCATCTCTCCCGATGGGGCCCGCCTCGCTGTGGCGTCGCACACCGATGATGGCCCTTACACACTCGGTCTCTATGACGCATCGACCGGCGAACAGCTTGTGACTGCTGAGACTGGCACCCCCCGGCTCGGCCGGCTGTATTGGATGGCCGACAACCGCTTGGTTGCTGCTTCGATCACGTCCGACCTTTGGCTTTCTTGGGACGGCACCACGCTGGCTGAACTTCCAAGCTTTCCGTTGGGCACTGCTTGTTGGGACGGCCGAGCGGACAAGCAGGCAGGCGCCGTCTACTCCCACGACGGGCTTACCAGTATGGGAGAAAACCTTTGTCGCTATGACAGCGCCGACGGGTCTATGGTTCGCACGGCCGAGGGAGTACTGGCGGGCGGCCTGGAATTCTGGGTCGTTCCCGCCACTGGCGAGGTGAAGGTCCATCGGGACTCCGAAGGTGCTACCGAACTCCTCACCCTCGACGGAGCGACCCTGACCCCGACCTCAGCGTTGCCGCTTGAGCCCGGCGAGCGAGTGGAAGCGGTAGGTGAGACAGCATGGATCGAAGACTTTGACGGGAATTCTCGTACCGAACCGGGTGCGATCCCGCTCCCACGGTTGCACGTACGTTGGGCGAGCGGCGCCGGTTCGATCTTCGTCTCGAATGGCGACAATGACGACATTGTGTTCGTGTCCGCTGTCGACGGAACCGTCATCGGCCACATCCCCTCGGGCCCGATGAACCTGACGTTCTCCGACTGGTCGCTCGACGATTCGGTCTTCGCTCGGCAACACTCCGACACCATGATTGAGGTCTACAAGTTCTGATGAATCACCAACGACCATGTCGACCCGTCCTGGCCGCAGCAGCTGCGCCTCGGTCAGCACGACGGAGTAGTTCCATGATTCGCGCCGCGCTGCTACTCACTGCCATCTTGGTGGTGGCGGCCTGCTCGAGCTCCGCGTCCTAGCCGGCAGCGAGCGAAAACACGCTCGCTCCCAGCACCAGCGGGCTGTCCACCGATGATGCCGAGAACCTGACCGCGGCCGAACAATTGATGCGATCCGACTCGATCCAGAAAGTAGCGACCTCGATGTTGACCTCGCCGAGTACTCAGCGATCTTCGGACCACTACCTGGCACGCCTACGATCCCGTTCGACGACACCATGTCCCCGTCAGCCAGCCATGTGCTCGACTCGATTGAAGCGCACCGCGACGAGTTGACACCGGAGCGGGCCGCAGCCTTCGATGCCCAGATCGAGCGCATCGATTCGATTGAGCCCACTAGCGCGTTCCTGCTCGAGGACGTCGAAGCGGATGACCCCGACGGGTCTGGTGCCGACGGGGCCGACGAGGAAGGTTTGCAGGGGGCTGCAACCCGTGGTGTTGAGTCAAGAGTTTGGGCCGGCCTCCGACGAGATCCAGAACGAGATCCGGCTCGTCGCTATGCAGGTCCGTGCAGCGCTAGGTGGAGATCCGATCCAGGCCTGGGTCGAAATCGTCCCAAACGGATCACTCGGCCAGGGCGTAGGAGGACTTAACAACGCGCTCGGTGAACTCCACCAGCGGCGCCGTGACTTGATAATCACCCGAGGAGTCGTCGTCGACTGTGTCATCAAGCTCACCGAGTCGGTCGTCGACGGCCTTTCACTCGACACGACCACAGACGTCAAACCGATCGTGATCCACGAGGTCTTTCACTGCTGGCAGTATGGGCGACTCGATTTCGATGTCCAGGACTTTCGCTCTATGGACCACTGGGTCAAGGAAGGCACTGCCGCCTATTTCGGTGAACTACACGGTGGGCCAAGCCGGTACACCGCCAACTGGTGGACGGCTACCTGGACAGCCAGGTCGAACCCGATGGCACATGGCCGCTCTACACCTCGTCCTACGCGGGCATAGGTTTCTGGTCACGAATTACCGAACTCTCGGACTTCGAAACGGCGATGAAGCGCACAATCGATGCTGGCCCCGACAACGCCACCAGGTACGCGGCGGCCATCGCCGAGGTGGACAACCCGGCATGGTTGGCTGCGGGCATGCTACAACGAGACGATTGGGGGTCGCTCTGGACCGCAACCGGACCCGGCCTTCCCGGGAGCCCACGAACCGCTGACAAGGTGTCAGTGAGTTTTGCCGGCCGCCCGGTGATCGAGTCGGTGCGACCGGCGGCCCAGCGCACGGTGGTCTTCGACGTCGAGGGAGTCGATGGTTCGCCCGGTGCGACCATGTCGGTTCTCCTCGACGGCACCGGCGTGGCCCGCGTTGCCGACATTGACATGGTAGTGAACGGTGAGTCCGTGCGAGACGACTGGTGTCTTGGGGACTGCACGTGTCCCGATGGGCAGCCCACGTTTCCGCCTGAGCGAGTGCTGGACCGATCGACCACGGTCACCGCATCCCTCGTCGGGCTCCCCGACTCCGGTTCGAGCGCGCTCGTTGAGGTCAACGTGTTCGATCCCGATACGTACGATTGCGAGAACCCGAACCTCGGCGGGGTCGACGACTCCCTTCTCGGGACCTGGCGGGCCAATCCTCAATCGGTAGCGGGGATGTTTGCCGAAGCGTCGGCCTTCGGCGCTAGCGCACTACCGATCGACGTGGCGGGCGCAACCGGTAGTGTGTTGATGACCTTCGCTGAAGGCGGGGTCGGGGAACTTGAGTACCAGGACGTCAGCGTTTTCCTGAACGACGAGGCGCTAGGTGAGCTTACGTTCAAGGGGACTGGCGCCTTTGCATGGGGCGTGACTGACGGGCAGATCCTCATCGACGGCACCACGTTTGCGGTCCAGGTCTCCTCGGACGCCATCGGTGTACCGCTGGTCATCACCGACGACGATGTCCCCGCCGCCGGGGTCACAAAGCTCACCGCCAGCGTCGTCGGTGATGACATGACAATCACTGCGTCGGAGGGCTCGGCCGGTGACGTATTCTTCCCAATCTCGTGGACTCGGGTCGACGGCTGATCTCGTCGCCCGGCGATGGGCCTGGCTGGCAGCAGCCCGGCGGCGACTGTGGTGATTCCGGCCACCCAGCGGCGGCGCCTGAGAACACGGCCGGACCCCAGAAGCCCACCGTTCGAGCGATCAACATGGTGACGACTAGGGCAGATCGGCCGATGGAGCGGGGCGTGTCCAGCGTTTGAAGACCTTCCCCCCACCCCACCCCAAGAGGGCGAGAAGAACTACGCCGATGGTGATGATGCCGTCCAGCCAGTCCTTGCCTATCCAGGCCAAAGCGGCGAAGCCTGTCATGGCGCCCAGCGCGGAGCTGATTGGCGCGGCCAAGGCGGTGTCGTCCATCCAGAGCAGGGTTACGGCAATCGGTATGGCAAGTAGTGCGGCGACGGCTGCTGCGGCGAAGCCGAAGTACATGACAACAACAACCAACTCGACACTGGACGATGAGGACCCCCGGTCGAGAACGGTGAGGCAGACGGACAATACGCCAGCCCCGACAAGGGTGGCTACTGCTGCAACTGGGGCGCCAATTGCAGCCGCCTTGACGAGCTGGAGCGGGCTTGGACGTTGGCTATTGGCCGCCGATGTCGACGCTATAGCCCTCGTAGACTAGATCGGCGCCTTTCTGGCGGTGGCGGACGATCGCCATCAGCGTTTCCAGCACCTGCTCGCGGACCTTCTCCACCGGTTCTTCGTTCACCACACTTCCGATGGTGTCGGACACCAGGCGGGTCAGCGTTGGATGCTCGCCTTGGACATGGGCAATCTGGTTGGCCAAGCGGGGAGCGGTCCTCGTCAGCTCGGGCAGCAATCCGTCGGCTGCTTCAACCTCTTCGATGTGATGGAGTAGTGCGAACTGCAACTCGTCCAGCTCATGGGCCAGCTTTTCCCTCCACCTCGGCTCACCTGAGGGCGCGGAGGCCGCGATCTCGACCTGTGAGACCGCCAACTTTAGTTCGATTCGTTTCGCCGCGGCCCCTTGCAGCGCTTCGGATGGTTCTGTGCCT
>Ga0316187_10006153_pt1 | contig 10346 bp, 10 predicted proteins | sample CroRivburrow1_MG_FD_204927 | JGI IMG/M metagenome (GOLD analysis project Ga0316187, IMG submission 204927) | Coastal sediment microbial communities from Maine, United States - Cross River worm burrow 1 | ecosystem: Environmental > Aquatic > Marine > Coastal > Sediment | place: USA: Maine... | reverse complement strand
TATACCTACATTTTCTGTATATATCTTGCATAGTTTATCAAAATCTGAGATTGATTGATCCGAAGTAGACGAAGCATTACAAGCATTGAAAAGGAATATAACACCGGTAATCCAAAAAACCCGAAGTGCAAAATTAAAATTGACCATGAAAACCCGAAGTTATAGAAGGATTCTGAAGGATATGATGATCGCTTTGATTGTATTCCACTAGTTGTTTGGATCAACGTATAAGTCACCCGTATAGAACGTTTCCAAAGCTGGGCAATTCCATTTCTTTTTGATTCGTATTTCTGCTACTTGCTGGTAAAGATTATATCTTTCTCCGGGAGCAACATTTGTAACGTGATCATAATCATCTAGCATATTTGGTATTTCTGCTTGTATTCTTAGGGCGAGTTTTCCTTCTCTTAATACCGGATTGTTTGTGTTCTTGTAAGTTGCCGCAATTGTTGTATATATTTCGCAAAGCTTATCAAAATCAGAGGTGGATTGCGTAGTAGACGAGGCGTTACACGCACTGGAAAGCAAAATTAAGATGGTTAGTGGGAATATTTTAATTGCAAAACCTAAATCTTTCATTAAAGTCGTCCTAATCGATTACCGTTACAATGCTTATGTAGTTTTATTTACCAGAATAAAACGATTCGATAGCTGGACAATCCCACTTCTTTTTGGTTTTAATTTCTGCGACTTGTTGGATAAGTTGATACCTTTCTTCTGGGGCTGCATTTACAACGTGTCCGTAGAGTTCCATTAAATTTGGTATCTCTTTTTCAATCCTTGACATGAGGTCGTACATCTTTGCAGAAGGTATGTTCAAAACGTTGTATTTCCCGTCATTATCTTTATAAATATTGCAAAGTTTATCAAAATTGACAATGGATTGTGCTGTAGGCGATGTGTCACACGCACAAAAAAGAAATATACAAAAGGTTAGTGAAAATATTCGTAATGCTGAAATGGATCCTGTCATAAAAAAATAACCTATTTTATTGTCATAATTTAGTCAATTGATTTAGTGTCTTTGGTTGTATTATTTATTCAAGTATTACGTCATTTCGATCCTCGTGAATTAGCCAGCCCTTTCTGGGTGCGGTATGACGATACGGATCAACAAGGAAATAAGAGAGCACGTGTACAGCTTTATATCCTCCAGAGCCGAAAGTTCCGTTGTCAGGAATTTTTCCGATTTCTTCAATTTGCCATATTTCGTCTCCTGACCTCGCTAGTGCTCTTTGGCTAGTTTGGGCTAAGCTTAGACCAGTGGCAGCCACTGTAAATATTAGACCCGTACCGAAAGATGCAATACCCGCAGCGGTTCCCAGAGCTGCAGTTAAAACAGGGTAGCTTTTACCTCCCAGTAATTCGGTGTTAAGCAGATGGAGCGAATTTGTCTCTTGCATTGCTGGCATTGTTGTCACTTTACTAATATATTGTCGATTTTCTGCTTGTAATAGTGAAGAGCTGCCTTTTTTAACTACATAGGTAATATTAGCATTTGCTATTACTTTGTGCTTGCAAAGCTGCATTCCTTTTGGTTTCAAGCTCGATGTAATTACAACCGGTGACAAATGTTGGCCAGAGTCCTCTTGTAAAACTTCGAGACTATTAATAATAGCTTCAGTCATGTATTTTCCCCTTTTAAATTAAACTGATTATTACGTGACTGAATATTTGATTGAAATTAAGATGATATTAATTCAAAAAAATAGTAATAAATTCAAGGATGGCCGAGAATAATTACAATAAACGAGTGTTAAGATAATTAACTATTCTAGCACCAATATACATTTCAATTCCATGATTATGTTATCACGTATTTCCAGTCGATCTTATCTTGATGTTGCTGTTTTTTATATAGTATTAAAAGGGAATACCAACAAGCTATAAAAGCCAAAGCGCCATCAATCCCCGCGCTTTTGAAAATGCTCTCAAAATCAAGTGCTGAAGGTCCTAGTGACCTGTCCGCCAATCACAAAAAGTATTTTAAGGAATTGTTGATTGAAAAACATATTGGTTGATACAGGTTTTTGGCTGGCTATTAATAACCCAAACGATAAGTATCACAAAAAGGCAATGACATGGTTACTCAATAATCAAGATGCTAAATATCGATTTGTAACCACATGGAATGTTATGTGTGAGTCATTTTTCCTTATTAAGAATCTTGTGAGTTACCAACAAGCGGTTGAATTGTTTGAATCCTATTCAAGATCAGAGTTTGATATATTTGACCTACGGAAAGAAGAGTCAAGTAGAGTAATAACCATCATGAAAAAATATGAGGATTTAGATATAGACTTGGCCGATATATCGATTGTGGTGCTTGCAGAACATTTAAATACAGGTGATATTTTAACTGTTGATAATAACGATTTTAACGCCTTACGCTGGAACCGAAACAAGCAGTTCAAACAATTGCTGCATTTGTAGTTACTTGGTGTTCTCCATTACATAGCTCAGACCAAGATATTTTTCAAACCGCCACCATTTTTAATTACAGCGACTCGCCTTTTTTACGGGCGCGCCCGAAGTACTCGCCCAAAGTACTCGAAGTTCAAATTCAGTTTCTGGGTGAAATCAGCCTATCGCAGTCAATCGGATATTGAATTAGTATGCATATTAATCTAAGATCGTATGCGCCACTATTAGGACGCCAATATGCGAACCACTCTTGATTTACCTGAAAGTTTATTAAACGAAGCAATGTTAGTAACCAATACCGATACTAAAACTGGGGTAATCGTTCTTGCTTTAGAAGAATTAATAAGAAAATCAAAGATTGCTGGTCTTAAAAAGTACAAAGGTAAAATTAATTTGGGAATAAAGTTAGATGTTTTACGAGATCGTCATTAGTAGGTATTCCTGACTTGATAATTGCTCAAAATGCCAAGACAAATAACTGTGAAGTGTATTCGCTAGATAAACACTTCCGTATATTAAAACAAATTCTAAAAATCAAACTGTATAATTAGTTTGGCAAACAGGTAGTAGCTTTCCAACATTCATGACCTATCCAATCATAAAACGCCGTGACATCAGCGACTGTACTGACGGTAAAAGTTATAGTCGTGGCTTGAATTATTTTGACCAGGGGCATGTAATGTCTCTGAAGATTAAAGAGATTGATGAGGGCCTTACACTTATCGTTGCAACTGTCGATGGAAACTCAACACAACCCTACATTCAAGAAATTGAAATTTACGCTTCGAAGTACGGAGGGTTTGATATTGAAGGTGATTGTACGTGTCCGGTAGGGTTTAACTGCAAACATGTCGTAGCGGCCTGTCTGGCATACCAGTCGAACAACCATAAGAACACTAGCACTAACAATAATAATTATACTAAAATTCGTTGCCTTTCTTGGCTAACAGAGTTTAACCAGGCACATTATATTGACTCAGGAACACAGAGTAACCAAGAATTTATAGCCTATATCCTTAGGTTTTCAAAAAATCCGGGTGCTCTATCGGTTCAATTCTTTGTTACACGGCATTTGAAAAAAGGCGGTTTAGGCAAAGGGCGCCGCACCGGTCTGGACAAAATTGCTTATGACTACATGAGCCCCTCTTACGCCCAAGATATTGATCTGGAAATCGGTAAACTCGTAGTCGCGCAAAATCCGTCTTATTGGGGAACATCTTCTTATGAACTGCACGGAGAGATTGGGTTTTTGGTATTAACGAAAATGTTGCTAAGCGGTCGCTGTTTCTGGCATGACACCAGCGGTGTATGTATTCAATATGGTGAACCCCGGCCATTACAAATTAAATGGCTTAAGGACAATAAGAACGAATACAAGCTGCAACTCAACATAGAACCCAAGGCCAAAGCTCTGAATACTATGCCAGCATTGTACCTTGATATCGAGGCTGGACGCATCGGTCCGCTGACAGATGCTGATTTTAACGCAAAACAATGGAATATGTTATTGAACGCCCCTGTCATTCCAGGCAAGGTTGTTACCGAATTTAGCAATCAACTAGTCACGCAAGTTCCCAACACACCGCTACCACCACCTGAAAAGATCGAAACGATCGAGCTAGGTGCAGAGAATACAATACCCAGCCTATTGCTGTTTGGTGACTTGAAACCTGATGGTCAGCGTGTGCATATGATGTGTTTTTATTTTAGATATGGAGAATACGAATGTAAACTCTTGCCAATCACCCCATTTCATAGTTTTATAGAAAAGAATCGTATTATACGAATTCAGCGCGATCCGAATGTAGAACAGGCTGCGCTTGACATACTTCTTACTCAAGGGTTTGAGATGCTGGCGAATGAGTTTGAGAATGACCTGTACCTTTATAGTCCAGGAGATCCTGGCTCAATCGATTCGACACGGCGTTGGCAATACCTGTTAGATGATTTGCTTCCACAGCTGGAATCGGAAGGTTGGCATATACGCTTTGATGCAAGCTTTAAACTTGAATTTCTTGAGGCGGATGATTGGAGCGCAGAAATTGAAAGTGACAGCAGTAATCAATGGTTTGAGCTACGCTTTGATTTGGATATCCAAGGTCAAAAACACCCATTATTGCCGCTCATCTCAGAGATATTATCCACCTATGATCTGGACGAATTGCCGGAAACGATTTCACTGCCTTTGGGTAATAGTCAATACCTGCAATTGCCCAGCCAGCGTATTCGACCCATATGTCAGACGCTCTACGAACTCTATAACAACGAAAGTCTCAATGAAAACGGTGGATTGAATCTGAGCCGTTTTGATGCGGCCCGACTTGCTGATCTTGAAGATGATTTACATGAAAATGAGGCAGGTAAAAACGTGCAATGGCTGGGTGGTAAGGCCATGCGTAATCTGGGTCGCAAGCTTAAGAAATTTCAGGGCATTGAGTCCGTACCAGTCCCACGCGGTTTAAAAACCGATTTGCGTCCATATCAACAGCAGGGTCTAAACTGGTTACAGTTTCTGCGTAAATATGAGTTCAATGGTATTTTAGCCGATGACATGGGCTTGGGTAAAACGGTACAGACATTGGCACACTTGTTACGAGAAAAAGAAAGTCGGCGCATGGATAGGCCTTGTTTAATCATTGCACCAACCAGTCTAATGGGAAATTGGCGACGTGAGGCACAACAATTTACACCGCAACTAAAAGTATTAATTCTGCAAGGTCCGCAACGTCGACAATACTTCGAGCAAATAGCGGAACACGACTTGATACTCAGTACCTATCCCTTATTGGTGCGCGACGAAGAGGTGCTGCTTAGTCATGATTACCACACCTTAATTTTGGACGAGGCGCAGACCGTAAAAAATCCCCGAGCCAAAGCGGCTAAGGTTGTTCGTCGTATACGTTGTAAGCATCGGCTTTGTTTGACTGGGACGCCAATGGAAAATCATTTGGGCGAACTCTGGGCTCAATTTGATTTTTTAATGCCAGGTTTTCTCGGAAGCAATAAACAATTCAATCAACTTTTTCGCAAACCCATCGAAAACCACGGTAATTATGATCAGCGCGAGATTTTGGTTCGTCGCATTTCTCCCTTTATGTTGCGTCGGACTAAGAACGAAGTCATTAAAGAACTGCCGGATAAGACCGAAATTATTCGTTCAGTAGCATTGGATACAAAACAAGCTGCACTGTATGAAAGCATAAGGCTATCGATGGAAAAAAGAGTTCGCGACGCCATCGCAAAAAAGGGCCTCGCGCGAAGCCATATCACCGTACTGGATGCACTATTAAAGCTACGTCAAACTTGTTGTGATCCGCGCTTGTTGCCACTGGAACAAGCCAAAAAGATTAAACAGTCTGCCAAGTTGGAAATGTTAATGGAAATGTTGCCCGAATTGATAGAGGAAGGTCGTCGTATACTGCTCTTTTCTCAATTCACTAAAATGTTAGATATTATTGAACAACAACTCCAGCAGAATGATATCGACTATCTCAAGCTAACCGGAAGAACCCAAAATCGAGATAAGGTCATCGATGCCTTTCGTGACGGTGTTGCCAGTGTGTTTCTTATCAGTTTGAAGGCCGGTGGTGTTGGGCTCAACCTGACGGAAGCTGATACTGTGATTCACTACGATCCATGGTGGAATCCGGCCGCTGAAAATCAGGCCACAGATCGCGCCCACCGCATTGGTCAAAAGAAGGCCGTATTCGTTTATAAACTAATTACAGAAAATACAGTCGAAGAAAAAATTATCTCTATGCAAGAACAAAAGCAGACATTGGCCGATGGAATCTATGGGTCGAAAGGCGATGGTGTTGACTTTAAACTTGACGGCGATGATCTGCAGGCCTTGTTTTCACCTATAGCGTAATGATTCTTACCCAAGTAAGCGCCTTATTGTTTTTTTAATGCAAATCCCAGTATGCTGGTTATCAGTTTTTCTTTGTTAATGGCTTCGAGCTGATCTTTGAATCGTAATTGTAATATGTCTTCATCCGTCGCAGACACTTTAATATTCCAATGCTCCGTTCCTCTGACTTCACCCTGTTTTCCTAGTTCACGTAGTTGAATGCGCAAACTGCCACGTAGCCAATAGACACCGTCGCGTCGTGATATGGGTGTGCGTTCAACATAGCCCTTCAAGGTATAATTCGGATTATCGTTGTCGGCGGTAAATCCTGCCTGCGAAACCCCAGACTCCAAGAGTGCTTGGATGGGAGATTCGGTCGCCTCCACCTGGATGCGAATGCGACCCAGTATGTCGAGCAAATCTTTTTGTAGTTGGGCAACGATAAACATAGGCGGTAATCCTTTGCCGCTGGTGTCAATGATTTGCAACCTGTTTTGCATCTCGATGCGTTCAATTTGAGCAGCCAAGGCCTTTTCAGCCGCCGCGGCTTTTTTGAGTAAGTCGTTTTCACTGCGTGCTTGCACTATACGCATTTGAGTTTCTTGATCCAGACCACGCATTTTTTGTTCAATCATTTCACTGGCCTGGTCTCGGTCTATTGCGGCTAAAGCGTGATAGCTTGAGGTATTGGGGTCCTGCCATTTGTCTAATATTTGAGCACCCTTTAGAATTTCGCCGGTCTGCGTGACAATCCGTCGATCGGCTTCTTGTTTGGCGTATTGACCAGCACCACTCTCCACTGTAACAGTTTGGAAGTCACGGCTTTGTTCGCCAACCTTGACGGAAAATATTTTTGCCAGGTCTGCCAATGCACGCCGCTTGGCATCTTCCAGAGAGTCCCCAGAGCCTTGCCCAGTCAAATAGCGGCTATCGGGGTATTTTTTACTTTTACCCATCACCCAATCCGGTTGTGCTGCCGCTTCTTTTTTTGGCTCGGTAGTGGAGCACCCATGTATTAAGGCCAGTGAAAAACTGGCAATGATCGCTAAACAGATGTGTCTATTCATGTCCCACCTCGATTAGAGCTTAAAGTAGATATGCGATGTTGTGAAACATAATGATTTTTTTGGGCCTTAATCGCTATATCGTGGTATTCGTAGGTTTCAACAAGCGCATTTTGTGCATTTAATAGTTCTACCCGAATACTATAATTACCCGGTACTAAGGCAATACGTGCCAAGTAAATATTTTTGGGTAAGGTTAGCCAGCTGCGTGTGTCTGCTCTTTCAGTAAACGCGGTGACTAGGTTCATAAATATTCCCAGAGCATCATTTTGTTTCTGTACTTGTTTGTTCACGTTATATTTTACCACTGCTCGCGCAACCGCTCGCGCTGTGATTGCGGGCATCTGTGCCGCTAAGGTTTCGAGTGCGATGGCATCAACATTTTCCACTAAATCTGCAATGGTTTGCCAAGCTTGGTCTCTGCTTTCATTGCTTGCGTGGATTATTACTTTGGCTACATTATCATCGCGTACCTGATAATACGGTGCTGATATTCGAATAAATTGACCTGAACTTGGTGCAATCACCTGAAGGGCTTTCTCCTTTTTCATTGGCGCAAGACCGGAATTTAGAACGTAGATAAACTCACCCTTTTCCAGGCCATTATTCACACTGGACCATTCCTCTATGCTAAATTCATTTTGGTATTGCTTCAATTCATCGGTGAGACCTTCTCGCTCCGCTAATCTGAGTAAGGCATATTTTAATGATTCGGGTATGGGAACAAAATACTGTGTTCGTTGTTTTAAATAGGTTTTGTAGGCTTTGCGATAGGCGATCATAGCATTGCTCCATTCGCCCAGCTCTTCGTACAAAATGCCACTAAAATAGCGTACAAAAGCATCTTCGGTATAGAATCCTTTAGTTTTATCACGCGCCAATTGATTCAGTTTAAGATCCGCTTGCAGCGCTTCGACACGAGCGGCGTAGCGATCATCTAATTCAAGGTAGTTAAGGGACTCATAAAAATGCAGTAATATCTGTTCGTAGTCTTCTCCGATATACGTGCGAGTGGTGTCATTAACAACAAAAGAACCCGTTTGTTCCGTGACGCTGACCGCTTCATAAGTTTCGATAAGTTTTTTACTGAGTTCAAATGCTTCATTGCTTTCGCTGAATTTCCCCTGCATACGTAACAAAATGGCTTTGTTTAAATTGTATAAGACACCCTTATTGTCGTGAATTTTGTCTAATATTATCAGTGCTTCAGCCGGTTTGCTCTCAGCCATAGCATTTTCGACAGCGTTAAAAGTATAGCTATACGAAGCGCAACCACTACCGCATAAAGTGATGATAAATACAAGCGCAAAGCCGTGTTGGTAGTGCAAACAACTAGAGAGCCGTTTTCCTAATGTGTGCACAAATATTTATGGCCTAACAGTGCGTTTTTCGACAAACTTTTTGATTTTCTTTTGACCAATCCAGACTTTGTCGTTATCGGTTAAGCTAATTAACACTAAATCAATTTGATAAAATTTAACAGATTGATTGCCTTCACTGTCTATAATGGAATTAATAGAGCCTTTTAACATAAAGTCTGCCCCTAATTCTTTGCCTATGGTTTTACGTGTATCTTCGCGAGCGTGAATATCCTGATCTTTTCGTTCTTCGCGTATTTCTTGTCGTTCTACGTTGGAGGCAACCACTTTTACCCGGCCAGAGTTTATTAGTGCCCGTTCCACATCGTTTAAAAAGGCGTTTACGTTCAGGTGTTCATGGCTTAAATTTCTTACTTCGCCAACAATAACAGCTGGTGATTTATTATGCTGACTACGATAATTATCAATCCAAGGTTTTGATAATACATCTGTCATCATTTCTTCAGAAACCAGGCGAGAGTCGGTGTCGTTCCATTGTCCACTTAAGTCTTTCACTTCATCCGTAGCGATACGTTCTACTTTAGTCGTGGTGGTACATCCACTAAAAAATACAAAAACAACCAAAAGCAGTGTGCTGCTGGTAAACCATTTTGTTTTGTAACTAAGCATGCTTAATCCTTTTTACCAATCGAACGATCAAATATATTATTGCCTTCGGTTTGAAAGTACTGCTTAAAACCACTGTTCATTTTTTCAATATTTTTTACGGTTTCCTTAACGTGTTTCATGTCTAATTCGGCAATGGAATAAATGACATTATTTTTGGAGTCACGCCAGTGGCCAATGATGCGGGCACCCGTCAAGTTCAATTGGGAGATATTATTAATCTCCCTGCTGGCTTTCTCTTGCACATAGCCGGTACCGTCGTCCTTGGTGTTTGATATATAGTCATTAGAAACCACATCCATATAGGATGTTAGTATTCGAGCGATTTCAGCGCGTGCACGATTGTCGGCGACCGAAGTTTGAAAAGATAAGTCTGACATCATCGGTGCCGACCCGACCCCATGAAATAGACGATTATCTTTCTTTTTTAATTGAGTGGTACCTTCGTTTACCCAGTCCGGTGCGCCTTTAATGCCTAAGTCGCTTTCAACTTTGGTTGGACCAGAGGAACAGGCAGAAATTAATAATACCAATATTGAACCGTAAAAGAGAATGGCGCTGCGCATATTCACATTTTTCCCCTATTTGAATTTAACATGGATAGATGGAGCTTATGTAATAGTATAGCAAGTCAGTAATAATCATTCAGATTTCGAAGCCAGTATTTGACTATTTTACAATTGTAGTTAATCGCTTAGATGGGCTTATTAGGAATCACTACCCACCCAAAATGACATGTCTTTGTCTAAAAACTCATCATGCAGCATATAATGTGTGCCGTCGCATGAAAACGTCAGGCTGATCATACCGTTAAATATATTAATAGAGGCTGAACGCAAATAGATTGTCTCATCAACAGAACGGAGTTTGCGCATGCCATCAATAATAGCTTCGATACTATCTTGTGGAATCAAAGCATCAGCGGGGTAGGCTTGATGAGGGTAGGTCAGGCAGATATCCGCGTCGCTCAGGGCTTCGTGATCGAGAATACGGTAACGATAAGGATCGTCCAATAACCAAATC
>Ga0316187_10006152_pt1 | contig 10348 bp, 7 predicted proteins | sample CroRivburrow1_MG_FD_204927 | JGI IMG/M metagenome (GOLD analysis project Ga0316187, IMG submission 204927) | Coastal sediment microbial communities from Maine, United States - Cross River worm burrow 1 | ecosystem: Environmental > Aquatic > Marine > Coastal > Sediment | place: USA: Maine... | reverse complement strand
TCTGGCTGGGTGGTGCGGTGGCGTCCACGGTGGCGGTACTTGATGTCAATGGTGCGATCAGTCCGGGGACGGCGGATTACGTGGTTCGCGGCCTGAATTCTGCCAGTGAGAAACATGCGTCGCTGGTGGTGTTGAAGATGGACACACCGGGCGGGCTGGACACGGCGATGCGACAGGTGATCAAGCAGATCATCGCCTCACCGGTTCCGGTTGCTGCTTTTGTCGCACCCGAGGGCGCACGGGCAGCCAGTGCGGGTACTTATATCCTGTATGCCAGCCACGTCGCGGCGATGGCACCCGCCACCAACTTGGGTGCCGCCACGCCGGTGTCTATCGGTATCGGTGGCATCGGTGGGCAGCCCGAACCGAGCAAACAACCTCAACAGAATGGCAAGAACAAGGACGCCAATCCATTGGTGGGTAAGTTGGCAGCGCCTGCTTCCGATATGCACCGCAAGCAGGTAAATGATGCCTCCGCCTATATTCGCAGCTTGGCACAAATGCGGGGGCGCAATATCGAGTGGGCAGAACAGGCGGTACGCGAGGCGGTGAGTCTGTCTGCCGAAGAGGCTTTGAAGCTCAATGTCATCGATGTGATCGCACGTAATGTACCCGAACTGCTAAGCAAACTCGACGGTCGCAAGGTGAATGTGTCGGGCGTGACGCACAAGCTTGATTTGAAAGATGTGCATATCGTTTCTCTGGAGCCGGACTGGCGCAGCCGCTTGCTGACCGTAATAGCTGATCCGAGTATTGCCTATCTGCTCTTGCTGGGCGGATTGTTCGGTTTGTTTTTTGAATTTTCCAATCCCGGATTCGTGTTGCCGGGCGTGGTCGGAGCGATCTGCCTGTTGCTCGCGCTGTATGCGTTGCAAATGTTACCTGTCAACTATGCGGGATTGAGTCTGATCATACTGGGGCTTGCTTTCATGGTCGCTGAGGTTTTCATACCGAGCTTCGGGGTGGTGGGCATCGGTGGCGTGATTGCGTTCTTGATAGGTTCAGTGTTACTCATCGATACCGATGTTCCGGGATACGGGGTGCCGCTGTCGATGATTGTACCGGTGGGCCTGGCAAGTGGCTTGCTCATTTTCATTGTCGGCGGTATGGCACTCAAGGCGCGGCAGCGCCCAGTTGTGAGCGGTGAAGAAGAACTGATCGGCGGAATCGGGGAAGTGCTTGAAGATTTCGATGGCAAGGATGGGTGGGCGCATGTACAGGGCGAAACTTGGCGCATCCGCAGCAAGCAGCCGTTGTACAAAGGACAAAAGATCAGGGTAGTTGGTATTAACGGGCTGATATTTGACGTTGTGCCGGATGAGGAATGATTGTTGAATGGCTTGATTTTGATGCGCATTAATTGTTCAGGAGAATGATATGAACTGGGATATGAGTGTGGGTGGATTTTTGCTGTTACTGATCATTCTGGTGCTCTACAGCTTTCGAATTCTGCGCGAGTACGATCGCGGTGTGGTGTTCATGCTCGGGCGATTCTGGAAAGTCAAAGGGCCGGGTCTGGTAATCGTGATCCCCGGCATCCAGCAGATGGTCAAAGTGGGTTTACGCACGGTGGTGATGGATGTGCCAAGCCAAGATGTGATCTCGCGTGACAATGTTTCGGTGAAGGTAAACGCGGTGGTGTATTTCCGTGTGGTTGACCCGCAAAAGGCGATCATCCAGGTGGAGGACTATCTTTCAGCAACCAGCCAGTTGGCACAAACCACGTTGCGTTCCGTGCTGGGCAAACATGAACTAGACGACATGCTCGCCGAGCGCGAACGGCTCAACATCGACATCCAGAAAGTGCTGGACGCACAGACGGATACATGGGGAATCAAGGTTTCCAATGTGGAGATCAAGCATGTTGATATCGACGAAACCATGGTGCGCGCTATCGCCCGACAGGCGGAGGCAGAACGGGAACGTCGCGCCAAGGTGATCCATGCAGAGGGTGAATTGCAGGCTTCCGAGAAACTGCTGCAGGCCGCACAGGTTCTGGCTCATGAACCGCAGGCGATTCAGTTGCGCTATCTGGAAACACTGACCGTGATTGGTGCGAACAACAATTCGACCATCGTGTTTCCGATGCCGATCGATCTGATGAAGTTGTTTGTAGAAAAGTCGCTGGGCAGTACGCCAACAAAAATAGAGGATAAATAAAAGTTTGAGTTGGCAATTTGCGTCGATCCATTCAGCGCCAACGATCGCTATTTCTATTTCGCAGAACTATGTAAGCGCCGACCATACCGCCGAGATGCGCGAAATGCGCGATGCCAGCCATCGTCCCGGTCACGCCAAGGTACAGTTCGATTGCTGCGTAGACGAAAACAAAGGTTCGTGCTTTCATGGCTACCGGCGGGAACAACAACATGATGACCCGGTTCGGAAAGAACATGCCGTACGCAAGCAATAGGCCGAACACGCCGCCGGATGCGCCCACGGTGGGATAGGTGCCACCGGTGTATGTGGTGACCAGCACCTGCAAGATCCCAGCTGCCAGCACGCTGGCGAAATAAAGCTGATAGAACGCCTTGCGTCCCAACCGAGCTTCCAGATCCCGGCCAAACATCCACAGACCATACATGTTGAAAACCAGGTGCATCATACTGCCATGCAGGAATGCATAGCTCACCAGTTGCCAGGGCATGAACGGACCATTCAGCGGCCACAGCGCAAGACTGGAAATCATGTTTCCACCGACGACACCTTGCAGAAAGAAGGTGGCGATAGTGACGATCAGCAGGTTTTGTACAGCAGATGTCATTATGCATTCACCTTTCTTGATTTTTATGTGTCTTAGCCAAGTGCCACAAGGGCAGCCCGAATCAAATCTACGTCAAGGCATCGCAGTTTAACGCCTTTATGATTCGCTAGCACCGGTTGATTCGAAGACACTAGCAATGACGCAAGCAGGGGGAGAACCTGCTATTGAGGATAATAATTCTTTGTGGACACCTGTTAAAATGTTTTTGGACTTACTGATTTGAATTGTTTAACTATGACAAGGAAAAAATGATGCTGAAAGTTAACGCCTGTATGTTTGTTGCGATTGCGGTGATATTTTCTTTGTCTGCTTGTGGCACCAAACCGGTAGCAGAAGATGTGGCGGTGCAGCCAGCTGCCGAGCCTAAGGATGTTACTGTCAAGCAGGCAGTGGCAATTGATGCGAGCAAGTATCTGCGTGTCGCTGCACAAGCGGATGATATGGGGCATGTTTATGCCGTGGCAGTCAACACCAGCACAGTGACCGTGGCGAATGTCTATGTGATGGTGGTGCACTTTGATGCCACAACGCGGCAACCAGACAACCAAAGTATCCCTTTGTTGGTCGCTAAAAAAATGGCTCCCGGAGAACGCGCGCAAATCGAATTGCCAGGTATACAGGTCTACAAACAGAGCGAATTGGAACAGTATCGTGTGATTCCTGTGAAAGCAGAGCTCGCTGAATAGCGTCGGCATGGTCAAGCCAGGCCTCATATTAACCCCACTTTGGTTGACTATGCGTTAAGAACATGCACGCACACACACTGAAGATCATCGAAGACCTTGCTGAGATTCCTGCTGCAAAGTGGGATGCATTGGCATGCGATGATCCTTTCCTTTCTCATGCTTATTTGTATGCGCTGCAGGCAAGTGGCTGCGTTACCGCTGAAGTAGGCTGGCTGCCGCAATTCATCACATTTTGGCAGGATGATGAGTTGGTGGGTGCCATGCCGCTGTATTTGAAAAGTCATTCCTTTGGTGAATTCGTTTTCGACTGGGCTTGGGCTGAGGCTTATCATCAGCATGGCTTACGTTATTACCCCAAGCTGTTATGCGCCGTGCCTTTCACACCCGTGACCGGGGCACGGTTCATGGTGGCTGGTTCACAAAATGCTGACGAGCTTCGCGGATTGTTACTGAATGCCGCGCTGCAATTGGCGAAGGATATAGGTGTGTCTTCGCTGCATTGCCTCTTTCTAAATAAGGATGATACCCAAAAGGCGCAATCTCAGAAGATGATGCTACGTCAGGATGTGCAGTTTCATTGGCAGAATCCTGGCTATCAAAATTTTGATGAATTCCTTGCAACATTGAGCCGTGACAAGCGCAAGCGTATCAAACAGGAACGGCGCAAGGTGCAAGCTTCTGGGATTAAACTGAAATGCGTTACCGGTAACAATGCCACACCTGACCAGTGGACGTTTTTTGCCGCATGTTATGCCAATACCCGGCAGCAACATCGCTCACCCCCCGCACTGAACATAGATTTTTTCCATCGCATTGCTGCATCTATGCCGAAGAGTACACTTCTGGTTATTGCAACACGCGATGGAACACCTATAGCAAGCGCGTTAAATTTTTTTACCGATGATGTTTTGTATGGTCGCTCATGGGGTACGTTCGAATTCCATTCCGGCCTACATTTCGAAACCTGCTATTATCAGGCGATGGAGTTTTGTATTGAACGCTGCCTCAAAACATTTGAGGGAGGTGCACAGGGTGAGCACAAATTGGCGCGAGGATTTCTGCCAGTGACCACCAGCTCTGCGCACTGGTTGGCACATCCAGAATTTTCACATGCCGTAGAAGAATATTTGCAGCGCGAAACCGATGCGATATCAGGTTATGTAGATGAGCTTAATGAACGAAGCCCGTTTAAACAGGCGTAAGTTTTTACTGACTGTCGGAAACCAGATTTACTTGTTTCTCTGCTAGATTTTTACTAAAAAAAGACCCGCAGAAGTAACGGGCCAAGGGGAGTAAATGTCTGTCTTCAGCGGGTTTGCAAGATTGACTCCATATTGTTTTCCAAATCATTCACCAACACCCATTCGGTAGCACCAGCCTTGCGCACTTTTTTCTCCCAGCTAGCTAGGCGATCAAGATAGAGCCTTGGATCTGCGTTATCGGTTCCCAACTTGGTTACGTTCAACGCTACGATACGGATGCCATTGAGTTCGATTGGAAAATCGCGCATAGTTCCCGTACCCAACTCTTCCTGCATGTCCGAAAAAATAACGATGGTTTTCTTGCCGGCCTTGGTTTCATTCAGGTATTCCGCCCCCTGAATCAATCCGCCAGTTATGTCGGTAAAGGCACTGCCTTTAATTTCTTTGGAGAATGCTTCGATTTTGGATTTGAACGCACGTTTCTGCAAAGTCGCCTGTGAGGGACGCTTGTCGAAAGTAACCTTGGCTACAATATCCTTTTCGGTAAAGCTGCGCGTCTCTACTTTGGCCATTGCAAGCGAATCACCGGGATTCAATGTGGCAAGCAGATAATTGATGATCTTGCTTGCCTTTTTCATCTCCTGGGCATAGGTTCCAGAGGTATCAACCAGCATATAAACAGCCTGGCTATGGATGCGGCTGTCGCCACACCCGCTGACTAAAAGCGTACCAAGCAGCATGATCCATGCGAGTAGAATTTTTTTCATACTGCACTCTCCAGTTTTACTTGTCCTTCCGCTGGCGAGTTACTCCGCAACATTTCTACCCAGCGTTCTATCATCAGCGGGATAACGATAATGATGTCATAGATCATCTCCAGCACTTTGGCCAGACGCTTGGAGACAACACCTGTGAACCTGAGTGTAAAACCGATTAAACGCATGCTCTGCACCAACAACACACCAACGACGGTCCGCAAGGAGTTCACTACGCTTTCCAATGGAATCGCCACGAATGCCAGCGCAAAGGGCAGCACGAATCCCATGATCATCTGCCCCGCCATCGGGATGCTGGTGAACCAGCCTTCAGGTTCTGCGACTGCAACTGAGGCAAGATCCCTCATCAGGGCAGATTTGTCGGAGATCAGCATGTCACGCATCAACGCAAGGGATGATTCGATACCCGCCAAAATGATCAGAAAAACCAGCGATGTGATCATCAAACGACGACGCATGCGATCATCCATACTGGCAATCTTGGGAAATAGTTGGGTAATGCGCAAGGATTCCAGCAGGAACAAGCCCATGGAAGCTTCCATCAGGATAATCACCAATGCAGCGACATCCGATGTCTTCAAACTGTTGGTGATGTAATCGCTGGCTCCCACCATTTCCGACATTGGAAGTGCAATCAATTTGTAGTTGATGAAGGCACCACCTAACGCGATCACCATAACCAGCGAAGAGATGACCAGTTGCACAAACGAGGAGACCGTTAACGCATATTCAGCCTTGGCATCCTTGGCACGCATCGCTTTATACTTGGCTATGTCACCATCGATTTGCTTGGCGTTACTTTTGAGTGTGAGCATCTTCTTGTCCATCTCACCAATCAACTTGTCTACTGAACGCCACGATGGCTGCATCTTCTTCAGAATTTTGTGCCGTTCTTCGTAGGAGCGCCGATACTCGGTCACTGTCTTATCATGCATCTTCTGTATCGACTTGTTGATGTCTTCCATCAGCTTGCGCGGGACTTCGCTTCCCGATTTTATATGTGTTACCGAATCAAGCGCCGCTACCCATTCCGGCGGAGGCGGCGGAACCTCACCACATTTGCGGTAGTCCTCTTCGATACGCGTAACTTCTTCCATGAACTTTCGTTGCAAGCTGGGAAACTCATGCATATCTTTCTGAATAAGATTTTCTACACGCACGAACTCTCGATCAATTTGGGAGGCTAAACTTGCCTGACTGTGTGCCAGCAATACAGTTTGATTTCGCAAGCGCAGATTTTCCGCGCTGAGGAAAAACCAGCGTGAAAGAAAGCGAGTTGACTGTGCTATCAGATTACATATCGAGTGGATCATTTCATGCATAGGCGCACGTGCCGCATACAGGAATAGAAGAACCAGAATGCCCAGAACCAGAATAGACAACGCTACATTTTCTGGCCAAAACAGCCACGAATTTATATCCATCATTACCAATCTCCCTTCATTTAGGTTCACTGCCTCTGTCACAAATACAAAACAACCAGCTTTGTGGATTTATTCAAAATAAGGCAAGCAAACGAGTGGCACTGTGCCTGCTCTGGAGATCTCCTGCAATACCACCCATCCTCCAAAAAATACCGCTTATCCTGAATGTTGAGAGTAGTTTGAAATTGATACGGAATAGGTTGGCGAAAACAGGGATACTGCAGCGAAGTGTGGCCGCAAGAATAGCTAAATTTGGTGTTTATTTATCAGATTTCCTGTAATTTCAAGGAAATAGCATACCTTCTATGAGCTCAGTGTAAACAGCCGCAGCTAAGGACAAAGAAACGGGCTGATGTCAGCCCGCTCTTAAAAACAGGAACGATAATATTACTGTTCTACCCGTTGTATAGCATCGATTTCCACTCGGCGATTGAGCGCTCGACCTGCCTTAGTACCATTATCACCAATCGGGTTAGCCGAACCTTTGCCCATGATCGTGATGCGGTTTGCATCGACACCTTTATTAACCAAATATAATTTCACTGATTTGGCACGCCTCAATGACAGTCGCATGTTTATGCTTTCATAACCAGTACTATCAGTATGACCAACAACGGTCAAATTCGATTCTGGATTCACCTTGGCAAATTCAACCACCTCATCCAGTTGTTCAAACGAAGAAGGATTCAATCTTGCAGAGCCACTATTGAAGTTAGCACCTTCGATAGTGACAGGTTTATCAACAAAGATCGGTTCCCGAACAGGTACTGGTGCAACAAATACCGGCTCAGGAGCAGCTATTGGTATAACAACCGGTTCTGGAATTTCCTCAACCACTGGTTCTGGCGCTTCAATTGCAACCGGAGCAATAACTACGGGAGCAACCTTGGGTGCATCAAAATAGTAGTTGAATCCAAGAGTAGCATTGCTGTTTTTGTATTTGACTGAGTTAACATTCTTGGCATCAGCCGTCCATTCACCCACAATGCTCCAGTGCGGGGAAAGTTTATATTCGATTCCGGCACCACCATGCATACGCAAACCGGGCCTTGAAGCTGCCTGCCCCAACTTCAAATACGGCATAAATTTAGAAAAGGGGAAACCCATCTTCACGTCGGCACCAATATCCTTACCCGTAACCGAATGAGAATGACCATCAAGAAAGACATTCACACCTAATACAACGCCGCCAACATCACGTGTGTAGCCAATCTCAAAACCCGGATATATCTCATCTTTCGTGGATTTCCTGACAGGAACATTTGTATTTTGGCCAGCTTTTACACCGAGATAACCGCTGTTAAACTCGCTCGCCTGTACGCCAGCCAAACTTAGCATCCCTGCTGCCAGAACAATATTCTTCGTAATAAGTTTTATCATTTTCTTCTCTAAGATAAGTAAATTAAAATCAAAAGCCTATCTCAATCAGGTACTTTGCTGGCTCATTCGTCCAGATTGTAACTCAGATAACCAATACATTCAGTAACGATGGTCTGATTCAGACTTGATATAAAAATGTCAACGGTAGGCAATTGATCCATTGCCAAATTTACGTAAATTAATTGTTTTCCCCGATGCACCATTTACGCCACATTTTCCGATAAGCTTCTTCAAGGTTACGTGTAAACCGTATTGAATCACCCAGTACACTCTCACCGAAATTTTTCCTCAACACGGATTTAATTGAGTTCCGCTTACTTGGCTGATTCGCCAAGTCAATGGCGATATTGATGTATTGCTGCGGTGAAGTTGCAATCAATTCCGGCAAGCCCACTGCATTCAAAATGCTTGCAGAGTTGCGGCTAATAAAATGCTCTCCCAATAAAGTCACTACGGGAACACCCATCCATAAGGAATCGCATGTAGTGGTTACTCCGTTATATGGAGAGGTATCAAGTGATATATCAACATCTTTATAGCGCCCAAGGAAATCACGGTGCTCCAAATAGTTATGCTCAAGCATGATCCTTTCAGGATTGATGCCATTCTGCAATAGCACAGCGGTAACACGTGTAGAGATTTCAACATCTTTAAATTGCGGGCATCTGATCAGTATCTGTGAATTTTCGACGCCATGTAGTATGCGGCTCCATAGCTGGAGCATCGATTCAGTAATTTTGGAGAGATTATTAAAACAGCCAAATGTGACAGGATGATTCGTGTTTGCAGACGCATCATCTATTTCAGGAGAATATTCCCTGGGTACATAATTTATATAGCATTCAGGAAGATGCCAAACCGATTCGCTAAATTTTTGATTTGTACCTGAGGGGATCACTGTTTCATCTGCGAGCAGATAATCCATGGACTGCAAACCGGTAGTGTCACAATATCCCAGCCAAGTTACCTGTATTGGGGCCGGCTTTCCGGCTAACAGTAACATGCGATTCTCGTCTGTATGCCCGGTCAGATCTACCATTATATCTATTTCATCTTGTCTGATCAGCGCATCAACTTTTTCGTCAGAGACGCCATGAATATCACGCCAGTGATCAGATTGAGATACAAAGTAAGCTGTTTGTGCATCCTGTTTTGGGTAGTTGTAGTAGCAGTAAATTTCCACAAGAGATTTGTCATGGGAAGCAAACACGCCTTCGAGAAAGAATCCAACCGGGTGCAAGCAGAAATCTGCCGAAACATAGCCGATTTTCAGTTTTCTCTCCGGATCTGGGTTATTGGTAAATTTTAGCTCTCCAATACGCTTGGAAATTTCTGGAAGCTGTGACTTTTCCCAGTTACACGCCATTCGATAAAAATCTTCCAGATTAAAACGATCTGAATAATGAGCATAGAACAAGTAGTTGCTGTAGCCAATCGCGTGTTGCGGATTAATCTTGATTAGTTGTTCTAATAAAACCAATGCCTCTTCAATGTGCCAGATTTTCATCAGCACATTTGCCAGATTGAAATGCGCTTCTGCCAGACTTGGATTATGGCGGATCGCCAAACGGTATTCGTCGGCTGCCAGCTTTAGTTGGCCTTCGTCTTTTAAGAGGTTGGCGTAATTGTTATGTGCCTGTGCAAAGGTTGGTTGCTGTGTAAGCACACGCTGGAAACATTGCTTTGCCGCAGAAAATTGCCTGTCTAGATAATACGCGGAACCCAAGTTGTAATTTGCCATAAAAAATTTCGGGTCTAGCTGGAGTGCTTTTTTGAAGCAGGAGATCGCTTCATCCCTTCGATTCAGCTGAAGATAGGCTGATCCCATGTTGTTGTGAGTCTTGGCGTGGTCTGGGCGTAATACTTCCGCTGCCCGATAACAGGAAATAGCCTCTTCGAGTTTTCCTCTGTCTTGCAATACAACTGCAAGCGTATAAACCGAATTGACGTATTGCGGATCAATTTCTCGTGCACGTTGCAGATGGGCTATCGCTTCGTCAAGTCTGCCCAAATCATGCAGGGTATCTCCCACCAGATAGAGTAGTTCAGCATCATCTGGTGATCCTGACTGCATTGCCTGCTTAAAAAAGGACAGCGCTTGCTCTGGATTGCCCTG
>Ga0316187_10006150_pt1 | contig 10349 bp, 9 predicted proteins | sample CroRivburrow1_MG_FD_204927 | JGI IMG/M metagenome (GOLD analysis project Ga0316187, IMG submission 204927) | Coastal sediment microbial communities from Maine, United States - Cross River worm burrow 1 | ecosystem: Environmental > Aquatic > Marine > Coastal > Sediment | place: USA: Maine... | reverse complement strand
CGTTTCGACTCTAGCAGCCGCGGTGGTCCTGCTGCCCCTGAGTATCGCGCAGGCACAAGAACTCGTCGGCATGAAACCCGACCCGGATGCCGAGTACTCTCCGTACATCCAGTATGATTTTCCCAATCAGGTCTTGTTCGGCGATACGCATCTTCACACCGGCTATTCGGCCGACGCTGGCCTTGTCGGCGCAACGACGACGCCTGACGATGCCTACCGATTTGCCAAGGGCGAAACCGTCACGTCTTCACACGGCGTCCGTGCCCGGCTGCAACGGCCGCTCGATTTCTTGGTTGTCGCCGACCATGCCGAAAATCTTGGGCTGACCGCCGGATTGGAAGAAGGCAACGAAGGCTTGCTTGGTACGGAATGGGGACGAGGCCTCGCAGACGTCATAGCCCCCAAGACCGAGGACGCCATGGCAGAGGCTTACCTCTATTGGGCCAACACGTTTGCCTTTGCGGAGAACTCGGAAGACCCGCTCGCCGAGACAGATTTCAACAAGACCATGTGGCAGCGCATGACCGAAGCCGCGGAACGGCACAACGACCCTGGCAGCTTCACTACGCTGATCGGATATGAGTGGACCTCCGGCCCACAGGGCAACAATCTCCATCGCAACATCATCTTCCGCGATGGGAAGGACAAGGCGGACAAGGTCATACCTTTCAGCGCCTATGACAGCGACGATCCGGAAGACCTATGGAAGTGGATGGAAAGCTATGAATCGGCCACCGGTGGTCGGTTACTGGCCATCCCACATAACGGAAATCTATCCAACGGCCTGATGTTCGACGATGTCACGCTGACGACCAAGAAACCGCTGGACCGCGACTATGCCGAAAGGCGGATGCGCTTCGAGCCGGTGTACGAGATCACCCAGATCAAAGGCGACGGCGAGGCGCATCCCGCTTTGTCCCCGAATGACGAATTCGCCGATTACGGCACATGGGACAAGGGCAGCTTTGGGCCGGAACTGAAGACGCCCGAGATGCTCCCCCGTGAATACGCGCGTGAAGCCTGGAAGCGGGGAATGGCGTACGAAGCAACCCTCGGAACCAATCCGTTCAAGTTCGGCGTCATCGGTTCAACGGATTCCCACACGGGTCTCTCAACAGCCCAGGAGGACAACTTCTTCGGCAAGGTGACAGTGGTTGAACCGACGGCCGATCCGGTGCGCTTTGAAGAGCAGATTACCGGACGTTCCACGCCCGATGATCCCTCTGACGACATTGTCCATGCGCAAGCGCTTGCATCGGGGCTTGCCGCGGTCTGGGCGCGTGAGAACACGCGTGAGGCGATCTGGGATGCCTTCGAGCGCAAAGAGGTTTTTGCCACCACGGGAACGCGCATCCGAGTGCGGGTATTCGCCGGCTGGGATTTCAACGAAGACGACCTCAATCGTTCGGATTTCGCCAGGCATGGCTACGAGATCGGCGTGCCTATGGGTGGCGATCTGACCGGTGCGGCTCAGGGCAAGGTACCAACGATGCTGATCCGCGCTATCCGCGATCCCGATGGTGCTAACCTTGATCGTATTCAAGTGATCAAGGGTTGGCTCGACAGCGAAGGCAAGACCCACGAACAAGTTTACGACGTAGTGTGGTCGGGCGACCGCCAGCCGGCCGCGGACGGCAAGTTGCCAGAGGTCGGCAGTACGGTTGATGTGGAAGAAGCCAGCTACTCAAACTCCAACGGAGCGGCCGGGTTGCAGGCGTTCTGGCGGGACCCCGATTTCGATCCGGCTCAACGGGCCTTCTATTACGTGCGGGTTCTTGAAATCCCGACACCTCGCTGGACCACCTACGACGCAAAATTCTTTGGCGTAGGACTTCCGAAAGACATCCCGCCGACTCAGCAAGAGCGTGCCTACACCTCGCCGATCTGGTACACACCGAAGAGCTGAGATCTAATAGGAGGTTTAGCAAGATGAACAGACGGCTGAAGCACCTGCAGTCTATTGCCATCGGTTTGGTAGTTGCGCTTATCATGCCTTCCGAGATCTCGGCAGCGCCATTTAAGTCTGGCTTCGAGGACTATTCTGGGTACGAAAGTCCCGGCAGCGTCTATGGCGAGTTGCTACTCGTTCACTGCTGCCACAGCCATCCCTATCCTCCCTATGACAGATATTGCTGCCATGGGACAGGCTATCGCTCTCCCGGAAGAACTGTCGCGAGAACGGCCGTTGGGGCCGCTGCTGCTTACGGTGCTTACCGGGGCGTCCGGAGCGCCACGAAGAGCGCTTACAAGAAAGGGTATAACAAGGCCAAGAAGAACTATAAACGCCGCCGTTGAGGCGTCGTGGTTCCTAGTTGTCTTAGAGGGGAGGAGGAAGAACGATGCCTCGGCATTTAAACCAGAACATGACCCCAAGGATTCTTCTCGCCGGCTTCATAGCCGTGATTGCCGCTTCAACAGCTTGCGTGCCGAGCTACGCCCAGGATGAGAAGGATCCGATGGACGAAAAGGCTCTCGGCGTTTTCAAGGCAATGTCTGACTACCTAGGTGGCAGTGAGACAATTTCGTTCCGTACCCAGGCATTCTTCGACGTCGTGAGGGAGTCGGGCATAAAGATCAAGACTGGCCGTTCGAGCACAGTTTCATTGAGGCGTCCCGAGGATCTCTACATCCACGCTGAGGGAGAAGATGGCAGTGCCACGACGATTTGGTTTGACGGTTCGAAAGTGACGCTATGGCGGCGTGACGCCAATGAGGTCATGGCTATCGATTTTAAGGGTGCGACCGACGCCATGTTGGATCACGTCATTGACGAACATGATGCCGAGATCCCACTTGCAGATTTGTTGTACTCCGACGTGAACAAGATTTTAGGCGAGGACCTCCTCTCGGCTGAATATATCGGTGTTCGCTTGGTTGATGGGGTACCCTGTCATCAGCTTTCATTCGAAAGTCCGGGTGCTGACTGGCAAATTTGGATCGAGGCCGACTCGACGCCTGTACCGCGGCGCTTCGTGATCGATTTCGTCGACGATGACTCAAAGCCTCAATATATGGCGCGCATGGACGCATGGAGCATTGGTGGTGACATTGAGGATTTCAATTTCGTTGCCGCTGTTCCGGAAAGCGTTGAGCAGGTCGAGTTCAAGCTGAAGCCCTAAGCAGGAGGGCAGCACAACGTCTATCTGGTGCAAGATCCGGCGTTCGAAGTGTTAGGATCAATGGGGGTAAGAAGATGAAGGCGCTATCGTCGGCTGCATTCTGCCTTTTGTTCTCGTTGATGTCTGTTGCTGCCTTGGGCAAGGCATCCGCTCAGCCAGCTAGCGCGGAAGCTACGTCGGTAGCTGCGCAGAGCGGGAACGAAGAGCTCGCGAAGGAGCTTGCGAATCCGCTCGCATCGTTGATTTCTGTACCGATCCAAGCGAACTATGATCGAGGGCTTGGTCCGTCTGATGATGGCGAAAAGCTAACGACTAACGTTCAACCGGTTATTCGGCATTGTCAGAGCAAATTCGTTTGCTTTTCCAAACCGTCAGAACCGGATTTCGCGGCTATTGATTTTCCTGCATTTTTCCGCGTCGATCTGAGCGGTTCGATAGCCGCTCCGAGTATTTAGAATTTTGCTCTGACAACGCCTTCTGCGCGATTATTGAGCCACCGACCACACTCCTGATCGGCAGGATTGCCGATGATTTTCATCGCTGATCGGTACGACCGAAGTCGGTCGGTTACAATTGATCGCGGTCGTCCGTAACGCTTCATCATCCTCTTGAAAAACTTCAGTGCCGCCTTGCGATCCCGGCGCTTCGTCGCAAAGACCTCAAGCACCTCACCTTCGTGATCTACCGCACGCCAGAGATAATGCGTTTCTCCATTGATCCTGACGAACACCTCGTCCAGGTGCCAACGCCAGGGCGAGTACGATCGATTCTGAATTCGACACTTTCTAATCTCCGCGGCAAACATCGGACCGAAACGGTTCCACCAGAACCGCACCGTCTCGTGACAAATGTCGATGCCACGCTCAATGAGCAAATCTTCCACCTGGCGCAGCGACAGGGGATAGCGGAGATACATCAGCACCGTGAGGTGGATCACCTCAGGCGAGCTGTTGAAATAACGGAAGGGATTGCGCATCGCCGGAGGTTCAGAAACCTCGCCAGGAGGCTCAAGCCAATTTACTCTGACAATGCCGAGCGAGGGCCTTTTTTCCGCTCTGAGCTTTTTCCGAGCCATTCGCCCGTGCCGACATGGTGCCGACATGGGACCGAAAAGGGGGCATGCTGCTAACGCGCCGGCATCAATTTATCTATTATCTTGAGTAAGTTGAATTGGTTGCGGGGGTAGGATTTGAACCTACGACCTTCAGGTTATGAGCCTGACAGAACACTATACATCATCCTGTTTTTGTTGAGTATTTTTATGGACACGAAAGTTTTATGCAAGTTTTTGTGCGAGTCTCACGTTTCCTGCCGGGTTGATCGCAACCCGTTGATATCTTCCTCTAACATATTGATTTAACTTAACTTTTGTCAATTATACCTTTCATTCACTTCGCGTCATCAAAAATAAATTATGTTTCGCGAGTACAAGTATATTCTGCGCAAGTTGCTGCAAAGAATAACAGCCTCATAAGCTAATAGAGGCAAGTTAGGAGTTATGCTGAACGTATTCGGCGCAGACCCAACCGAAGCTGCTTTTCCGTTTCTATGATCGCGAACAGCGCTACACCGACACCTACTATGATCATGCCGTCCATGAACGGTACGGCTACTGTTGCAAAGAGTGCCTGTAGAGGCGGCAGATAAGTGATGGCGAATTGCGCTGCGGTTACGCCGATGACCGTCGCCCATACCACCTTCGTGCCCCGAACGGCTTTCCATGTCAGCGACGTGCCGTAGATATTCCGGATAAAGAACAGGTGGAATATTTCCATCACCACCAGCGTGTTCAGCGCGATGGTGCGCGCGAGTTCGATGGAATATCCCTTATCGACGGCATAGGCGTACATGCCGAAAACCCCGCCGAGAAACAGGGCCGAGACCAGAACGATGTGCCAGCCCAGCTCGCCGGTAAGCAGCGGCTCGTTCCTGGGGCGCGGCGGGCGGCGCATTGTATCGGCCTCGGTCGGCTCGAATGCCAGCGCGATGCCGAGCGTGATCGCCGTGATCAGGTTGATCCAGAGAATCTGTATCGGCGTAATCGGCAACGTCATTCCGAACAGCAGAGCCACGATGATGGTCATGGCTTCGCCTGCATTGGTCGGTAACGTCCAGCTTATGACTTTCTTAATGTTGTCGTAGACAGTGCGCCCTTCTCGGACGGCAGCCGCTATCGAGGCGAAGTTGTCATCGGCCAGGACGAATTCCGCGGCTTCTTTCGCGGCCTCGCTGCCTTTAAGACCCATGGCGATCCCCGCGTCTGCGCGTTTGAGCGCGGGCGCGTCGTTCACGCCGTCCCCGGTCATGGCAACCGTCAAGCCATGTGATTGCAGGGCCATGACGAGGCGCAGCTTGTGCTCCGGACTGGTGCGCGCGAATATATCCGTATCAAGAACGGCGGCCGCCAGTTCAGGATCGCCCATCGCGTCTAGATCGGCGCCGGTCAGAACCTTCTCCGGGTTTTGCAGGCCGATTTGTTTTCCGATGGCCGCCGCCGTGCCCTTGTGATCCCCGGTGATCATCTTCACGCGTATGCCCGCGCCGTGACATTCCGCTATGGCGTCGATGGTTTCGAGGCGCGGCGGATCGATTAACCCGACCAGTCCGATCAGTATCAGCCCCTGTTCGACATCGGAGAATTCAAGCACCGTGTGTTCGGGAGGCACCGGTTTGACGGCAAAGGCCAGCACACGCTGGCCTTGCGCCGCGATCCCTTCGGCCTTTTCGTGCCAGTAGGTTTTGTCAAAAGCTTCGGTGCTGTCGGAAACCGTACGTTGCCTGTCGCACATACCGAATATCCGTTCGGGCGCGCCCTTGACGGCGACAAAAGCATGGTTCTCATGATCGTGGTTCAGCGTGGCCATGAAGCGATGCCTGGCGTCGAACGGGATGACGTCGGTCCGCGTCCACCCGGCAAGTTCTTTACGATTATCGATGCCGACCTTGCCGGACAGCGTCAACAGGGCTCCTTCCATCGGATCGCCCTCGACCGTCCAGACGCCGTCGCGTTCGTGCAGGGAAGCGTCGTTGCACAGAGCCGCCGCACGCCCGAGTTCGTCCAGTATGGCGTGTTCCCGCGCGCTCACTGCGGCGTCGTTGAGCCTGATCTCTCCTTTTGGCTCGTACCCAGCGCCTTGCAGTGAAAAGACATGTGCTCCCGTAACGACAGAAGCCACCATCATCTCGTTACGCGTCAGCGTGCCGGTTTTGTCGGTGCAGATGACCGAAACCGACCCCAGTGTCTCTATGGCGGGCAAGCGCCGGACGATGGCATTTCGGCGCGCCATCGCCTGCACGCCCACTGCAAGCGTGATGGTCAGGACGGCGGGCAGTCCTTCGGGAATGGCAGCGACGGAGAGGCCGACCACGGCCATGAACATTTCGGCGAATTCAAAATGCTCGACGAAATAGCCGAAGACGAGAAGCACAGCGGCGATCAGTGAAATGAAGATCGTCAGCCATCGCGCGAAGGCATTCATCTGGCTAAGCAGCGGCGTCGAAAGTGTTTCGACCGTGGACAACATGCCGCTGATGCGGCCGATCTCCGTCTCCTTGCCGGTTCCTACGGCGACCCCTCTTCCCAGCCCGCTTGTGACGAGCGTGCCGCTGTATGCCATACATACCCTGTCGCCCAGTGGCGCGGCAGCAGCAATGGGGCCCGAATGCTTTTCGACCGGGACGGACTCGCCGGTAAGTATGGCCTCCTGAACCTGAAGGCTGTTGGTTCGAAGCAGTCGCAGGTCTGCCGGTACCTTGTCGCCGGCCTCAAGAAGCACGATGTCTCCGGGCACCAGCGCCTCGCCTTCAACGGCGCGGCGTGTACCGTCACGCAAAACCGACGCCTTGAGTGCAAGCATCCGACGGATGGCGTCCATCGCCTTCTCCGCCTTGCCTTCCTGTATAAACCCTATGATTGCATTCGCGACTACGACAGCCATTATCACAAGCGTATCGGCCAGATGCCCCAGCGTCGCCGTAATGGCGGCTGAGCCGAGAAGCACGTAGATCAAGATATTGTGGAAATGGAGAAGGAAGCGGATCAGCGGGTTTCGCCTGGCCGGTTCCGGCAGGCGGTTCGGTCCATAGGTTTCGAGACGTGTAGCCGCTTCTTCCGATGACAGACCGTTTATATCCGCGTTCAAAACGTCAACGGTGTCCTTCGCCGCCATTTCGTGCCAGATATATTCCTCTGTATTTCCCGCATCTTTTTTCATCGCTTTAAATCCGTCACCGGAACAAATACGCGTGTCATCAAAAGGCCGTTCAACAAATACGCGGCAGGAGTTGTCCTGCCGACATGTCGAGTATTCTGCGGCCACCTATCGGTGTTTGAATCGTCACCATACCGGGCTCGCCATTCGTCACCCGCCCGACTGCCGAGGCGGTTTCATTTCGCGCCTTAAGTATGTCCAGCGCTCGTGCTTCGTCTTTTTTCGGCACTATGGCGACGAAGCGGCCTTCGCAGGCGACTTGCAACGCATCCAGCCCGAGGACCTCGCAGGCCCCACGCACGCTTTCCGAGACGGGAATATCACGCTCGACGACATCGAATTGCAGGTCGGAGGCCTTCGCCAGTTCGTTCAGCACAGCGCACACACCGCCGCGCGTCGCATCGCGCATGCAATGGACGTCTATGTCCGCTGACAGCATCGCATCGACGGTATCCCACAACGGCGCGCAATCGCTCTCAATAGGCGTGGTGAAGGCCAGCCCCTCGCGCTCGCCCATCACCGCCATGCCGTGTCGACCTATATCGCCACTGATCAGGATCACGTCCCCCGTGGCGATGAGTTCAGCCAGATTGATGAACTTATCCAACGCCTCCTCGAAACACGTTAGCGGCTCGGCACTCGCCTGCCCCTCTGCGACGGCTTGCTCGAGGTAGCTCTCTACCAGCTTCAGGAACCGCTCCATCTGCCCCCGATAAAGCCACACGATCGCGGCAATATTCTTCTGCTGCTCCGGGCTAAAGTCATATATGGCGCGCGAGACTTTGCGGAAGATATTGCGCGCATCGAGCATCAGGACGTGATCGGCGCGCTTCGGGTCGCGCTCCTTGGCTCGGTCGAAGAACCAAAGCTGGCAGGGGACGGTACGCGTGTAGAAGAAGTTGCCGCAGATATCGATCATCACCTCGACGGTGCCGGTCTCAACCAGCTTCTGGCGGACTTTGGCCTCATCCCGCCAAGCGCTGGAGCTTGTGAGGACATGACAACGCCGGCGCGGCCCTTTTCATTCAGATAGCTATAGGAGTAGGACAGCCACAAATAATTGGCGTTAGAGACCTTCTTTTCTTTATTCACTCCCGGCAGGCCGAATGGCAGTCGCTTGTCGCCCTTGACCTTCTCGGCGTCCACTTCGTCCACATTGAACGGTGGATTGGCCATAACGAAGTCGCACCTCCCGGCGAGCTCGTGCGGGTCCTTGTAGTAGGTGATAGCCTCATTACCGGCAAGAATGCTGCCTTCCAGGCCATGGACCGCAAGGTTGATCTGAGCAATCTTCGCCGTCGTCTCGTTCTTTTCGTGACCGTAAAACGTGACCCGCTTCATTGTGTCCTCGCCCTCGTCCTCAATGAAATGGCTCGACTGCACGAACATGCCGCCCGAGCCACAAGCGGGGTCAAGAACAACGCCATGATCCGGTTCGATCACGTTGACGATGGTTTGGACAATCGAGGGCGGCGTAAAGAACTCGCCATTATCGTGCGCGCCATGCTTGGAAAACTCGGCGAGAAAATACTCGTAGATGCGGCCGAATACGTCGCCCGAAGCTGTGCGCAACGCCTCTGAGGCGAACGTGCGCATCATCTGTTCCAAGACATTGTTTTCGAAGCGCTCGTAGTTCTTCGGCAGCTGGCCGGCAAGCGGCGGGAAGTGGTCTTCCACGGTCTCCATGGCGGCAGTAAGGGCCGCACCGAGATTGCCCCCCTTCGGCATTTCCAGCGGTACGTCGAACCGCGCCGCCTCAGGTAGCATCATGGCGCGCCGCCGCGTGAAATCGGCTTCGATCAAGGGGCGATCCGGCATCTTGCCTGCGGCCTTGTCTTCTTCAATTGCGCTTAGGGCCGAGTAATACCGGTTCGTTGCCTGACGCAAAAAGATCAGGCCGAGGATGGGCATGAAGTATTCGTTGGACGCGAGGTATGAATTGGCCCGTAGGTGGTCGGCCAGCTTCCAGAGGTCCTCCTCGAACTGTGCTCTATGCCTGTCAGATGGTCAGCTATCATTCTCCCCCACTTGCTCCATCAGGCCTTTCTAGCGAGGCCGTCTTCTGCCTTGTGAACCACTCCCAGCAGGCCCGGCAGCTTAGCAACTTTCACCGCAATGCGGCGCGCTTCATCAAGGGTCAGCACCCGATCTCGGATGCCGAGCACGGACATTCAATCGCCTCGGCCATCCGAGTCGACCAGCTTGATGTCGTTGAGCTCACTCCTGAGCCATCGAACTTCGTGCTCAAGGAATTCAATCCTCTTCCTGAGAGCTATGAACGCCCAGAATGACGTAGCAGCGATGACTAGAAGTGCAATGCTTTGGGCTTCATCCATGGTCTCAGTCCTTCCTCCGCAAACCTGCTCAGTAAGCTACCCAATCATTCCAACTCGCTGCTAGTTTATGAGCTGGAACCGACCTTCTCCCTACTGCCAATAGTCGAGCCGCAAACCCAGCATAGCAGTTTGGGGTCATGCGCCAAGGTTGTGGGCTAACCAGCAATCGGTATCGCTCGACGCGTTGCCTCGGCGGCCTTGCAGCTAAGCCCGCATGGGACAGCGGAACACAGTCTGCTAGGGTGACACTCGAAAGATGCGTGCTGGAAATCTTTTCCATGACGAACGGAAGGGCGATCCGTGATTGGAGCAGTTCTCGCAATTGCAACTATTGCTGCTGCGCTTTCGCTGACTGCATAGGCTACTCGGGTCCCGGAGGGCCTTGTTACACTGGTCCAGGTGATGGGCATTGTCAGACAAATCTAAGCGGACCTGCGAAGGTTGCTGGTGTGAAGCGTTCAGGCCGCCAGCTGACGCCACTCGGCTAAGGCGGCAATGCGGTTCTGTTTGAAGATGTCGCGACGGTTGAGGTGACGGTCGTGGTTGAAGTGGTTGTGGATCGAGGCATGGGCGGCGGCAAACTTTCGGAGAGTTTTCATGTTTCTGAACTTCGCCATCGCTCGTGATCAGCCCCTTTTGAGTGGTCCAGTTTGATTGTTAGTGCATGGGCGGCCTTTGGTCTA
>Ga0316187_10006149_pt1 | contig 10349 bp, 8 predicted proteins | sample CroRivburrow1_MG_FD_204927 | JGI IMG/M metagenome (GOLD analysis project Ga0316187, IMG submission 204927) | Coastal sediment microbial communities from Maine, United States - Cross River worm burrow 1 | ecosystem: Environmental > Aquatic > Marine > Coastal > Sediment | place: USA: Maine... | reverse complement strand
CTATCTGACATTTGATGAATCAAGTGTTCGTGAACCAACGATCTGGAAACTGGCGAAAGAGTTCGATGTCATCACCAATATCCGTACAGCCGAAGTGAAAGATCATATGGGGCTGGTAGGCCTTGAAATTGAAGGTAAGTCGGAAGTGGTTGAGGCGAGTGTGAAGTGGCTTCAGACGCAGGGCGTTCATGTGGACCCCATTGAGCAGAACGTAATAGAAGGGTGATTGTTTGATACGCATTAAGCCGTCCGTGGCTTAATGCTTAAACGCTAAGGGAAAAATGTCATTTCCCCTTAGCTCACACAAGATTGCAGGACAGCAAGCTTGCACGTTTACGCCCGAAGGGGGCCGCACAAGGATGTGTGGCATGAAAATTAGATGTTAACAGATCCGATTTTGGTGACACATCCCTGTGTCACGGTGCTGGTAAAGGAGAATAGGTATGGCGATTTATAACAATGTAGCAGAAGCAGTCGGCAATACGCCGCTAGTCCGTTTGAACCGCGTGAGCGCTGGTCTGGACGCTGAAATTGTAGCAAAACTGGAGTATTTCAATCCGCTGAATTCAGTGAAGGATCGAATCGGTAAAGCGATGATTGAAGCTGCTGAAGCTGATGGCTCGCTGAAAGCGGGCGGTGTTATTGTTGAGTCCACCTCTGGAAACACCGGTATTGCTCTTGCATTTGTCGCTCGCTCCAAAGGCTATCGCTGTATTCTGACCATGCCGGAATCGATGAGTATGGAGCGTCGTAAGTTGCTCAAGCTTCTTGGCGCTGAATTGGTGCTTACGCCTGCTGAACTGGGTATGAAGGGTGCGATTGCCAAGGCTGAAGAGATTGTCAGCTCAACCGAGGGTGCTTTCCTGGCTAGGCAGTTTGAGAACCCTGCCAATCCTGAGATTCATCGCCAGACCACAGCCGAAGAGATTTGGAAAGACAGCGATGGCAATGTTGATGCGCTTGTCGCGGGTGTTGGTACCGGTGGAACAATCACTGGTACAGCTGAAGTACTTAAAGCGCGTAATTCCGAGTTCAAGGCGTTTGCTGTTGAGCCTGCTGACTCACCTGTCATATCCGGTGGTTCTCCGGGCCCACACAAGATTCAGGGCATCGGTGCAGGCTTCATTCCGAAGAACCTGAATATCGATGTTGTTGATGGAGTTGAGCAGGTGACCAACGATGAGGCATTCGCCATGGCTCGTCGTCTCTCTGATGAAGAGGGTATTCCCGGTGGCATCTCATCCGGTGCTGCAGTGACTGCGGCATTGAGAGTTGCAGCCAAGCCTGAAATGAAGGGCAAACGTATCGTCGTCATTATTCCATCGATGGCAGAGCGGTATATGTCGACAGACCTATTCAAAGGAATCGAAGTCTAAGTGCAGGCCCATATTTGAACCCCTGCCGCGTTGTTGTGGTGCTCAAATCCTCACGTATCGGTGATACGCTGCGGTTTTGCGCTCCTCTCGCCTTGCAGGAATTCAAATCTGAACCTGCAAAGCAGTTAAGAGTTAAAGCTGGAGTTAAACGTGATTGATTTTACAGAGAAACAGATTGAGCGCTATTCGCGTCATATCATCCTCCCAGAAGTGGGTGCCGAGGGTCAGAGCAAGCTGCTCGAGTCCAAAGTATTCATGATCGGTGCCGGTGGCCTAGGCTCACCTGTTGCCTACTATCTGGCTGCCGCTGGTGTGGGAACGATTGGTATTGCTGATGCTGACGTGGTGGATTCATCCAATTTGCAGCGTCAGATTATTCATAATGAAGACCGTGTTGGTATGCCGAAGGTGGAGAGCGCGCGTGAAACCATGCAGGCGCTCAATCCGGATGTGAAGGTTAATACCTACAACTACTTCGTCACCGAGGACAATATTCGCGAAATTATTCGTGAGTATGATCTGATCATTGATGGTTGCGATAATTTCCCGACCCGTTTTCTGGTTAATGACGCATGTTATTTTGAGAAGAAGCCGTTGATTTCCGGTGCGATGTTCCGCTTTGAGGGACAGGTGGCGACTTATAAGCCGCATGTTGATAAAGAGGGCCCTTGCTACCGTTGTCTCTACCCGGAGCCACCACCAGCAGGTCTGGTTCCTTCATGTTCTGAAGCGGGTATCTTGGGAGCATTGGCCGGTGCTGTTGGCACCATTCAGGCTGTTGAAGCAGTGAAAGAGCTACTTGGTATCGGCGATTCACTCTCCGGTAAGCTGATGACTTTTGATGCACTGCGTATGGAGTGGAAGAAGCTGAAGTTGCGCAAGGATCCGGGTTGCCCTCTCTGTGGTGAGAACGCGACCATTACCGACTTGGTGACCTATGAGCAGGCGTGTGAGCTGCAGCTGGGACACAGCTGATTTGATTGATACGTAAAATGACTTCCCTGTCATTTTACTAAGTCGGCGAGGAAAAGCGCGATTTCCCTCGCCTTGCAAAATCGAAAGATGGTCTTCCGATTTTGTTAGCACCTCCATGTGCTAAAGGGTTGATAGATACGAAAATGGCATCCGTGCCATTTTCTTTAACGGAGATCAAAAACGTGGTTTTGATCTCCTCACAAAATTGAAAGATAAGCTTCCAATTTTGCCGGTACATCCTGTACCGGGGCCTGAAAAGGTAGGAGCAGGAGTTGGTTGAATGACAACAGAATATAAATTTGCACAGGCATCAGATGTTGATGAGTTTGAAGCAGGCCTAAAGGCTTTCCTCGCCGGCACCATGCCGGAAGAGCGTTTTACACCGTTTCGTCTGCAGATGGGTGTTTATGGCCAGCGTCAGGAAGGCGTTCAGATGGTTCGTGCCAAGCTGCCTGGCGGTGTTATGACGCCGGATCAACTGGATGTTATTGCTGAGTGTGTGGAGTTATATGCGGGAGCCATGCCGACTGATGGTACGCTGACCGAGGCACCTGAGAAGGTGGCGCATGTCACCACCCGTCAGGATATTCAGGCGAATTTCGTCAAATTGGAAGATGTGCTGCCGTTCCTGCGTAAACTGGATGCAGTAGGGCTGACTACGCGCGAAGCGTGTGGCAATACCGTACGTAATGTCACCACCTGCTTCCTTGCTGGCCGTTGCCCGGCTGAGCATGCCGATGTGACCGTCCATGCCCGTAAGTTTGCTGAATTCTTCCTGCGTCATCCGCTGGCACAGCAGTTTCCGCGTAAATTCAAGGTCACCTTCTCCGGTTGTGCAACCGATTGCGGCCTCTCTGGCATGCACGACATTGGTTTTATCGCCACCCATAAGGATGGCCCTAATGGGAAAGAGTCTGGCTTCCAGGTTTGGGCGGCCGGTGGCCTCTCATCCCAGCCAATGGGTGCGCTGTTGCTGGAAGAGTTTATTCAAGAGTCAGAGCTGTTCGTCGTTGGTGAAGCGTTGATGCGGATGCATTTCAAATTTTCTGACCGTAAACGCCGTGCCCGTGCCCGTTTGAAATATGTGGCTCAGAAACTAGGCGCTGAAGGTTTTATCGAAGAGTATAGAAAACAGCGTGCTGTGATCGAGAAGACGCATGCCGATGATTCAGGTTATGAGCAGGCAAACTGGCGTACGCCAACTGCAGAACTTCCTTTTGCTGATTCGGGTGTGGTTGATCAGCACAATGGTAAATCTGCAATTCTGTTGAATCTGTTCCGTGGCGATATGACACCAACTCAGTGTCGTGCCGTTGCCAATGCTGCGCGTGCTGCCGGTACCGAAGAGCTTCGTGTAACCACTGAGCAGGGTGTGGTGATTGCCGATGTCGATGCTGACAAGGTTGAAGCGGCTCAGAAGGTTTTGAATGAGGCAGGGCTGACCAGTGAATATGCCCGTGGCATTGCCGATGTTGTGGCATGTCCGGGTACGGAGACCTGTCGCCTGGGTATCACCTCAAGTCGTGGCTTGGCTAGTGCCCTTCAACCTCTCATGGCTGATCTGAAGAAGGATGGCACTCTGTCAGGCATCACTGTGAAAGCATCCGGTTGTCAGCATTCATGTGCCCGCCACCATATTGCTGACCTTGGATTCCACGGTATGGCCAAGAAAGTGGCTGGTCAGGCTGTACCGCACTATCAGTTGCATATTGGTGGTTCAGGTGTTGCCGGTTCTCCGTTGGCATATGCTACCGATCCGGTTCCTGCCAAGTATGCCCCTGAAGCGGGTATCAGTGTGCTTAATGCTTATAAAGCGGATCGTAGTGGTGATGAGTCCATGCACGATTGGGCAACACGTCTGGGCAAAGAGGGGATTTCAGAGATTCTGGCACCTTTTGCGGCGGATGCCGGTGAGGTTGAAGGCTTGATCTACGACTGGAGTGAGAATGAAGCCTTTAACACCAAGGGTAACAAGAAGGGTGAGTGTGCCGGCGCGGTACTCTCCATGTCCGATGCCCTGATATCCGAAGCGGAATATGAGCTGTTGATTGCCCGTGCCCATACCGATGCAATGTTCTGGGGTGAGGCGTTGACGGCACTGCGTCGCTCAGCGATCTCAACAGCACGTGCCTTTCTGGTGCCGTTCGGTGAAGCGCCGGAAGAGGATGGCGAAGTGTTTGGCCTGCTGGCCGCCAATGTTACCTCCGATGCTGAGGTGCGCGATGGTTTTAATGCGGTTCAATCCGCATTGATGGGCATCGATATTGCTGAACCAGCTTCGGGTGTGACCAAGTTGAAAGAGGTGCAATCGGCATGGGCGGCGTTAGCTGCGATTCGTTTTGCGGCCGTACCTAAGGATGCACCTCAGGCTGAAGCTGCTGCGGAAGCGGCCAAGGATGGGGGTTCAGATGTGGTCTTGCTCGACCTTTCCGGTGTGGCCTGTCCGATGAACTTCGTGAAAACCAAGATCAAACTTTCGCCGATGCCTGTCGGTTCACAGCTTGATGTGATCCTTGATGATGGTGCACCGATCGAGAATGTACCCCTCTCACTTGAAGAGCAGGGACAGACGATTCTGGTGAAAGAGAAGATCTCTGATACGCAGTGGAAAATCCGAGTGGAGAAGAGTACCCAGATCTAATGAACTCCACAGACCTTCATCCCTTTGCCAATGCGGGGCGGACTAAACTCTCTTTAGTTAGCCGTGGACTGGCATTGCCTGAAGGTCTTTCTCATGCGTCCAAATGGGTGGCTCAGGCCAACGCCACAGAGTCGGTGGTTGATATCCGTCTTCCTTCCGGCCATCTCTGTACCGTTCCTGTCGGTCAGCCCTATACAGAGAAGAGCACTTATGAACTGCATCAGGATGATCAGGGATTCTATCTCCACTGTGCTGGTGAAGATGAGCGAGTAGATTTGGTCGAGACTCCTCAATTTTATCATAAGGAGACCCGCAGTGGTGCCCGCATGGGCAGTATCTCTTCGCTTCATGATCGACTCTTGATGCTCTATCCAACCATGGGTTGCGGCTTCTTTGCCAAGCCGGGAGCCGCATGCCAATACTGCCAATATGAGTCGATGCTCAATGAAGAGTTGCCGCCAATGCATGATCCTCTCGATCTTGTTGAGGTGGTGCGCGAAGCCCTTGCTGAACGCGAGATTGATACAGTCTATCTCTACAACGGTTTTGCACCGGGTCCGGATGCAGGGCTCAAACGACTGTTGCCGGTGATTGCGCTTTTAAGACGTCACCTGCCGTATCAGCAGATTGCGCTGGAGACGGTGGCTCCAACCGATTTAGCTGTGCTGGATGAGCTCTATGATGCAGGCCTAGATATCTTTGTCTGCAACCTCGAACTCAACGATGAAAAGCGCTTTACTGATGTTTGCCCAGGAAAGGCCGCCAATGGCGGTCAACAGAGAATTTGGGAAGCACTTCATTATGCTCGCTCTATTTTCCGGCCGGGCACGGTGGTTAGCCATCTGATTGTCGGGCTCGAACCGTTGGACTCAACAGCTGAAGGTATGAGATGTTTGGTCGAGGCCGGCATTGTCCCTCTACTGATTCCTTTTCGGCCACTACCGGCAACACCCCTGGCTGAGCAGCCGTTGGCAAGCCTGGATGATGTTGAAGAGGCACTGCTGATTCAATCTGAACTGGTCATTAAATCAGGGCTTCCGACGCACCGCCTACGTGATATGGGGCGCGTGCTGACACCGATGGAGAGTCGCGTTCTTGATGGTGTTCACCCCTCTCTGCAACAGCGCTTTGCCATTTCATCGGTTGGACGGAAGTTGGAATCGATGTTTGACGGTGTGCGTAGACATCTACTGCATCGTGATCAGGGAGTAGAAAATTCGGGGCATAAGCAAAGAGCCATGTCGATCCTGTTGCACCGAAGTGTTCCTTTTGCTCTGCTTGGTGTGATCGCTTTGATTGCCTCGGCGCTTCTGCAACTGGATGCTCCAGAAGGGTTGTCTGAAGCGGGATGGCGTTCACTCATTGTATTCGGGGTCTGCCTGACCCTCTGGGTTAGTCAGTTGCTGCCACTCTCAGTTACCTCTCTGCTTGGTATGGCCATGTTGCCGATGGTGGGTGCGATGCCTGCTACCGAGGTCTATGGCATGTTTGGCAACAAGGCGGTCTTTTTTATTCTCGGTGCCTTTATTCTGGCGGCAGGCATCATGAAGTCGGGGCTCTCTGAGCACCTGGCACTTTCGGTGTTTAACCGCTTTGGCGATACGCCTCGAAAACTGCTTCTCAGTATGCTGTTGTTGCCAGCTATCATGTCCTGCTTTATGCCTGAGCATGCTGTTGCAGCGGTGCTGCTTCCCATCGTATGGAGCATTGTGCACGGACTTGGTTTGAAACCCGGCAATCGATATGCCATGGCAATTTTTATGGCGATGGCGTGGGGTGCCATTATCGGTGGCGTAATGACCCTGCTCGGTGGTGCGCGTGGACCGTTGGCGTTGGCGATTGTTGAAGAGACAACGGGCCAGACGTTCTCATTTGTTGATTGGACGCTCTCTGCTGCGCCTGTGGTGCTTGCCGTGCTGGCGATTGCTGCAATTGTTCTGCTTCGTTTTGCGCCGCACGATGCGATCAATATGGAGGGCGCACGTCACCGTATTGAGAAACGTCGGCTTGAACTTGGCTTGATGGATGTGCGGGCGAAAACGATGGCAGTGTTGATGTTGATCACGGTGTCGGCCTGGATATTCATGGGTGAAACGGTAGGGCTGGCTGCCATTGCCTTGATCTCTGTGGTGGCGATGTTTGCGCTCAGGGTTGTTGGCTGGAAAGAGATTCAATCGCACATCGATTGGGGCGTGGTGTTGATGTATGGCGGCGCTATTGCTGTTGCCAAATCGCTGGAGAAGACTGGTGCAGCCGAGTGGGTGGCAACAGCCTTCTGGCCTGATGGGGTCACTGGCGTGGCTATGTTGGCACTGGTCGCACTGATCACGATGCTGTTGACCGAAAGCATAAGCAATGCTGCAACGGTGGCGATTCTGCTTCCTATAGGCATTCCACTGGGTGCGCTGGCAGGGATTGATCCGGTCACTATGGCGTTGACCATCGGTATTGTTTCAGGCTTTGCATTTATGCTGCCAATGGGAACGCCTGCCAATGCGATGATATTTGGAACCGGTTACGTACACCTGCGTAATATGATTCGCATCGGAAGTCTATTGCTTATCTCTGCGTTGATACTGTTTGTGCTGACGATGACATTCTGGTGGCCGTTGGTTGGGCAAGGGATATAAGGTATGGATAAATTAAATCAAACCATTGAGTGGCTGAAACAGGCAGAGCGCGAGTTCGCGCCAGATATGGTGTTTGCCTGCAGTTTCGGTGCTGAGGATGTGGTGTTGGTAGATCTGATCGCTAAACATGCACCATCCATCCGCATTGTGACCCTCGATACTGGCCGTCTACCCGAGCCAACTTATGAGGTGATGGATGCCTGCCGCGATAAGTACGGAGTTGATATTGCCGTCTACTTTCCTGATGCATCCGATGTTGAGGAGATGGTTCGCGAGAAGGGGCTGAACCTCTTTTATGGTTCAATTGAAAATCGAAAGATTTGTTGTGAGGTGCGTAAGATTCGCCCATTAAAACGAGCACTTGAAGGTGCTAAAGGTTGGGTGACCGGACTACGCCGTGAGCAGGCCGCTTCGCGCACGGAGATGCAACCTGTTGAGGATGATAAGGCCTTCGGTATCAAGAAGTTTAACCCGCTGATCGAGTGGTCTGAGAAAGATGTCTGGAACTATATCCGCAGCAACGATGTGCCCTATAACAAGCTGCATGATCAGTTCTATCCATCCATTGGCTGTGCACCGTGCACACGCTCGGTGACGATGGGCGAAGATCCAAGATCTGGCCGTTGGTGGTGGGAGAATGATGATGCTGTGGCAGAGTGCGGCCTGCATGTGAACCCGATCAACCTGCCGAAAGGCGAAGACGGCGATGGTATTTAGGAGAAAATCATGAGTGATCACAAGAAGATTTCGATTGTCTGTTTCAGCGGTGATTTTGATAAGATGCTGGCCGCTTATACCATTGCGACCGGTGCGGCGGCGACCAACCGTGAAGTGACAATGTTCTTCACCTTCTGGGGTCTTAATGCTCTCAAGAAGCAGCAGGGGCATAGCTGGTTGGGTAAGGATTTTCTTTCCCGCATGTTTAATTTTTTGATGGGTGGCAAGCGGAACCTGCCACTCTCTCGACTCAACTTTTTCGGTGCGAGTCCGAAGCTGATGAGCGGCATGATGAAGAAGAACAATGTGGCATCACTGGACGAACTGATGGAAGCCGCCAGTGCATTGGGTATTAGGTTTTATGCCTGTGAAATGTCGATGCACATTCTGGGTGTCACCAAAGAGGATCTGATTGATGACGTGCAGGAAGTAGTCGGTGTGGCAACATTCCTCAATGAATCAGAAGATGCCCACATCATCTTTATTTAAGGAAGTTTGAACAATGCATTTTCTGGATATCACCCGCGAGACCTGCCCGATGACCTTTGTGAAGGTGAAGTTGCAGTTGGCCAAGATGAGTGGCGGTGAAGAGTTAGAAGTGATCCTCAATGAGGGCGAACCGCTACAGAACGTGCCGCGTTCGTGCGAAGAGCAGGGCTACAAAGTCCTCTCCGTTGAGGATTGTGGCGATGGCGATGGTAAGCATCGCATTATTATTAAGAAGTAACACAGACTGGGAGATTTGATCATGTCTGACCATAAACTGACACAGCTCAAGGCACTTGAAGCCGAGTCGATTCATATCATGCGCGAAGTGGTAGCGGAGTTCCGTAATCCGGTGATGCTCTATTCTGTGGGCAAGGATTCATCGGTGCTGTTGCATCTGGCTCGTAAAGCGTTTCACCCGGCTCCATTGCCTTTTTCACTGCTGCACGTTGATACCGGTTTCAAGTTCAAAGAGATGTATGAGTTCCGTGATAATTTCTGCAAAGAGATCGGTGCTGATCTGATTGTACGCCGTAATGAGGAGGCGATTGCCAAAGGTATGAACCCGAAAGAGCATGGCGTAGCTCGCTGTTGTGGCGCTTTGAAAACAAAAGGTCTTCTCGATGCTCTGGAAGAGGGTGAGTATGACGCTGCCTTCGGCGGAGCCCGTCGCGATGAGGAGCGTTCACGTGCCAAGGAGCGTGTATTCTCCATGCGTGATGAGTTCGGGCAGTGGGATCCAAAGAATCAGCGTCCGGAGCTGTGGAGCCTCTACAACGGTAAGATTCATGAGGGCGAGTCGGTACGTGTCTTCCCGATCTCTAACTGGACGGAAATGGATGTCTGGCTCTATATCAAGGAAGAGAATATCCCGATTGTTCCGCTCTATTTTGCCGAAGAGCGGCCGATGATTGAACGTGGTGAGATGTTGATTCCCTATTATGAAGAGAACAAAGATCAATTGCTGGAAGGTGAAGAGCCGAAAATGATCATGTCACGTTTCCGCACGCTTGGTTGTAGTCCGTGTACAGGAGCGGTCCGTTCCACTGCGACTAATATGGAAGAGATTGTAGCCGAGGCTGCGGCAGCACGTCGTTCTGAGCGTGAAACACGAATTATTGATCACGGTGCTAACACCATGGAAGATAAGAAAAAAGAAGGGTATTTTTAGTAAATACGCAAAAGGGCATTCATGCCACTTTTGCTTGAACGGCAGCAGAAAAGCACGGTTTTCTTCTGCCTCCCGAATCCTGACGGATTCGCCGCCTTCCATGGCGGATAAAAGGTTAGAGGTTTTATTAGATGACTGAACTGAATTTAGAGATGACCAAAGAGATGGAGCTGCTGCGACTTGTAACGGTTGGTAGTGTGGATGATGGTAAGTCGACTCTGATTGGCCGTCTTCTTGTGGATACCAAGGGCGCGTTTGAAGATCAGCTTCTTGCCGTTCGCAAAAAGAAGGGTGAGAAGAAGATTGCATCTGCCGCCGAGATTGATCTGGCAATGCTAACCGACGGCCTTTCC
>Ga0316187_10006148_pt1 | contig 10349 bp, 6 predicted proteins | sample CroRivburrow1_MG_FD_204927 | JGI IMG/M metagenome (GOLD analysis project Ga0316187, IMG submission 204927) | Coastal sediment microbial communities from Maine, United States - Cross River worm burrow 1 | ecosystem: Environmental > Aquatic > Marine > Coastal > Sediment | place: USA: Maine... | reverse complement strand
GGATTATGGCCACCGCAACCAGCAGAGCCATGGCGGCGTACGGGAAGGCGCCGAAGATCAGGTCGTTGAAGTTCATCTCACCACTCCAATAGCAACGGGCTTGAGGTCCTGGACGACAGCGACGGTTGCGTCCAGGAGGTGACGGTAGGGGTTGGTACGATCGGCGTCGGCCAAGGTCGACTCCATGGTCTTCATCGCTCCCGGCAATACATCCAACAGGTCGGGCAGGGGGCGCATGGTGACGGCGACGTAGCGCAGTATCGGCTCGATGTGATCGGGCAGCTCGCCCGCCAGATCAACGTCGACGTCTCTCATCCCCCGTTTCAGATCGGCCATGAACTCCCCCCGGCGGTAGTTGTCTCCCCACACCACATGGCCGACATAGGGCACGAACAGCGGGCTCAGATCGAGGGTTCTGGTGTGCAACTCCTCCCACTCCCCCAGCTCCAGCTTGTCCAGTTCGGCCAGGAGGCGGCCCATGGCCTGGCGGACCACACCACGCGACAACTGATCGACCGACGCCTTTAGATGGTCCAAGTGGGTTTCGCTCGGGTAGTGGTAACCGTCGGCGACAACGAGGGCGGCGTGCATCTAGGTTTCCTTGGTTGCTGGGTTCACGAACATTGCGTCAACATCGGGGATGTTCCGGCGGAGCCGGAACTCCAGGCGGCCGGCACCGTCCGGCCGCACCTAGGCCCCCCGCTTCGGGGCCCGGATCGAGCCGAACCCGGTGGACCCCTTGTGGACCAGCGGGTCCTCCAGTTGCTCGATCGACATCTCCCGGTGATAGGGAGGGAACACGAACCGGTCCTCGATGGTCGGCACGGTGGTCAGACGGTAGATGTCCTCGACCCGCTCCTCGGTCAGACCGGTGGCGGCCAGCAGGGCGAGGGTGTCGTCGTCGATGACGCCATCCACGCTCTGGCGCCGTTTGTAGGTGCGCACCGCCAACATGGTGGACAACACCTTCCTGATCGGTTCCTCGTCGCCGATGGAGAACAGGTTGGCCAGGTACTTCACCGGAAGCCGGGCCTTGTCGAGTTCGTCCATCAGTTCAAAATCGGCCCGCTTGTCCGGCAGATCGAGGCGCACCATGTTGTGCTCGATCGTGCTGATCACCGGCGACAACGGCGGGATGTAGAACATCATGGCCGCCGTGCGGTACTCGGGGTGCAGGGGCAGGGCCATGCCCCATTCCTTGACGAAGCGGTACACGGGCGAGCGGCGGGCGGCGCTGATCCAGCCGTGGTCGATGCCCTCGGCCCTGGCCGCGGCGACCACCCGCTCGTCGAAGGGATCGAGGATGGCGTCCATCTGAGCCTCGAGCAGCTCGTCGTCGGGCCGCGACACCATCTCCTCGATACGATCGGCGTCATACAGCAGCACCCCCATGTAGCGGATACGACCGACGCAGGAGTGGGCACACGCCGGGGCCTGGCCGGTCTCCATGCGGGGGAAACAGAGGATGCACTTCTCGGACTTGCCCGTCGACCAGTTGTAGTACACCTTCTTGTAGGGGCAGCCGGCAACACACATGCGCCAGCCTCGGCACTTGTCCTCGTTGACCAGCACCACCCCGTCCTCGGCCCGCTTGTAGATGGCCCCGCTGGGGCACGCCGCGGCACAGGCCGGGTTCAGGCAGTGATTGCAGATTCGGGGCAGGTAGTTGAACACCACCCGCTCGATCTCCTCCATCTGGGCCCGGACCGCATCGTCGACCCCCTCCAATGAGAGGTCGTTGCGGGCGTAGATATCGGATCCGCCGAGGTCGTCATCCCAGTTGGGACCACCCTTGATCTCCATCTCCTGGCCGGTGATCTTCGACACCGGCGCCGCCGTCGGTTGCTGCTCCGACTGGGGCGAGTTGAACAGGTCGCCGTAGCGGAAGGTGAAGGGGTCGTAGTAGTCGTCGAGTTCGGGCAGTGACGGGTTGTAGAACAGCTTGCCCAAACCACCGGCCTTGGAGTGCAGCACCAGCTTGAGTCGACCTTTGTCGTCGCGGTGCCAGCCGCCTTTGTAGTGGTCCTGATCCTCCCAGCCCGTTGGATAACCGGTGCCGGGGCGGGTCTCGACGTTGTTCCACCACATGTACTCCGCACCATCGCGGTCGGTCCACAGGTTCTTACAGGCGACGGAACAGGTGTGGCAGCCGATGCACTTGTCGAGGTGGAACAGCATGCTCATTTGAGCGCGTACTCGCATGTGATGTAATCCTCAGAGCTCGGGCCGGTCAATGCGGCGCAGGTAGACGAAGGTGTCGCGGTTGACCCCGGTGGGGCCCCAGTAGTTGAAGGCGTAGGTGAACTGGCCGTAGCCCCCACTCATGAGCACCGGCTTGAGTCGGGTCCTGGTCAGGGAGTTGTTCATCCCGGCCCGCTTGTTGCGTCGGGGTGAGATGGGGATCCCGACGGTGCGCTCGGTGGCGTGGTAGACGAACACCGTGCCCCGGGGGATCCGGGACGAGCTGGTGCAACGCTGTACGAACACCCCGTTGTCGTTGTACAGCTCGATCCAGTCGTTGTCGGAGATACCGAGGTCGGCGGCGTCCTTGGCGTTGATCCAGATCGGATAACCACCCCGAGACAGCGTCATCATGCGTTCGTTCTCGGAGTAGGTCGAGTGGATCGACCACTTGCCATGGGGCGTGAGGTAGTTGAACATTCTGCCGTCCTGGCCCTCGGCCAGGGACTCCTCGGTCTCGGACAGCATCAGATGGTCCGGTCTCGGCTTGTAGGCCGGCAGATTCTCGCCCCAGGCGATGTACTGCTCGTGATCGAGGTAGAAGTGTTGCCGACCGGTGAGGGTCCGCCACGGCACCAGATGCTCGACGTTGAGGGTGAAGGGGCTGTAGGCCCGTCCCTTGGCGATCAGCCCGCTCCAGGTTGGTGTGGTCAGCACCCGCCGCGGTTGGGCGATGAGCTGGGAGAAGTCGATACGGGTGTCACGCGAGCCTGCGGCCAAGGGGGTGAGACTGCGGCCGGTCTTGACCTCCTCGGCTTCGAAGGCCCGATGGGCCAGCTCACCGTTTGAGGCCGGATCAAGGGCCAGGATGGCCTCACACACCTCGCGGTCGCGCTCCAACGATGGCCGCAGCAAACCGTCGCCGCCCCGGGTGCGCTGATCGGGTTGGCGGCGGGCCAGTTCGTCGTAGAACTCCTCGACCCCGATGCGCAGGCCGTGGGCCGCCACCCCGTTGTTGCGCACCCCCAACCCGAGCGACGTCATCTGCTCGTACAAGTGCAGGTAGTCGCGCTTGACCACCTTGAACCGGGGCATGGTCTTGCCCGGGATGGCCTCGACCTCCCCTGCCCGCCAGTCGCCGACCTTGGCCTGGGAGATCTCATCGGCGGTGTCATGGAGCAGGGGCGACATGACGACGTCCTCGGATACCGCAGGCAGATGTCCGCCTGCCAACTCCGAAACCTTCGCCGCCAGGTCGGAGAAGATCTGCCAGTCCGACTTCGACTCCCACGCCGGTTCCACCGCGGCCTGCATGGGGTTGATGAACGAATGCATGTCGGTGGAGTTGAGGTCGTCCTTCTCGTACCAGGTGGCGGCGGGCAGCACGAGATCGGAGTACAGCGCCGAGGTGTCCATGCGGAAGTTGAGATCGACGACGAGGTCCATCTTCCCGATGGGAGCGTCGGGCCGTACCGTCACCTCGGTTACCCCGTGATCGTCGGGTTCGGCGGCGATGGCGGTGGAGTCGGTGCCGAGGTAGTGGCGCATGAAGAACTCATGGCCCTTGGCCGAGGTCCCGATGGCGTTGCCCCGCCAGATGAACCAGGTCCGGGGCCACGACTCGGGTGCGTCGGGATCGTCGATGGCGAATTCGAGGTCGCCCGACTTCAAGCGCTCGACGATGGCGTCGCTGACGGCCTCGTCGGTGTCGGCCCCGTTGCGACGGGCCTGGCGCACAACATCGACCGGGTTGTCCTTGAACTGGGGGAAGAACGGCAGCCAGCCCTGACGGACGGCCCGGGCCTGGTGATCGATCGTATGGTCGTGCTGTTCGGGGTGGTTCTCGGGGAGCGAGTCGTAGTCGCGGTAGCCCCGCTCGTAGCGCCACTGGTCGGAGTGCACATAGTGGAACGAGGGGGTGTTCTGATGGCGGGGCGCCATGCCCCAGTCGAGACCGAAGGCAATCGACCCCCACGAGGCGTGGTTGACCAGCTTCTCCTGGCCGACGTAGTGGCCGAGTCCACCACCGTTCACCCCGACCGAGCCGGTCAGCATCAGAGCCACGATGCCGGAGCGGTAGAGCAGGTTGTTGTGGTACCAGTGATTGGCCCCGGCCCCGATGATGATCAGGTTCTTGCCGTTGGTCAGCTCCCCGTTGCGGCCCCACTCCCGGGCGAAGGTAACAACGGTGTCGCGGTGGATGCCCGTGTACTGCTCCTGCCAGGCCGGGGTGTAGGGCACGTCGTCGGCGTTGTAGTCAACGGCGTCGTAGCCACCCAGGCCACGATCAACCCCAAAACGGGCGTTGAGCAGATCGAACACGGTGGTGACGGTGACGGGCCCGTCGACGGTCTGTACCGTCCGCACCGGAACCGAGCGGGTGATGATCCCCTCGCCACCGAAGAACTCCAACTCGATGGGGGCCACCTCATCGTGGTGATCGAGGAAGGTCAGGCGGGGGGCGATGTCCTCACCGGTGAGGTTGTCGACCAGTTCGAGGTTCCAGTGGCCCTTGTCCTCCTCGGCCCAACGGTCCCCGATGCTGCCGTTTGGCATACGGGGGGCGTCGTTGTGCTCGTCCCACATCAGCAGCTTCCACTCGGGGTTCTCCACCCCCTGGTAGGACTCGAGACGACCGGCCCGCAGGTACTGCCCGGCCTGGCCGTCCTTCACCTCTACCAGGAAGGGCAGGTCGGTGTACTGCTTGGCGTAGCTCTGGAAATAGTCGACCTGACGCTTGTGGTACAACTCGGTCAGCAGCACGTGGTTCACAGCCAGCCAGAACGCCGTGTCCTGGCCGGGGTTGGCCGGTATCCACCAGTCGGCGTACTTGGACACCTGGGAAAAATCGGGGCTGAAAACGGCAAGCTTGGCCCCGGCGTGGCGCACCTCGGAGATGAAGTGGGCGTCGGGGGTGCGGGTCATGTTGAGGTTGGCCCCCATCACGGCCACAAAACGGGCGTTGTACCAGTCGGCCGACTCGTGCACGTCGGTCTGCTCCCCCCAGATCTCGGGCGAGGCCGGGGGCAGATCGCAGTACCAGTCGTAGAAGCTCATGATCACCCCACCAATGAGCGACATGAAACGGCTACCGGCGGCGTAGCTGACCTGCGACATGGCCGGGATGGGAGAGAAACCCGCCACCCGGTCGGGGCCGTGCTCCTTGATGGTGTGGATGGTTGACGCCGCCGCCAACTCCAGCGCCTCATCCCAGCGGATGCGGCGGAATCCGCCCTTGCCCCTCGCCTGCTGGTAGCTACGGCGCCACTCGGGATCGGCCTGAATGGCGGCCCAGGCGTTGACCGGGTCACCGAGGTATTCCTTTTTGGCCTGGCGGTACAGGTCGAGCAGCGCGCCCCGCACGTAGGGGTACTTGATCCGCATTGGCGAGTAGAGGTACCAGGAATAAGAGATGCCTCGCTGGCAACCACGGGGCTCGTACGGCGGCAGACCCTCCTCCAGCTGGGGATAGTCGGTGGCCTGCAACTCCCAGGTGACGATGCCGTCCTTGACGAACACCTCCCAGGAGCAACTGCCGGTGCAGTTCACGCCATGGGTGGTACGGACCCGCTTGTCGTGCTGGAAGCGGTTCCGGTAGAACTCCTCCCATTTGCGCTCGGCCGGACGGGACCGTTCCTCAACCCACTCGCTCATCGTTTACTCCTCAGGCGTTCTGCATAAGTCTGGCGCATGCCACGCCAGGCGACGGCCATGCCGCCAATCAGGATCAACACACCGGCAACACCAGCGAGGACGAGCCCGTCTCCGGGATCGGTTGCCAGCTCCGCGTTGGGGGCGTCGACCAGAAATACGCTGAGATCAGCGATCTCGTTTTCGGTCAGGGGATGGCCGTCGAAGACCGGCTCCATCACCGGTGAAGCGGGCTCGGCCAGCCACGAGACCAGCGCCGCTTCGCTGCCGAAGGTGGCGGCGACATCGGTGAGATCGGGACCGAGGCCCGGACCTCCGAGGTTGCCGACACTACCTGCGGTATGGCAGCCAACGCAGGCCGCGCCACCGTTGTCCAGACGGCGGGAGCCGACAAAGAGGTCGTGGCCCTCCTCGATGTCGCCCGGCTCGATCTCCACTACCTCGGCTGCGGCGGTGTCGGGTTCGGCCAGGGTGGCGACAAAGGCAACCACGGCGGCCACCTCATCGTCGCTGAGGTCGGGGAAACCCCGCATGGCGTCGTTGTAGGCAATCCCCAACACCTCGATCGGGCCCTCGAGCCCGTTGCGAACAACATTCTCGACGTGGTCGGCATCGGCGGCCTTGGGGTTGCCGGCCAGGGGCGGAACTTCGCCCGGCAGGCCGCTGCCGTCGGCCTGGTGACAGCGGGAACAGGTGTCGGCGTAGATTTGGGCGCCAGCTGCGGTGTCGCCCTGGGCCAGGCTGAGGGCTATGCCATTCCCCGCAGCGGGACCAGCGGCCACCGCGGCGCCCGCCGATCCCGCTCCCGACAGGGCGGCGATGCCCATCGACAACGCCACGACGGCAAGCCCAGTGACCGCGACGCGGGTCCTGACTCTTGCTCGTGGCCTCTGAGGCGACGGTGACGAAACTGATTCGACGGCAGGTTTCATGGATTCTTGAACTCCGCTTTGGGTCCGAGGTAGAACCACCAGTTGAGGGCCATGGACAGCAGGTAGAAGATGGCAAACCCGATCAGGGCCACCTCGGGCGTTCCGCCCCTGATCTGCTCGCCGAACTCCTGGGGAACCACAAAGGCGCCGTAGGCGGCAACGGCCGAGGTCCAACCGAGCACCGGACCGGCCTGTTCCCGGTCGAACACGACGGCGACGGTGCGGAAGGTCGATCCGTTCCCGATTCCCGATGCGGCGAACAGGACCAGGAAGATGATGAAGAAGGGCAGGAAGAAGTCCTCGGGCGTTTCCGACTGGAAGGCCTTACGGAGGAAGAAGGCGACACCGAGGGCGCTGATCGTCATGACGATGGCGACGTAGTGGGTGACCCTGGCTCCGCCCAGACGGTCGGCCATCCAGCCACCGACGGGGCGGATGAAGGCCCCGATGAAGGGCCCCATCCAGGCGAAGGTCAGCGCCGATGGTCCGTCGGGGTTGACGGTGTCGTGGGTGAAGACCCCGTCGACCTCGATGTGCTTGAAGCCGAACACCACCTTGATGGCCAGGGCGAATCCGGCCGAATAGCCGATGAAACTGCCGAAGGTCATGGTGTAGATGACGCTCATGACCCAGGTGTGGGTGTTGCTGAAAATCCGGTACTGCCGCTCCAGGTTGGGCTTGACCTCACCCGGGATCTGCTTCAGCAGGAACACCGTTGTGTAGATGACTCCGGCGATGACGGGGTACTTGGCCCACGCCGGCGATCCCAACCCGGTGGGGCCGGGGAGGATGATGAACAGGCCGATGGCCGAGGTAACAAACGCCACTCCCAACATGCCCGTGATCTTGAGAAAGGCTGCAGGGGGTGAACCGATGTTCGGCGAGACATGCTCGGTCCGGATGTTGTTCATCCGGGTCCAGGTGAAGAAGGCCAGCGGCACCAACAGCAGGAGCCAGACAAAGCCAGCGTTTTGGATCCAGGTTTCGGTCCCGGCCGCGATCTTTCCGATCAGGGTGCCGGAGGTCTTCTCCAGAATCATCGGTGACCCGCCGAACACGGCGTTTGTCATCACCAGCGGGATGAGGATCTGCATGGTGGTGACGCCGGCGTTGCCGAGGCCTGCGTTCAGACCGAGGCTCAGCCCCTGCACCTTCTTGGGGTAGAAGAAGCTGATGTTCGACATCGACGAGGCGAAGTTTCCTCCTCCCAGCCCGGACAACAGGGCCAAGAGTTGGAAGACCCAAAGCGGCGTGTCCTGGTCAAGTAGGGCAAAGCCGGTTCCCACGGCGGGGATCATCAGCAACGAGGTGGTGAAGAAGATGGTGTTGCGGCCCCCGGCAATGCGTATGAAGAAGCTGCTGGGGATACGCAGCGTGGCCCCGGTCAGCCCGGCAATGGCGGTGATGGTGAACAGCTCGGCCTGTTCGAAGGGGAAGCCCAGATTGAGCATCTGGACCGTGATGACGCTCCAGTAGAGCCAGACGGCAAAACCGGCGAGCAAACTGGGGATCGAGATCCACAGGTTGCGATTGGCGACTTTCTTGCCTTTCGCTTCCCAGAATTCTTCGTCTTCTACATCCCACTCGATGATGTCAGCCATCAGCTTCCCTGCTTCGGTTCGCGGTCATTTCGGGGCCCGCCATCAGGAGGGCGAACTGGCGGTTGGGTCGAGTGGAAGCTCCGTGGCATTGTTGCTGCCATCGTCGTTGTTGCCACCGTCATCACCTTCGTCATCAAAGGTGTCGGCGAAGGAACCCTCTGGCTCCTCCAGCATGAAGTAGGTTACGAGGAAGCTGAGGGCCGCTCCGCTGGCGAGAATGAAGAAGAACGTTTTGGCATCGACCAGAGAGAAAATCACCAGGTAGATAACCGCACCGACGTTGCCGTAGGCGCCGGCCATACCTGCGATCTGGCCCGTCATCCGGCGATTGATCATTGGGATGATGGCGAATGTCGCACCTTCAGCCCCCTGAACAAAGACCGAGGCGAAGACGGTGATGACAACCGCGACCACCAGCCATGTCACACCACCGAACGATGGTGCGATATTGCGGATACCTTCACCGTCCACCCCGGGAACCCACTTGGCGATGAACGCCATCAGGAAGAAGCCGACCACAATGCCTGCGACGTAGCCCAACATGGTGCGTTTGCGACTGGGCAGGGAGTCGGACAGGTAGCCGCCCAGGGGCCGGGCCACCAGGTTGACGAAGGCGAACGACGAGGCGACGAGTCCGGCGACCGTTGCGGTGACCAGCGGATCACCGAGGCTGTTGCGCAACGGCTCGAAGGTGACCTCAAAGAAGGCAGGCAGCATGGAAACCACCGCCAACTCGGCGCCGAAGTTGGCGAAGTAGGTACTGTTCAGCGCCGCGACGCTGCCGAAGTGGAACTTCTCCCCCTCAGGCACCCCAGCCCGTAGGTACGGCAGGTTCACGTTCAGGGTTTTGCCGACATGACCGAGATAGACGACCACCAAGAGGCCATAGATGACGTACAAGGCCGACTTGGAGAGCACCACATCGCCGTCGACATTCACGTTGCTGACCCGCCAGGCCAGCACCCCGAGGGCACCCACCAGCGGTATCGACCAGATCAGGTACTGGATCAGATCGCCGTAGGACGTGCACATCATCGGTTCGGCCTTCTTGGTCCGAACCAGGGTGCGACCATCGGGCACGTCCCGCACCAGGAAGTAGTACATGACCCCGTAGATGGCGAGGACCACGCCGTTCATGGCCATGGCCCAGCGCCAGGCCCCGTCGCCGACGTCGAACCAGCGACCCACGACGGTCAGGGTGATCCACGGCAGCGTCATGGCCGCCGCCGCCGAGCCAAAGTTGCCCCAGCCGGCGTAGAACCCTTCGGCCCGCCCCACGTACTTGGGCGGGAACCACTGGGCCACCATCTTGATACCGATCACGAAGCCTGCCCCCACACCACCCAGGATCAGGCGGGAGATGATCTGCTGGGTGAAGGTGTCAGCGAAGGCGAACCACACCGCAGGCACCGCCATCGTGATCATCAGACCGCTGAATACGATCCGGGATCCCAGCCGATCGATTAGGGCGCCGACCACGATGCGGGCCGGGATGGTGAGCGCAACATTACAGATCAGCAGGATCTTGACATGTTCCTTGGTCAACCAATCAATGTCGTTGCGCATCGTGGTGGCCAACGGAGCCAAATTGAACCACACGTAGAAAGTCATGAAGAAGGCAATCCACGTCAGGTGGAGTACCCGTATTCGCTCTTCGCCGAAATCCAGCAAACGTGGCGCTTGATCTGTGTCGCTCACAAGGTCCTCTCCGTGCCGAATCCCAGAGCCATCCCAGCACGGACGGGTATCAAGAGCACGCCGCCATTCTTCCCGGCATACGGGGAAGCAGAAAGAGACCTAAGTCCTAACGTGGCGAACTTGCCTATCGACATTTTGAGCGCGCCCGCTCTGCGTCGATGGAGAAACCTTGCGATCGGCGGGCGACCGCAACCCGACGGCTCAGGAGAGGGTGTCGAGCGGGGCGGCGCCGGTGGCCGGCGCTCCGCAGACCAAAACGTCGCGCACCGTCCAGCTGCCGTCGCCG
>Ga0316187_10006146_pt1 | contig 10349 bp, 8 predicted proteins | sample CroRivburrow1_MG_FD_204927 | JGI IMG/M metagenome (GOLD analysis project Ga0316187, IMG submission 204927) | Coastal sediment microbial communities from Maine, United States - Cross River worm burrow 1 | ecosystem: Environmental > Aquatic > Marine > Coastal > Sediment | place: USA: Maine... | reverse complement strand
ATGATGCCAGTCTGGAAAGACTGCATGTGACCAGCCTCTATCAGAATGGACTGGCCTACAAAATCATCGAGCGGATGCGCAGCGACGAATTCGGCGGCAGGGGCAAGCTGCTCTATCATGAGCTCAGCGTCTGTCACAAGGACGGTCATGAGATCCCGGTGAGGTTCTCCGGCGGAATTATCTACGACAAGGACAAAGAGATCGCCACCTTCGGTATCTTCACGGATCTGCGCGACATCATCAAGATCGAACAGGATCTTGAGCAGACCCACAATATGCTCATGCAGTCCGAAAAAATGGCCGGGCTGGGCCGGCTGGCGGCCGGAGTCGCCCACGAGATAAACAATCCGATGTCGGGCATCATGCTCTATGCCAATCTGATCAAAGAAGATCTTGGCGAAAATCATACCGCCTCTCCCGATCTGGATACCATCATTCACGAGGCCGAGCGCTGCAAGGTAATCGTCGCTGATCTGCTCGAGTTCTCCCATCAGACCAGATATGAGATGGAGCCCATCGACATCAATGAGGTGGTTCAGAAGACTCTGGGAATACTGAGCAACCAGCCCCTTTATCACAATATCAAGTTCAACCTGAACCTGGCGGAAAAGCTGCCGCCCACTCTGGGGAATTCGATCCGGCTCAACCAGGTGATGATGAATCTGATGGTCAATGCAGCCCAGGCAATGAAGGGGGAAGGAACGATCAGCATCACCAGCAGGGCAAGAGCAGGAAACGACATCAACGAAATTTTACTCAGCGACACCGGTCCGGGCATTGAGGAGGACCTGAAGGAGAAGATTTTCGAACCTTTTTTCACGACCAAAACCACCGGCGAAGGAACCGGGCTCGGGCTCTCGGTTTCTTACGCCATCGTCAAAGAGCATCAGGGAACCATCAAGGTGAGCTCCAGCCCAGGTAAAGGGGCGCTGTTCACCCTGCGGTTTCCTGCGGTTGTGGACACCTTGAAAGGAGAGAACCATGAGCAACAACACGATCTCACCACAGCAGGGGAATAGAAAGTTCCTCCAGAAACTCGAGGAGAGAGGCGTCGATGTGCAGGCCTGCTATCAGTGCGGGCGCTGTTCGGCGGGGTGCCCGATTACAGAATTCTTTGACCTGACCACTATGGAGGTGGTCAGGCTGGCCGCGTACGGTATGGAAGATCTGCTTCTCAGCTCAAAGGCCATCTGGCTCTGCGCCGCCTGCGAGACCTGTGCCACCCGCTGCCCCAACGACATCGAGATTGCCGTACTCATGGACGTGCTGCGCGAGCTGGCCCTCAGAAAAGGAGTGAAACCGGCGGAACCGAGAGTCCAGATGTTCCATCAAAGTTTCCTCGGCTCGATAGAAAACTGGGGAAGAGCCTACGAGGTTGGTCTGATCGCCGGCTACAAAATGAAGTCAAAGGATTTCATGGGAGATATGAAACTGGGCATGAAGATGTTTTTCCAAGGAAAGTTGAGTCTCAAACCTCATTCCATCAAAGGAAAATCGGAGATAAAGAAGATATTCTCGGGGAAAGGAAAGGAGTATGAGCGATGAAATTATCCTACTATCCTGGCTGCTCGCTGCACGGCACAGCACTTTTTTATGAAAAGTCGGTGCAGGAGGTGTGTGGTCAACTAAACATTGAATTGACTGAAATTCCCGACTGGAACTGCTGCGGAGCTTCTTCGGCACATATGACCAATCACGAGATAGGCATGCGGCTGCCGATGCGCAACCTGCTCATCGCCGCCGAGCTTGGACATGATATCCTGGTTCCCTGCGCTGCCTGTTTTCAGAGGCTCAAGGCGGCCGAAAAAAGCCTGAGGGAGGATCCAGGATACTGGGATATCACCGACTATCCGGCGGATTTAAAAATTATCCATATCTCGTCGCTGCTAGCTGACGAACAGATAGCGCAGAAGATCCGGCAGAATATCAAGATCAGGCTCGAAGGTCTTAACCTTGCCTGTTATTACGGCTGCCTTTCCCTGCGTCATCCGAAAATTACTGGTGTAAGCAACTACGAGCAGCCCGAAACGCTCGAGACGATCGTCTCCAGTGTTGGCGCTAAGCCGGTCTCTTGGTCACATAAGACCGAATGCTGCTCTGGCTCTTTGATTGTGGCCAGGCCCGATATCGCCCAGAAGTTGGTGGGAGACATCGTGGCTGCGGCTTTACGGGCTGGGGCTGACGGTCTGGTAACCGATTGCCCCATGTGCCAGGTAAATGTCGAGAGCAGGCAGTTCGATCTGAGTAGTTCCGATCATCTTCCTGTCTTTTTCGGAACTGAGCTGATCAGTGCCGCCCTGAAGGGGCAGTACCCTTCAAAGCAGGAAAAAATGCATCTTGTTGATGCCGATATTCTAACAAATGTGATAGAGACTGCTCCTCAGATCAGGGAGGAAACGGTATGACGGAAAATCCTCAAATAGAACTGTCCAACGGAACCACCGGCGCGGTAATGGTTGTCGGCGGCGGCATCAGTGGTATGCAGTCGGCCCTAGATCTGGCCAATTCGGGGTTCAAAGTATACCTGGTTGAAAGCTCACCGGCCATTGGCGGCAAGATGGCCCAGCTCGACAAGACTTTTCCGACCAATGACTGCTCGATGTGCATCGTCTCGCCTAAGCTGGTTGAGGTAGGGCGCCACCGCAATATCGAACTGCTTACCCACAGCGAAGTTGCCGCGCTGGAGGGAGAAGCCGGAAATTTCAGCGCCCGCATCACCCAGCAGGCACGCTATGTTGACGTCGATAAATGTACCGGCTGTGGTCTGTGCGAGCTGGTCTGTCCGGTAACCCAGATCTCCTGGTTCCCCGAACAGCCGGAAGAGGGCGACAAGAAGAAAAAACTGAAGGCCAAAAACAAGCGAATTATCAGCGGTCCCGGAGCACCTCAGCCTACCAGCCTGGTCAAGTGGAATTTCAGTGTCGATGAGGAAAAATGTTCCAAATGTGGCGGTTGTTATCGGGCCTGCCTGCATGGGGCGGTCTCCTGGCAGAAGAAGGAAATCGCCAGCATCGATCAGGAAAAATGTACAGGGTGCGGAGCCTGTTTTGTTGCCTGCCCGGAAAAATTTCAGGCGATTACCATCAACGAGGCAGCAGAACTCGACAAAAATCTGGGCACCGCCATCAGGGCTCGCTCGGACGAAATCAAAAAAGTGCAGGGCGAGGTTCAAAGCCCGTCGGATTGTATCCGTTGTGGACTCTGTGTGATGATGTGCACCAAGGTGATGGGCATCGGTGCACTGAAAATGGTTGAAGACGGTATTGAGGCAGGTCTCGACATCTGTCAGGTCTGCGGAGCCTGTGCCTCAGTCTGCCCGGTCAATTTTCTGGCGGTGGAAGAGCTCACCGACAAGACTCCGCGACCGTTGCTCGATGAGTTCAACGAAGGCCTCAATCTGCGCAAACCGATAAATATTTTCTATCCCCAGGCAGTGCCCCGGGTACCGGTCATCGACGAGGCCAGTTGTGTCAAACTCAACACCGGCGAGTGCGGTACCTGTCAGGCTGTCTGCGGGGTGGGCGCGATCGACTACACCCACACGGTCAAAGAAAAGCAGATAGAGATCGGCTCGGTGATTTTCTCGCCGGGCATCGAAGTATTCGACCCTTCCATCCGTGGTGAATTCGGCTACGGCATCCATAAAAACGTGGTTACCTCCATCGAGTTTGAACGGCTGCTATCGGCATCGGGTCCCACCTCGGGAACGGTGTCGCGTCCCGGTGACGGCAAGCACCCGCGCAAAATTGCCTGGATTCAGTGCGTCGGATCCAGGGATAACAGTTGCGGTCGCGACTATTGTTCGTCGGTCTGCTGCATGTATGCGACCAAGGAGGCCTATATCGCCCGGGAGCATGATTCATCGATCGAACCGACGATCTTCTACATCGACATGCGCTCGTTCGGGAAAAACTTCGATAGTTACATCACCCGGGCAGAGGACAATAAGGTCCGCTATGTCAGGGCAATGATCAGCCGGATCTATGAGGATCCGCAGACCGGGGATTTAGAGCTGCGCTACATTGATGACAACGGTGAACGGCAGTCCGAAGTCTTTGAAATGGTGGTCCTTTCAGTAGGAATCCAGGTGCCTGAACAAACCAAGAAACTCGCTGGAACCCTGGACATCGAGATGGATGACTTCGGGTTTGCCGTGACCGACGGGTTCAGGCCGATGGCTGCCTCGCGACCTGGTGTGTACGTGAGCGGCGCCTTCAACGGTCCCAAGGACATCCCTGAAACGGTGAGCGAGGCCTCCGGCGCCGCCCAGGCAGCTTCGGTTGGGCTGGCCAATGCCAGAAACACTCTGCTTTCCGAGGAAGTGCTGCCCCAGGAGCGGGTCGAGGAGCCGGGTGATCCACTGAGAATCGGTGTCTTTGTCTGCCACTGCGGCTCCAACATCGCTTCGGTGGTGGACGTGGCTTCGGTCACCGAGTATGCCGCCACGCTTCCCAACGTCGTCTTCGCCGATCATCCCCTCTACACCTGTTCCCAGGATTCGGTCGAAACGATCAAGGATCTGATCAAGGAACATGATCTCAATCGAGTGGTCGTCTCCGCCTGTTCGCCGTCCACTCACGAGCCGCTGTTCATGTCGACGCTGCAACAGGCGGGCATCAACAAATATTACTTCGATATGGCCAATATCCGTGATCAGTGCAGCTGGGTTCATCCGCTGGAACCGGAGAAGGCTACCGAAAAGGCCAAGCGGCTGATGCGCATGGCCGTTGGCAATGTCTCCCAGGCGGAGCCGCTCACCGAGCTTGAATTCGATGTAAACTCGACGATGTTGATCATTGGCGGCGGGGTGGCCGGAATGACCGCGGCCGTCGAGGCGGCCGGTCAAGGCTTTGGGGTCTACCTGGTAGAGCAGGAAACCGAGCTTGGCGGCCAGGTCAACCGACTAAAGAGAAGCTGGGACGGGCAGGACTTCGGACCGTTTCTTGATGACCTGAAAGCCCGGGTCGAGGCCGATCAGCAGATCAGGGTCTTGACCAGCTCGGTGGTGGTCGACCAGGGCGGGTTTGTCGGCTCCTTTGAAAGCGAGGTAATGACCCCCACCGGCGGCAGCAGGAAGATCAAACATGGTGCCACCCTGATCGCCACCGGAGCAGAGGAATACCGTCCGGATATCTATGGTCTCAACGACTTGGAGACGGTGCTCAGCCAGACCGACTTCGAATCTCTGATCGTTGACGATCCTGAGCGGGCTTCATCCTGCCAATCGGTGGTCATGGTCCAATGCGCCGGTTCGCGCTGTGAAGAACATCTCAGCTACTGCTCGAGAATCTGCTGCAACCAGGCGGTAAAAAACAGCCTCAGGCTCAAAGAGATCAATCCCGAAGCCCGCATCGATGTACTCTACCGTGATATGCGCTGCTACGGATTGACCGAGCTCGACTACCGCAGGGCCAGGCAGGCAGGTGTCAATTTTATCCGTTTTGACCCAGACAAAGCACCGTCGATAGAAACAGGAGAAGATGGTATTGCGGTGACGGTGGCTGATCCGTCAATTCAGATGGAGGTGCGGTTGAATCCCGACCTGCTGGTGTTATCCACCGGCATCGTACCCAGAGATACGGAAGAACTGGCCACCATGCTGAGAGTGCCGAGGAACGACAACGGCTTCTTCATAGAGGCCCATGCCAAGCTCAGGCCGGTTGATCTGGCCAGCGAGGGAATATTCATGGCCGGTACCGCCCACGGTCCCAAAAACGTTAGTGAGACCATTGCCCAGGCCCAGGCGGCCGTCGGTCGGGCAGCGACGATTCTGGCCAACGAAAAACTCAAGCTTTCAGGCGTGTTCTCCACAGTCATCCCCGAGAACTGTGCGGTCTGTCTGACCTGCGTCAGGGCCTGTCCATACGGTATACCGGTGATAAACGAGGAACATACCGCCTACATCAATCCGGCTCTGTGTCAGGGCTGCGGCATCTGTGTGGCCGAATGTCCGGCCAAGACCATCACCCTGGGCCGCTTCCAGGATGAGAACATAAATGCCAAGTTGAAATCATATGGTGAAATGGAAACTGTTGCAGAGACAGGAGGAGCGTGATGGGTGACTTCAGCGCCAGTGTAATCGTCTTTGCCTGCCGTCACTGAGCTTATACCGCAGCGGACCTGGCAGGTTCGGAAAGACGTTCCTATCCACCCTCAATCAGCATTGTAATGCTGCCGTGTACGGGAAGGATAGATGAATCATTGTTGCTCAAGGCATTTGAGAACGGGGCCGACGGTGTTATGGTTATCGGCTGTCTCGAAGGCGATTGCCATTACGTCAACGGCAACATCCGTGCTCGAGCACGGGTGGAGCGGGTATATAACATTCTCGAACAGATCAATATCGGGCCGGAGCGAATCCGGATGTATAACCTGAGCGCCGGTGAAGGGGCCAAATTTGCCGCCTTTACCAGCGAGTTCGTCACTCGGGTGGAGGAACTCGGACCGAGCCCGATTAATCTGGCCAGAAGCAATGGACCCAAGGAGTCAGAACAGGAGGTGCAAGCGACATGATTACCGGAACTCCCAAACCCATCGAGGAAATCCTGGAAATGCTGGAACCCTATGATAATATCATCGTGGCCGGGTGTTTCGGCTGTGTGACAGTATGTCGGGTCGGAGGTGACAAGGAGGTTCAGGTGCTCTCCTCGACTTTGCGGCTGGCCCGTGAGGCAGCCGGGAGAAAAATTGAGATCAAAGAGGTGTGCCTCGAGCGTCAGTGCGATCCAGAATATCTCGAACCAATGCGTCCCTACATCGAGGATTATCAGGCGGTACTGTCAATCGCCTGCGGTGCCGGGATTCAATTCATGGCCGAGAAATTCACCAAATCGCCCCTGCTGCCGGGGATAAATACCGGATTTTTAGGTGTCACTGAACGACAGGGGGAGTGGACCGAGCGTTGCCAGGGTTGTGGTGATTGCGTGCTGCATCTGACCGGGGGGATCTGCCCGGTCACTCGCTGCGCCAAATCGATATTTCATGGCCCTTGCGGCGGATCGGTTCAGGGAACCTGTGAGGTGGACAAAGAGGTCAAATGCGGCTGGCAGCTGATCATCGACCGTCTCGTCACTCTGGATCAGATGGACAACTATGGGAAACTCAAGCCGTACAAGGGTTGGGATTCATCACGCGATGGCGGCCCACGGCGCATTATAAGGGAGGATATGGTGTAATGAAAGCAGGAAGCAATCTTGAGAGAGTGCTGGAAGCCGGACATTTTGCCGTTACCGCTGAATGCGGACCTCCCCGGGGGGCTGATGGGGACAAGGTTCTGAAAAAGGCGGAATTGGTCAAGGGCAACGTAGATGCCTGCAACGTCACCGATAATCAGACCTCGGTGGTCCGCATGAGTTCGGTTGCCGGCTGTATGCTGGTCAAGCAGACCGGCACCGAGCCGTTGCTGCAGATGGTAGTCAGGGACCGTAACCGGATTGCCCTGCAGTCCGATCTGCTCGGGGCAGCTGCTTTGGGAGTCAGAAATTTGCTCTGTCTCTCGGGGGACCATCAGAAATTCGGTGATGACCCCCAGGCCAAAAACGTTTTCGACATCGATTCGATCCAGCTCATCCACCTGGTTAAGACCATGCGGGACGAAGGGGTATTCCCTTCCGGTGACAAGCTGGAGGGTGCGCCAAAGTTCTACATCGGTTGTGCTATCAACCCCTTTGCCGATCCGTTTGAAATACGGGTACCCCGTTTCAAGCTTAAGATAGAAGCTGGCGCTGATTTTGTGCAGACCCAGTGCATCTATAACATGGATAAGTTCAAGCGATTTATGGAAGAGGCCAAAAAAGAGGGGCTCCATGAGAGAACCAAGATTCTGGCCGGGGTCACCCCGCTGAAATCGGCCGGCATGGGCAAATTCATGAACCGGATGGTGGCCGGTATCGAGATTCCCGAGGAATTCATCAAGCGGATTGCTGATGAGCCCAAGGAAAAGCAGGCGGCCAAGGGTATCGAGATGTGCATCGAACAGATCCAGGAAATAAAGGAAATGGAAGGTATCGCAGGTGTACATGTAATGGCGATTGAGTGGGAAGAAAAGCTCAATGAAATCGTCGGCGGGGCAGGCTTGCTGCCTCGGCCGATGGTCGAGCAATAACGAAGTGTAACCTAGCTTTCATGTCTAAAGGAGGACACAGATGGCAGACAAGAAGCTGATCCTTTTGGTAGATGACGATCCTGATTTCGTTGAAGCGGTTCGTGTCATTGTCGAAAACGGCGGTTATGAGGTGACGGTCGCCTACGATGGCCAGGAAGGACTGGAAGCAGTGGCCGAGCGGAAGCCTGATCTGATAGTACTGGATGTCATGATGCCGGTGATGAACGGTCATGAGGCGTGCGCCAAACTCAAAGGCAGCAAGGAGACGGAAGACATTCCCATAATTCTTCTGACCGCGGTTGCTGACAGAGTCACAACCTCCACCTATACCCATCGTGATATGCTGGAATCAGAGGCAGAAGATTACATGCCCAAGCCGGTGGAACCGGCTGAACTGCTGGAGCGGATCAAGAGCTGGGTAAGCTGAGCGGCTGTGCTGCAGATCTGCGGCCGGATGTCCGTTGACGGACTAGCAGGGCGGCCAGGTCTGTAATAATCAGAACCGGAGCATGTCTATGGACGACGCTGTGCGTGTATTGATCATCGACGACGAGAAGGTAATTCGCGACGGGGTCGAGCGCTCTCTGGCAGACAAGAATTATCTGATTGCCAAGGCCGAGAGCGGTGAAGCGGGCATTGAGATGATCGAGCAGAACGGCTTTGATGTCGTGCTGCTCGATCTTATGATGCCGGGCATCGATGGCTTCGGGGTGCTGGAATGGATCAAGGAGAACCGGCCGCACATCGAGGTCATCGTCATCACTGGATTTGCCACCGTTTCCAAGGCGGTGAGCGCGATGAAGCAGGGGGCCTTCGATTTTGTCGGCAAACCGTTCACCCCGGATTACATTCGCATCGTCGTTCAGCGGGCGGTGGAAAAGATCAGTCTCGAGACCGAAGCCCGTGTACTGCGTGAAGAGCGCATTCTGAGCCTGGAGGCGATCCAGAATGAGCAGAGCCTGCTGAAAACGGTATTTGGCTGTATGGTCGAGGCTGTTTTGATTACCGATCCCATGTCGGTGGTCGTCCACCACAATCCTGCAGCGATCAAAATGCTCGATATCCAGACGGATCCGGTAATAGGTAAACCGCTGTCAGTTTCAATCAATGACAGCGCCGTAGTGCAGATGGTCCGGGAGGCCATCGATAGCAATCGGGTAGTGACCCGTGAGTTTGCTCCGGGAACGGTCTCCAGGCGTTACCTCCGGGCCCATTGTGCCCCCGTGATCTCTTCTACCAGCGACGGCGACAAGGTTCTGGGATCGGTGACCACCTTCGAAGATGTCTCGACCCACAAGCAAATTGACAAAATGAAGTCCGAATTCGTCGCCATGGTCGCCCATGAGCTGAAATCGCCACTGGCCTCCATTGAGCAAATGATCTACGCCCTGCAGATAAACTGCAAATATGAGGAGGCCAATAGCTGCAACCGGCTGCACGGCAGGATGACGGTACGTACCAAAGATCTGCTGAGGCTTATAGAGAATCTATTAAACCTCTCCAAGCTCGAAAGCGGCACCGTGGTTTTCAACCTGGAGCGCACCAACGGGCACGAGATCATTAAAGATATCCTGGAAGTGGCCAAGCCGCAGGCAGAGGCCAAGGAAATTACCGTTAATTTCAATCCCTGTGAGGATGACTGGTGGTTCAATGTCGATTACGATCATATGCGGACCGCCATCATGAATATCGTCTCCAACGCGGTAAAATATACGCCGGAAGGGGGTGACGTAAACATCTCCACCTCGGTAACCGGCGGATTTGTCAATCTCACTTTTCAGGATTCGGGAATCGGGATATCAAAAGATGATCTTCCCCATATTTTCGACCGCTTCTATCGGGTGAAGGGAAAGGCTACCAGGCATATCACCGGCTCCGGGCTCGGGCTTTCCCTGGTAAAAGAGGTTGTTGAAGCTCATCAGGGTTACATTGATGTGCGCTCAAACCCCGAGGGCGGTACCACCTTCACCTTGAGTTTTCCCATCCTGGAAATGGCCGGCAGTTTTGCCTGAACCGGTTGGACCATGTCAGCTTTGAACTGCCTGATCATCCACCTGGAGTATCAGTAACATCAGGACAGCGCGGTGGCGGCGCGGGCCAAGTTCTCCCTTTAAATGGTGCCTGTCGAGTCTAGGCGTCGCTGACCTTAGAGGTCGAGAGAAAATTCTGAAGCCTGTCGAGCTGGGGGTAATGCCGTGGGAAAAACTCGAAACCGAACTCATAGTAGCCAACGCCCGAGTCTGAA
>Ga0316187_10006145_pt1 | contig 10351 bp, 11 predicted proteins | sample CroRivburrow1_MG_FD_204927 | JGI IMG/M metagenome (GOLD analysis project Ga0316187, IMG submission 204927) | Coastal sediment microbial communities from Maine, United States - Cross River worm burrow 1 | ecosystem: Environmental > Aquatic > Marine > Coastal > Sediment | place: USA: Maine... | reverse complement strand
ATCCCCGCCGTCCCCGAGGGTATGATCATCCCGGTGATCGTGTATTCGACGGCCCTGCTGGCCATGGCCACGGGGGCTGCTGGGTCGTCCATCGGGCGGTTGCTGCCGCTTGGCGGCGCCTTGTTCTTTGTCGCCGACAACCTGATCGCGGTCAACCAGTTCGTCTGGCCCTTTCCCCACTCCACCCGGATCATCGTCACGCTCTATATGACGGCTCAGTTGATGATCAGCTGGAGTGTTTTCGCATGGGCGCGACAGAACCGGACGCAGTGACCGGGCACGATCCACACTTGCACTATCGAGCAACTTTGAAGGGGCCCAGAATGAAATCGACAACCCCGCTGATCGCTATCCTTGGCCTGATGCTGACTGCATGTGCTCCGGAACTCGGCAGCGAGCGTTGGTGTGCGAAGATGAAAGAGACGCCCAAAGGTGAGTGGTCGCTCAATGATGCCAAGGCCTATGCGCAACACTGCGTCTTTGAAGACGACCCAACGGAGTGATAGACATCTCTTCCCGGCCGTGGCAGCGGCCCGTTGAGCCAGGCGGGTAATTCACGGCCATCGCTGGAGGGCCGCATAACTCAGTTCTCGCGCGCAACGGCCCGATAGCCGATGTCGTTGCGGTAGCAGACCCCCTGCCAGCGGATGCCATGGACGACTTCGTAGGCCTGTCTTTGGGCCTCCGTGACGTTCCTGCCCAGAGCCACCGCGCAAAGAACCCGGCCGCCCGCCGTGACAACTCGACCCTCGTCATCGAGCGCCGTTCCGGCATGGAACACCTTGACGCCGTCCTGGTCTGCGAACGTCTCGAGGCCGTAGATCCGGTCCCCCTTCCTGTAGCTGCCGGGATATCCCCCGGCGGCGAGCACTACACCGACGGCCGGCTCTCGATTCCAGTCCACCTGTTGCTGCGCCAGCGAGCCATCGAGGGCGGACAGGCAAAGAGCCGGTAGATCAGATTCCAGCCGCATCAGGATCGGTTGGGTCTCAGGATCGCCAAAGCGGCAATTGAACTCCAGCACATTCGGCGTGCCGTCGTCGGCGATCATCAGCCCGGCATACAGAAATCCCACGTAAGGGATTCCCTCTGCCGCCAGTCCCTCAACGGTGGGCCGCATCACCTCGTCCATGATGCGACGATGAATATCGGGGGTGACCACGGGCGCGGGCGAGTAGGCGCCCATGCCGCCGGTATTGGGGCCGCGATCGCCGTCATCCCGGGCCTTGTGATCCTGGGAGGTTGCCAGTGGCAGGATGGTCGTGCCGGACACGATAGCAATAAAACTGGCTTCCTCTCCCTGCAGGCACTGTTCAACGATGACCCGGGCGCCCGCAGCGCCGAACGCGCCTTCCGCCAGCATGGATCTTGCGGCCTGTTCCGCCTCCTCGACGGTGGCCGCAACGATGACGCCCTTGCCCGCCGCCAGTCCATCAGCTTTGACGACCAGCGGCGCGCCCTGGCGACGGATGTATTCGATGGCCGGTGTTATCTCAGAGAAGCTCGCATAGGCGGCAGTCGGGATATGATGGCGCTCGAGGAATTCCTTGGTAAAGGCCTTGGAACCTTCCAGCTGGGCCGCGGCTGCGCCCGGGCCGAAACACTTGAGACCGGCCTCGTTGAACCGGTCCGTGATACCGTCGACCAGCGGTGCCTCGGGACCGACGATGGTCAGGCTAATCTGTTTGTCCCTGGCGAATGCCAGCAGGCCATCGATGTCATCCGCATCGATGGGGACATTGTGAACGCCGGCCTCGCCGGCAGTCCCCGCGTTCCCCGGCGCTACATAGACCGCTTCCACTGCGGCGGAGCGCGCACACTGCCAGGCAAGGGCGTGTTCCCGTCCACCGCCGCCGACGACCAGAATTTCCATAGTACCCACCTCGCTCTCAGGCCCGGTCTGGTCAGTGGCGGAAGTGCCGGACCCCGGTAAACACCATCGCCAGACCGTGCTCGTCGGCCGCGCCGATGACTTCTTCGTCGCGCACCGAGCCGCCCGGCTGGATGATGGCGCGGATGCCGTGCTCGGCGCCCGCATCGACGCCGTCCCGGAAGGGGAAGAAGGCGTCCGAAGCCATCACCGATCCTTCTACGCCGAGCCCCGCATCGGCCGCCTTTATAGCTGCGATGCGGGTGCTGTACACCCGGCTCATCTGGCCTGCGCCGACTCCGATGGACATGCCGTCGCGGGCGAAGACGATGGCATTCGATTTCACGTACTTGACGATCTTCCACGCGAACAGCAGGTCATCCACCTCGCTGTCGCTCGGTGTCCGCCGGGTCACTACGGTGAGGTCTTCGCGACCGACGATGAGATCGTCGCGGCTCTGGATCAGGATGCCACCGCCGACACGTTTCATGTCGTGGCCGATTGGCGCCGATGACTCGAGATCTCCCGTCACAAGCACCCGGACGTTCTTCTTCGCAGCCAGCGCTTCGGCCGCGCCGTCACCGAGATCGGGGGCCAGTATGACTTCCACGAACTGCTGCTCGAGGATCGTGCCGGCGGTCGCGGCATCGAGGCGGCGATTGAAGGCGATGATGCCGCCGAAAGCCGATGTCGGGTCCGTCGAGTAGGCCTTCTGATAGGCATCCTCGATGGTTGCCGCAGTGGCCACGCCGCAGGGATTCGCGTGTTTGACGATGACACAGGCCGGCATGTCGAATTGTCGCACGCACTCCAGCGCTGCATCCGCGTCTGCGATGTTGTTGTAGGACAGCGCCTTGCCCTGCACGGGCCGCGCGCTGCCGATGCCACGGCCTGCCGAGGTGTCCGTATAGAACGCCGCCTGTTGATGGGGATTCTCTCCGTAGCGCAGGTCCATTCTCTTGTCGAACGGCGGCGTGAAGTGCTGTGGAAACGGCGCGTCGCCCGCGTAATCCGGCTGCCGGGAGAGGTACTCTGCTATCGTGGCGTCATACGCGGCGGTGTGTGCGAAGGCTTTCGCGGCGAGGCGGTTCCTTGTGCCTGCGGGGATATCGCCGTCGGCGGTCCGCAACGACTCGAGGATGCTTTGGTAGTCATGCGGGTCGACGACGACCGTCACCCAGGCGTGGTTCTTGGCGGCCGCGCGGATCATGGCCGGGCCGCCGATGTCAATGTTCTCAACCGCGTCTTCGAGACGGCAGTCCGGACGGGCGATTGTTTCCCGGAACGGATACAGGTTGACGATCAGGAGATCGATTGCGGGGATGGCGTGGGCCTTCATGGCTTCCTCGTCGATCCCGCGACGGGCCAGGAGGCCGCCATGGATCCGCGGATGCAGCGTCTTGACGCGTCCGGCCATGATCTCCGGGAATTCGGTCACCGCAGATACGTCGGTGACAGGGATATCGTGTTCTCGCAGAAGACTCGCAGTGCCCCCGGTTGACAGGAGTTCGACATCCTGAGCCACCAGAGCAGCGGCGAAGTCGACCACGCCACTCTTGTCGGAAACGCTGATCAGCGCCCGCTTGACGGTCGGCATAATTCGCCCCCCAACGTGTCCCGGTCCGCCCAACGGTATCGGGCGCGCCCCGGGTCAGCCTAGCAGACCATAGGTGCGGAGTTTCTTGCGTAGCGTTCCGCGATTGATCCCCAGGATTTGCGCGGCACGACTCTGGTTGCCGCCGGTGTAGTTCATCACCGTTCTGAACAACGGCGCTTCGACTTCGCTCAGAACGAGCGTGTACAGCTCGTTGGGCTTGTGCCCGTTCAGATTGGCGAAGTAGTTCTTGAGCGCCTCTTCCGTGACTTTGTGCAGGGGCTTGCTGCCCCGTGCGGTTTCCAATTTGCTAGTGTCTTTGCTCACGACTCGTGTGCTTCCCGATCTCTATGCTGCCAGCTCTTCTTGTGGAGACTGGTCGAGGAATTCCCTTACCATCCGCAACTGTTCCGAGGCGGTCTCTGCCCGCACCGCGCGATGCCGAAATGCGTTCGCTCCGACACGGGCGCGGCAATACCACGTTAGATGCTTGCGGGCCACTCGAACCCCGGTGAACTCGCCGTAAAACGAGTAGAGGTTGTCCAAGTGGGCGAGCATGATATCACGTACTTCGGCGACTGTCGGCGCGACAAGATTTGTTCCATGACGGAGGTAATGAGAGACTTCACGGAAGATCCACGGACGACCCTGGGCAGCTCTTCCGATCAGTAGTCCATCGGCTCCAGTCGCGGCCAAAACCTGTGCGGCCTTGTATGGCGAATCGATGTCCCCATTGGCCAGGACCGGGATCGCAACGCTGGATTTTATTCTGCGGATCGTCTCGTATTCCGCTTCGCCACGGTACATGTCCGCGCGCGTCCTGCCGTGTACTGACAGGGCCGCGACTCCGGTCTCCTCGGCCAGCCTGGCGATCCTGATGCCGTTGCGGTTGTCGCTGTCCCAGCCGGTCCTCATCTTCAAGGTGACCGGGACCGGGACCGCGGCGACTACAGCAGCGATGATGTCTGTCACCAGAGATTCGTCGCGCAGCAAAGCGGAGCCGGCCCAGCGACGGCAGACCTTCTTCGCCGGGCATCCCATGTTGATATCGATGATTTGCGCGCCGGCGCCTACGGCGCGGATGGCCGCCTCGGCCATCATTCCCGGTTCGCCACCCGCGATCTGAACGATGACGGGCGCAGGCTCGCCGGCATGGTCCAGCCGCCGGCGACTCTTGGCGGTATTCCAGAGGCGGACATCCGAGGTGATCATCTCCGACGGACAGACGCCGGCTCCCAACCGCCGGCACAACTGACGGAAGGGCAGGTCGGTGACACCGGCCATCGGTGCCAGGCCGACGTTGCTCGAGAATGTGAATGGGCCGATGTTGACAGACATGTTGTACTGCCTGCTAAGGACAGGGCCGACGATACTAAAGCCAGAGCCTGGTCAGGGGAAGCGTCATGGCTGCTCGGACAAGCAGCGTGGCTGATCGGTCTGATCCTGCAGGCAGAGGTCCAGTCTGAATCCGACGGCGGCCAGGCCCGGCTCGCTGATGACGGCGCGACCCTCGACTCTTTCTCCCGGCAGCGATCGCCTTGCGGAGACGTAATTCTCTACGTAGTACCTCGGGCTCAGCTCACGGCTGCCGATCTCGTCACCCCAACGGTTCTCGAGGCTGACCCGCAGAGCCGGGTAGGGCTGCGGAAAATCACCCTCATTGACGAATCGCACCGTAATCTGCAGATCTCCCGCCGCATCGAGGGACGCCGATGAGTCGACGATCCGGAAGGCGGATATCTGCCATGCAGGACTGGCGGACATGCCGAGGGCAGAGTAGATCTTGTCGAGGATGGGCGAGAGCGCCGGGTATCGCATCAGGACCCCGCGCTGGGAGTGGACCGCCGTCGCCAGCAGGATTGCCACGACCAGCCCGATCAGCCACGGCCGCAACCGATTGCGGCCTTCGGTTTCCGCCTGGCGGGCCAATTCCGGTGGCGGGCCGGAGTCCTGCGATTCGCTGTCGGCCGCATCCGCGGAGAATCCGCCGACGGGCAATCCCTCGGCGAACTCCAGGTCGTCGATCTCCGGCATTTGTTGGGGCGGCAGCGCCTCCAGCGCGAACAACTCTTCGGCGGTAGCGTCCAGGTTGACGGTGGGGTCGTCGTCGTCGCTTTCACCGTTATCCGCCTGCGGCGTCTCCTGCGGGTCGGCAACAGAATCTTCCTCTGCCCGCTCAGCAGCCTCGCCCTCCGGTTCTTCGTCATCCGCGTCGCCACCGTCTGTCGCGGCGGATTCCTCCGGCTGCTCGTGCTCGGCTTCTGCGCCGGCCAAATCATCCGACCTCCCGGCCGTGTCCTTGTCTGCGGTTTCGGCCTGTCCGTCTTCCGGGCTCCCGGCGCTGTCATCGGCAACGGCCTCGTCGTCAGCTGGCAGGTCAGTTGTCGCGGCGGTTTCCGCTACCTGGCCAGGCTCCTCAGCCATTGCCGCGGCCGCTGCAGGATCGCCGATGAGGTCCGCCGGCCGGGGTTCATCCGGCGAGACGGGGATCGTGGGCTGTCCGGGTTGCGGATAGACATCGCTCAGTCGATCCAGGGCGTCGAAGCGTGCACCACACTCGCCGCATACGACCTCTCCACCCGCCTGTTTCAGATGGGCGCCGGTCACGCGATACACCGAATCGCATTGTGGGCACTGTGTATACAAGTCAGCCGGTCTCCTTTCGCTGAGCCGAGATTCGCACCCAGCCATCCTGTTCGCCGATCTCGTCTATCAGGAACCAGGGTTCGTAAGCGCTGGCAACCTCGGTCGCCTGCCCGGCAAGGATACCCGACAAGACGACTGTGCCGCCGGTCTCTATGGCCCGGGCGAAACCAGACGCGAGCTCGGCAAGAGGCCCGGCCAGGATATTGGCAAGCAACAGGTCGATCCGGGCCAGGGTTTCCGTGGATGGACGGATGGCGATCCTGTCGTCGACGCCATTGCGGCGCGCATTGGCGACGGTCGCCGTCTGCGCCTGCGGATCGATATCCACCGCTATTACCGATGCTGCGCCCAGCAATGCCGCCGCGATTCCAAGGATGCCGGATCCACAACCATAGTCCACGACTCTGAGTCCGACCGGGGGGTGTTCGTCCAGCCATTCCAGGCAGAGGGCGGTTGTGGCATGGGTTCCGGTGCCGAACGCCAGTCCCGGATCCAGGCGCAGGGTGATGGCATCCGGATTCGGGGACGCCGAATCGCCGGGAAGCACCCACAGGTTTCGCCCGAAACGCATGGGCTGAAAGTCTTTCAGCCACTCACGCTCCCAGGCCCGGTCCGCCAGAGCCGAGACCTGGAAACCTTTCCGTGCCGGCCACGCGGGGAGCTGCCGGATCCGCTCCATCAGGGACCGCTGCTCCAGTTCGAACATTGCGGTAACGATAACGTCCGGCCACAACGGGGTGGCGCCAGGGGGCGGCTCCAGCACCGGGCTGTCCTCCGCGTCCTCAAGCGTGACGGCGGCGGCTCCCAGGTCTGACAGGTCCTGCGACGCTTCTTCTGCACGCGCATGGTCAAGCCGCATGGAGATCTGAATCCAGGGCATCGGGACGGAGCGTTACCGACTACAGACCGAGACGTTTCTCAAGATAATGGATATCGGTACCCCCGGCCTTGAAGGCGCCGTGACTGAATATCTCCTGGTGCAGGGGGATGTTGGTCTTGATGCCCTCGACGACCATCTCTGACAGGGCCTGCTGCATCCTGGCGATCGCCGAGCCGCGATTGTTGCCGTGAGTGATCACCTTGCCGATCATCGAGTCGTAGAAGGGCGGCACGACATAACCGTTGTAAATGTGCGTGTCGATCCGGACTCCGGGTCCGCCGGGCGCATGCCACTGGTTGATAGGCCCCGGACACGGCATGAAATTCGTGGGGTCCTCCGCGTTGATCCGGCACTCCATGGCGTGACCGCGAATCTGTATTTCTTCCTGCGACCATGCCAGCGGCTCGCCGGCGGCAATCCTGACCTGCTCGCGGACGATGTCGACGCCGGTGATCATCTCCGTCACCGGATGCTCTACCTGCACGCGCGTGTTCATTTCGATGAAGTAGAACTCGCCGTCCTGATACAGGAATTCGAAGGTCCCGGCGCCGGAATAGTTGATCTCCTCGCAGGCGCGTACGCATCTCGCGCCCATCGCTGCCCTTTGTTCCGCCGTGATCCCCGGAGCGGGGGCCTCCTCTATGACCTTCTGGTGGCGACGCTGCATCGAACAGTCGCGTTCACCCAGGTGGATCGCCTTGCCGCGTCCATCGGCCAGCACCTGGAACTCGACGTGCCGCGGCCGCTCCAGGAACTTCTCCATGTAGACGGTTTCATTGCCGAAGGCGGCCAGCGCCTCTGACCGGGTAACCATGATGGCATTCAGCAGCGTCGCCTCCGTGTGTACGACCCGCATACCGCGGCCGCCACCGCCACCGGAAGCCTTGATGATGACCGGGTAACCCAACTCTCTGGCGAGTCGGACGTTGTCTTGGAGATCGTCACCCAGCGGGCCGTCAGATCCGGGCACGCACGGGATCCCGGCAGCTTTCATCGTGCGTATGGCCGATACTTTGTCACCCATGATGCGGATGGTCTCGGAGCGCGGTCCGATGAACGTAAAGCCACTCCTCTCCACGCGCTCGGCGAAGTCGGCGTTCTCGGACAGAAAACCGTAGCCCGGATGGATGGCCATGGCGTCAGTGACTTCCGCTGCACTGATAATGGCCGGCATGTTCAGATAGCTCTCCGCTGACGGGGCCGGACCAATACAGACCGACTCGTCGGCCAGCAGCACGTGCTTCTGGCTACGGTCTGCCTCCGAGTAAGCGGCGACCGTCTTGATCCCGAGTTCGCGGCAGGCGCGCAGGATCCGGAGCGCGATTTCGCCACGGTTGGCGATGACGATCTTGTCCAGCATGTTTGGGCTGCCTACTCGATGATGAACAGGGGTTGGCCGAACTCGACGGGCTCGCCGTTCTCAACAAGGATCGATACGACCCGGCCGGTCTTGTCAGCTTCGATCTGATTCATCATTTTCATCGCCTCGATGATGCAAATCGTGTCTCCGACTTCTATCTCGCTGCCGACCTGAACGAATGCCTTGGCGCCGGGTGCCGGCGCCGTGTAGAACGTGCCGACCATCGGTGCGGTGACGGTATGCCCGGCCGGCGGCGCAGCCTCGATGCTTTCGTCATCCGCGACCGGTGCGGCTGCCGGACCTGGCGCGGGCGAGGCAACGTGAGTGACGACCTGCGGTGCCGGCTGCGAGTGTCTCGGTGGCGGATGACGGCTGATGCGAACTGCATCTTCGCCCTCGGTGATCTCGATCTCAGAGATGCCGGATTCCTCCAGGAGTTCGATCAGCTTCTTGACCTTGCGGATGTCCATGGATTTTCCCTTGTCTAGGATCTGTCGTCCGCGGCGATGTCCGCGGCGGCTCTTACGGCCAGTTCGTAACCGATCGGTCCGAAACCTGCGATCGTCCCGTGGGCTACGTCAGCCAGGTACGAATGGTGCCGGAACGGTTCCCGGGCTTTGGTGTTACTCAAGTGCAGTTCGATAAACGGGATGGTGACTGACAGGAGTGCGTCCCGGATCGCGACGCTCGTGTGCGTGAACGCGGCCGGATTAATGATGATGCAGGCGACACCCTCGCGGGCAGCCTGATGGATGCGTTCCACGATTTCGTGTTCCGCATTGCTCTGGTAAGCGTCGAGGCTGCAGCCCAGTTTTTCCGCCACCTTGCGGCAGCGGGCCTCGATCTGGACGAGTGTGGAGGTCCCGTAGGTGTCGGGTTCCCGCTCTCCCAGGCGATTGAGATTCGGCCCGTTGATGATAAGGAGATTGGACACCGCCCCCACCCCATTGCCGACAAAGATTGCAACGGAGTGTAAGTCTTTTCCCCGAGGTTTAGCTACTTTTCGCGACTTTTCTGCGGTATATCGCGTCCATTTCAGAAGATTTCGCCTAAAAACTCGTCGGTCTGCTGGCGATGCAACTCACCCACATGGACTCGCAGTACCTTGCCTTCGCTGTTCACGAACGCGGTGAACGGCAACCCGATCCAGTTCTGGAGTACCTGGTTTCCAAGTTCCACGGCATTCTGCTGGCCGACGAGAATCGGATAGTTGAACCCGGCCGTGGCCGCGTATTCCCGCACGGCCTGCATATCGTCGATAGCGATGCCGATGATCTGGAGGTCGTCACCGTACTCGGACTGCAGTTGGATCAGCAACGGGATCTCGCGGCGGCACGGTGGGCACCAGGTCGCCCAGAAATTGACGACCCTGACCTTGCCGTCCCATTCCGACGACTGACGGAGGAGGCCGCCGATGTCGGGCAAGGAGAAGTCCGGGAGTGCTGCCGTAGTCGATGCGGTTTTGTCCTTGCTGCTGGTCCGGGCCGCGTCATAGGCGAAGTAGCCACCGATGCCGGAGGCCAATGCGAGCACGATGCCGAAAAGGACCTGTCTGGCGGTCATCGGCCGGCCTGCTTGACGAATCGGTCTATGTGGGCGCTGAACTCGTCGGCCGCGGCGAATCCGACCTGCCTGAACGCCCGGGATTCAGTTCCGTCAGGTCCGAAAAAGGCAATGGTGGGTGGACCGAAGATGCCGAATCGCTGCAGCAGCTTCTTGTCCTGGTCGTCGTTTGCCGTGACGTCGGCCTTGAGCAGGACCATACCCTCCAGAGACGCGATCACCGCCGGCTCGACGAATGTATAGCGTTCCATTTTCTTGCAATCGACACACCAGTCCGCATAGAAGTCCAGCATCGCCAGCTGTCCGTTCGCAGCCGCCGCCGCCAGTTCCCGATCCAGGTCAGAGCTCGATTTTACATAGGTGAACTGCACGCCCTGGGCCAGTGATTGCTCGCCGCTCAGGCCCTGCAGGGGCCTGAAGGGATCAGAGCCACCCGAG
>Ga0316187_10006144_pt1 | contig 10351 bp, 7 predicted proteins | sample CroRivburrow1_MG_FD_204927 | JGI IMG/M metagenome (GOLD analysis project Ga0316187, IMG submission 204927) | Coastal sediment microbial communities from Maine, United States - Cross River worm burrow 1 | ecosystem: Environmental > Aquatic > Marine > Coastal > Sediment | place: USA: Maine... | reverse complement strand
CCATCTTGCCGAAGCTCATTGTTCCGGTATGAATTCCGGAGGCGCCTTGCAGCCTTGCCATTTTGCAATGCACGAAGGCGGTATAGCCACGTTGAGTCTGCGGAGATGTTACGGCACCGTGGCCGGCGCGATGGTAGTGCAGGTACTGTTGCGGAAACCGTCGCCTGGCGGTTGTGACGGCGGCGGCGCCCGCGACATAGCCGTCAACGAGAAACGCCACATGGTCTGCGAACTCCCCAAAGGTCTCGAGGATGAACTCGCCTCGCGCAACCATCTCGTAGTGATCATCCGCAGTGATATTGGCCGAAAACAGTTTGGCTTCGCCAGTTTCGTCCTGTGCGCGTCGCATGGCATCGGCAACTAATGGAATGGTCTCTTTGAGCGGTGCAAATGTCTGGTTTCCCTGGGGCTCGTCGTTCTTGATGAAATCGCCGCCAAGCCAGAAGTCGTAGCAGGCGTTAGCGAACGGGCGAGGGCGCAGCCCGAGTTTTGGTTTCACGATCGTGCCTACGATGAATCCGCCGTTTTCATGCGGCCGACCTAACACGCGCCAGAGGTCAGCGATGGTGGAAGACGGCCCGTCGAACAGCCGCAAGTACCTCGGTGGTACATAGAAATCATGTATTTTCGCGTACTCGACATCACCCATGCCCTGGTTGTTGCCAATTGCCAGCGTCAGGAAAGATGCCATCATCGCCCGTCCATCGGTGATGTTGCGATCGAAAAGCTCAACCGGGTACGCCAGTTTGATGAGTTCCTTACTCTCTTCCGCCTCGTAGACGAGGGCATCTACTCCCCGCGTAAAATCATCGGTCGTGGAGACTTCGACGTTCGTTCCGGTTGACGATTCGGCTGCGAAATGCGCAGCCGTTTCGACAAAACTGCCAAAGCCGGGTTTTGGTTTCATATGGTAGGCAACCAGCACGTGGTCGCCGGCACTGATGAGGTCGTCCTCATTGAGGCCCAGATTTACGTATCGGTTGGTTTGGTCGAGTGCCATGGGTGCATACCTTCTAATTAATGGTTGACCTGCACGGTAACCGATAGGGTAATATAAGGATATTCACTGTTTTTTATGTACAACATAAGAGTTACTTATGCATCTAACGCTTCGACAACTACAGTGCTTCTCTGCAGTTGCTCAGAACCTGAGCTTCACCCGCGCCGCAGATTCACTGCACCTGACTCAACCCGCTGTTTCCATGCAGGTGCGGCAACTGGAGCTACAAACCGGGATTGCCCTGACGGAGCAGTTGGGTAAGCAAATACATCTGACGGCTGCCGGCGAAGAAGTATTTCGGTATGCGCGATCGATACTGCAGCAGGTCGATGAAATGGACGACGTGTTAAACAAGATGAAGGGTCTTGCCGGTGGCCAGTTGCGAATTGCCGCCATTTCGTCGGCAAATTATTTCGCGCCAAAACTGCTCGGCGTCTTTCATCAACGAAATCCGGATGTCGGCGTCAGTATGGATGTCACCCGGCAACAATCGGTGCTCAAGCAGGTTGCTGACAACGAAGTCGACATGGCGATAATGGGCCAGCCACCTGAAGGCATGCATGTCGATGCCATCGCATTTATGAATAACCCGCTCGTGGTCGTTGCGCCTCCCGGTCACCGCCTCGAAAAGAAGAAAAATATTGCGCTGAAAGAACTGGAAAAGGAGATCTTTCTTACTCGCGAGTCGGGCTCCGGAACACGTGGCGCTATGCTTCGTTTTTTTCGCGAGAACAAGCTAAAGCTCACCACAGGCATGGAGATGGGTAGCCTCGAGGGAATAAAACAAAGCGTCCAGGCGGAATTGGGTTTGGGCTTGCTGCCGAAGGGTGCGATCGAAACCGAATTGAAACTTAAGAAGCTCGTTGTGCTGGATGTAAAAAGCATGCCTATTCAGCGGCATTGGTATGTCGTGTTGCACAAAGGTAAACGACTGTCCGTGGCGGCGGACGCGTTCAAGTCATTGCTGGTTGAGGAGGCTGAAAAGCTGCTGCCCGATACCCACAAATAGATTACTGCCAAATCGAAGGGATATCGGCAAGACTATCTACAACCCAGTCTGAACCGAGAGCGGCTGCGGGCTCTGAAGTATAACCGTGCTTTACCAGCGCAACCGGCACCTCGGCGGCCCGAGCTGTATCGACGTCGGTTCTGCTATCACCAACGTAAAGCGCTTGAACAGCCTTTGCGCCGAGGCGATCCAGTATTGCGAGCAAAGGGCCAGGATGCGGTTTTCTCGGCAGGCCGGTGCCTGATCCCTGAATGGCAACAAAGAATTTTCGGATCTTGAGGTCGGCTAGCAGCTGACCACAAATGTGCTCGGGCTTGTTGCTGCAAAGGCCGATCGGGATGCCGTGTCGGTCGAGCTCAGTAAGGCACTCCAGGGCGCCCGGAAACAGATTCGTTAGCGTATTGCCGTGTTGAAGATAGGCGGTCTCGAACTCGGTTGTCAGTTCGGTGATTTCGCCAGCTTCTGCAGCCGCGCCAAGCTCGTCCAGAGCTCTCCTGATAAGAAGCTCCGGGCCGCCCCCAATCATCAGCGCTACCGAGTTCAACTCGATCGAGTTCAAGCCGCGCTGATTCAATACCGCATTCAGGGAGTAGTGAATGTCTGGAGCAGAGTCAACCAGTGTGCCGTCGAGATCGAATATTACTGCCGCGGGTTTTCCGCCACCGAAGTGGGCCGCTTTCAATTCGGGGAACCGTCTCTGGCTGCCGCAAACATCTTCTGGAGTATGGGCATCAGAATCAGCTCCATCGACAACAGCATTTTGCCGCCCGGAACTACAATGGTATTTCGCCTTGACATAAAGGAGTCCTTGATCATCGATATCAAGTAAGGAAAGTTGATATTGAACGTGGTCGGATCTCGGAAACGTACGACGACGAAGCTCTCGTCCGGTGTCGGTATGTCACGCGCGATAAACGGGTTTGATGTGTCTACCGTGGGAACGCGCTGAAAATTAATATCGGTGCGAGAGAACTGTGGGGTGATGTGATTTACGTAGTCTTCCATACGTCGCAATATCGTCGAGGTCACATCGCGTGGGGCGTAACCGCGCTGTTGCGTATCGCGGTGGATTTTTTGAATCCATTCGAGGTTCACGATGGGCACAACGCCGATCAATAAATCCGCATGTTTCGTGACATCGTGTGTTTCCGTAACCATTGCGCCATGCAGTCCTTCATACAGCAGCAAGTCTGTGCCTTCCTTGAGCTGCTCCCACGCCGTGAACGTGCCAGCTGGGCATTTATGCGCCACAGCTTCTTCCTCGTTGTGCACGTAGTACCGTCTTTGACCCGTACCGGTCTTGCCGTACTGTTCAAAAAGTTCTGCGAGCTTGTCAATCAGGTTGGCCTCGGGACCGAAATGGCTGACATTTTGATCTTTGCTGCGCGCCTTCTTGATAACCTCGCGCATTTCCGCGCGGTCATAACGGTGGAAGCTGTCTCCTTCAACAATATTTGGTACGGCATTGAGGCGACGACAGATGTGTTCGAACGCGGTTTTTACGGTAGTCGTGCCAGCACCTGAGGATCCGGTCACCGCTACGATAGGGTGTTGTTTGGACATGTCGCGAAAATCCTCCGTGGAAATAACTTCCGAACACCAGCTGGGTATTCGTGTCTCCTGATCGCGAAAGTAACACTTGCAACGATAAATAAAATTCAATCTTATTTATTGTTATTATAAGTATTACCTTATAGTTCCAAATCAAGGCCCTGTGTAGCAACTACAAAAAAAGCTTCTTGAGAAAGGGCTTAACAGGTGATCTCAGGTTAACGTCGCTCTGACGGATCGTGCGACTCAAATTCGAATGTGCCTTTAAGGAATAGTCTGCACTGACCTTTTATTATTACTCGATCGCCTCGGTGTTCGCATACCAATTCGCCACCGCGTTCCGAGATTTGTCTTGCCTGCAATTTCAATTTTCCGAGTCTCTCAGACCAGAACGGGACTAATGTGCAATGTGCTGATCCGGTTACGGGATCCTCCGAAATTCCTGCTTTCGGTACAAAGCATCGCGATACGAAATCGACGGTGTCACCCTGCGCGGTTGCGACGACGCCCAGCCCCTCTTCGAGGGCCGCCAGCTTGACGAAGTCAGGTGACAATGCCTGAACAGTCGCTTCGTCGTCATACAGTGCAAGGATGTCTCTCGACATGTGTACTTCCGAGGGAGCCTTGCCCAACGCGTCGCTGAGGGCTTCAATCGCCGGAACGAGTGTCGGTGCACGAGACGGGAAATCCATTGACAGCCACTCACCGTCGCGCCGTACCGTTAAGGTGCCGCTCACGGTCTCGAACGACACCGAATCAATGTTCAAACCCAGCAAATGTAGAACAACATAGCCGGCGGCCAGTGTAGCGTGGCCACAAAGATCGACTTCTATCGTTGGCGTGAACCAGCGAAGATCGTAGCCCGCATTACTCCGAACAATGAAGGCCGTTTCGGACAGGTTGTTCTCCGCCGCGATGTCCTGCATGACTTCGGCATCTAACCACGAGTCCAGTATGCAAACGGCCGCCGGGTTGCCGCCGAACAGGTGCGACGTGAATGCATCAACCTGATAGATATCGTGCGTTGTCACGCCAGTTCGCGTTCGAACAGGGCCAATAGTCTGCTCCAGGCACGTTCGGCCTGCGCTTCGTGGTAAACCGCCGAGTCGGGCGGGCACCAGCCATGATTCGTGCCTTCGTAAACTTCAATCTCTGCTTCCAGGCCCGCAGCTTCGTACGCGTCGCGTAACAGTTGCTTGGCTTCGGGGTCGCGCTTGTCATCGCTTTCGGCGATCGCAATCAGGAAGCCTGCCTTCATCTGCGGCACCAGCAAATGCGGACTGTCATCGTCATCCGTCGCCAATCCACCACCGTGGAACGAGCCGCCTGCGCCGATCCGATCCGGAATGGCAGCCGCTAGTCGCATGGTGTAGGAGCCGGTCATGCAATAACCGGTCGTGCCGATTTTGCGGTCGGTATCGACTGATGGTTGCTGGTCGAGGTATTCGACAAACGCACGACCGTCAGTAATGCAGGTTTCCGGTGACAATGACTGCGCATGCGGCATCAACAATTCGCGTATTCCCGGATCGCGAAACGTTTTGCCTTCCGGCACGACAGCACCCTTGTGCGTACGGTAGTAAGGATTAACGACCAGGACAGAATACCCGGACTGCGCAAGGCGCTTCCCCATGGCCCGAAACGCCGGTCGAATGCCCACAATGTCTGGCCATACGATTACTGCAGCATGCGCGCCGCTCGCCGGATGCACGAAATAACAATCGGCCTCGCCATCCGGCGTACCGACCGTGACATCATGTTCGACGACGTCGACTGCATTCGCCACAGGCGGAAGCATCATAGCGATCGTGGCGGCTATCCCGTGTTGGCCAAATTTGCGTCGTGTCAGTTTGTTCCTGCGTAAGTACTCGTCGTTATCTTTTTCTGTTAATTCATCGCACATCGGCTCTTCCCGCTTCGCTCGTCAGGTCGCATTCGCTCGCAGTGGCTCGGCAGCGGCCAGTTGTTCCGCATTCAGGCAGCCCGCGAAAATATCCATGTCCTTCTTGTAGGCACTGGTCTGAATGTCCAGTAAACCCAACTCCGTGTGAAACAGATTATCATGCGATATTCCATTTTGCGTGTTGGCCGGCTGACAAATCGAATGCGCGCCTATGCCACGGGCTGCCTGGCCGCCAAACCAGGAAATCATCGGCACTTGTTTCTGCGTCTCCGGCGCCAGGTTGTAAGGCATACCGTGCAGGAACAAATTGTGTTCGCCGAGAGACTCTCCGTGATCCGACATGTACAGCAATGAAGGATTGATACGATCAGATTCGGCTGCCAAAGCATCAATGGCAGCGGCAATAACGTGGTCCGTGTATAGAATCGTGTTGTCGTAGGAGTTAACAATTTCCTCTTTGCTGCAGTCGCCGAAATTCTGCGAGCGACAATCGGGCATAAACCGGCGGTACTCTTCCGGATAACGTCGAAAATAGGCTGGCCCATGGCTGCCCAACGGGTGCATTACGATCAACGTATCACCAGATACATTCGCCAGCAGACTCTTGAGCTCGTGGACGAGAATTTCGTCAAAACATGCGGTTTCAGAACACAGGGAGTCCACGTCAGCCAGGTGCAGGTCGCGGCTGTCGACACGATCGCACAGGGTTTTGCAGCCGTTGCCGTTGTCAATCCAGTAAACGGCATAACCGGCTCTGGCTGCGATATCCAGCAGATTATCCTGCTTCTGCCTGACGACCCGATCAAATCCGTCCCTGCCACCTTCGGTCAACATGCAGGGCAACGATGTGGCAGTAGCGGTACCGCATGACGACGCTCTTGTGTACAGGACGTTGGCGATAGCCTGCAATTCGGGATTGGTGTTACGCGGATATCCGTCAAGACTGAAGTTTTGAGCCCGCGCGGTTTCGCCGACAAACAATACGTGCACGCGTGGCAGATCGCCGTCGACATGAGCGGCGTCGAGACCGATTTGTCTGTATACGGGCGGTGTTTCGAGCGCGTCCCTGACCAGCACGAACCCTGCGGAAATTGCGTTGATCGGCGCAATGGCATGGCGGACTTCACGGTGGTTGCGCCCGAAAGACATTATTTCTTTTTGCGCGACGTAAAGCGGACCAGCAATCAGGCATACGGCGAGCAGCAACGCCACACTGCGGTCACGGATCGCGACCGGAAGGCGTCGTTGTGCGAACGGATATTTCCAGACCGCTATGGCGGGCAAGACGCCGAGCAAAACGATGGTGGCGACAAAGGGCAATGTGAGTAAATCAGACGCCTCGGCCGGATCCGTCTCGAAAACGTTGACCAGCATATCGGTGTCTATCAACGTACCGAACCTGTGTGTGAAGTAGCCGGCGGCGGCGCTGACTACGAGAGCGAGCATCAGGACAATACGGGTGAATATCCCGACAGCCAGTAAGAGCATCACCAGGCTAATCAAGCCCAGCGTGAGCAGAGCGAGATTCGCAAGAAATGCAACACCTGGAAGATTTCCGGTTGCGTTACTCGACGCGACAATCGTCCAATAACCGAGGTTGCAGGTGAGCGCGACCCAGAGAGAGAACAGAAAGACCAGTGCCTCCGGTTTCTTAAGTATTCTCTGAATTGTTTGGTAGTTGAGCAAGACGGGCTCCTAGTTGGCGGCTTGCGCCATAGCGTGATGCGGCAATCGATATAGCGACTGTTCGTAGGCCATTGAAGTCCACGCAGATGTCGCGAGAGCCTTGCTCACGAGTAACGGATCGGACTGATCCTGGGGAACAAGCTGGTGAGAGAGATACTGGTACTGTTGGGCGGGCAGATGTTTGCGCAGGACGATTACCTGGTCGCTTTCCATGTAAGCCTGAGTCCCGTTGAACTGCATGATTGCGCGACCCGGGAATTTCGATTCATCGCTTCGAGTAAGGTCATGGCCGATCATCGGATGCAGATCGGCAATACCCATTAGCGCCAATAGGGTTGGCGGCAGATCGATCTGGCTGGCGACTCGCGCGAACCGGCTTGGCGATATTGACCCACCGAGGATCAATGCCGGTATGTGAAAGCGCTCTATGGGAACGACCTCACTGCCGTAAACTCGTGAATTGTGATCGGCGACAATCAGGAATACGGTGCTGTCCCAGTAATTGGAATTCTTCGCATTCTCAATAAATTGGCCGAGTGCATGGTCCGCATATTTGACAGCGTTGTTTACAGTTGCTTTTTCATCGTCATAAAGCTCGATTCGGCCGTCAGGAAACTGAAACGGCGAATGATTTGACGACGTAAAAACCAGTCCGAAAAATGGTTGCTCGCCTTTCGCGCTGAATTCCTGGTGAGCGCGATCGAACAGGTCTTCATCGGATACACCCCATGAACCGACGAAGACCGGATTTTCAAAGTCCTTTTCATCGATAACTTCGCTGAAACCGTTATTCATAAAGAAACGGCGCATGTTGTCGAATTGCGCTTCACCGCCATAAATGAAGCTCGTGTCGTAGTCCAGATTGCGCAGCAGTTCGGCAATAGTGAAAAAATCGCGCTGCGACTTGCCGAGCTTGATAACGCTGCGTGCTGGCGACGGAGTAAAGCCGCTTACCAGCGCTTCGAGTCCTCGAACCGAGCGAGTGCCGGTCGCATAGAGATTTGAAAACCAGATCCCCTCGGCGGACAAACGATCGATGTTTGGTGTCAGGTCAAGGCCGCCCAGGGAGCCTACGAACTCGGCACCGAGGCTTTCCTCAACCACGATGACCAGGTTTTTGCGCCCCGTTCTCGATGCAGACAGTCTTTGCTCGTGCAAGGTTGGCAATTGATCGGATACGAAATCCACTGATGGAATGTGCATGCTTGCCCGCACTGCCGAGACGATCTCGTCCGCCGGAATGTTTGCATAGCGAAAACCACCTTTAGCCTCGTGACGGGTTTCACGAATCGCATACAGGACGGTGTAGGTTGAGTTAAGAGCAAGGTCATTGGCGAGCGGATCCGTGGACAAAGCAACAGTGCTCGGATTGACCGGCCGGTGATCCGTTGTCGACCGTATCATCGCCACGCACATGATCAGCAGCAACGGTGTAATTGCCAGCGCAGGCAACAGGCCCGTTGCTTGCGTTGGACGGACAATCCTGCGGAACTGCTTCACATTGACCATGGTGAAGATCGCGACGAAGGTCATGGCGAAGAGCAGTGGTAACTTGTAGGCCGCCCACAACGTCGCCGCTACCTCCCGAGGATATTTGAGATACTCGACGAACAGTATGTTTGGTCGCGAGTCGAACTGATCAATGAAAGACGGAGTGCTGAATTCCATGAACGTAACAATCAGCAGCGCCGCGGAAAAATAGAAAATCAGGAATCCGCGCCAAACCGGTAGCAGCTGTCGATTCGATGCGAGCAAGGGAAAAAGTAGTACCGGAATCAGCAAAACAATTCCAAGCAATACCAGGTCAAAGCGTAAGCCCTGCAGGAAAACGGCGCTTATCATGTCGGCATCGGACACGCGCTGCCATTGCCAGACAACGAGCAATACGCGGGATAGAGTAAGCACGAGAACAAATCGACCGGCGAATGCCAGGAACAACGTCAGGTTGCTGCGCAGTGCGCACGAAAGAGGAATACCGGGGGTCATCTAGAAACTCTTGTGCGTCGACACCAGGAACTGCAGGCTATCGATGTCATCGTTGCCATCGAGCGGAAACGCCAGATCCATATGAATTACATTGCCCGACCCGGATCGTGCATTGCCCAGCCGAAGGCCGACCCCGACGTCCTTCAGCCAACCAAGATTCGTGGTTTCGACACCGCTGTTTCCCCAGGTACGACCCGCGTCAAAAAAGACGGCGGCTCCAACATGGAAAAGTCGCAGTGGGTACCAGTCTGTGTAGAAACGCTGCTCAACTGTAAGCAGCGCTCGCTTGTCGCCCGACTGGTATCGCAGTGGATAACCACGTAATCCTGTGTCTCCGCCGAGCTCCATCATGTGATCAGCATCGAGCTCATGGCCATAAAAGCCACTCACGCTTGCGTATAAAAGTCGCTTGTCAGACTGCCGCAGGTGGTACTTCAGACCGCCTTCCAGGGCGAAGTCCTGCAAACCTCCGGTCTCGATTCTCGTAGTCATGCCGGCATTGAGGGTGAACATCTGTTTGCTATCGGACTCGCCAAAGCTATTCTGCGCGCCCAATTTGACTAGCCACGCATCGCGATCGGATCCCAGTTGAGTTTGTGACCGACCGAGCCTGGCGTTGAGCCGTGTGCCAAGAAACCGATCTTCAGTACGGCCGATTTGGTCGGTGTTCGTTGTCGTATCAAATTTGTTTTGCAGCCATTCGATATCAACGAACGGATAAAACAATTGCCGGTCAACAGGGAGGGGTGAAGCCGAAAAATCGGCTGTGTCGGTTGGCGCAAATCGGTGATTGTCATAGGCGAGGCCAACCGTTACACGACGCACCCAGTTATCGACCACACCGGTTGACCAACCGCGGTAGACTTCGTAAGCCTTGCTCTGGTGACGATACTCTCCGGCCACCTCGCCGAGATCGTAATACGAGTCGATTCGATCATTATCGTAATAGGAGATCCCATGCGCGCCGGTAGCATCAAGCGCGTAAAATGGCTTGCCAAAATCAATCTCGTTTGAATGTCCGTCACTGCTTTTTTCGTAGAGAAACGCTAAGTCATACCAACTGTCTGCGACATGTCGATCCACAACCTTTAGAGTGTTTGATTGCCTGTCGACATTGGATGAGTAATAGGCCTCGAGAAAAATCCCGGTTCCCAGGAGGTTCATCTCTTTTAGACCAATCTCCGATTTGTTCTCGCCGCCGGACCGGGAAATTCTC
>Ga0316187_10006143_pt1 | contig 10352 bp, 11 predicted proteins | sample CroRivburrow1_MG_FD_204927 | JGI IMG/M metagenome (GOLD analysis project Ga0316187, IMG submission 204927) | Coastal sediment microbial communities from Maine, United States - Cross River worm burrow 1 | ecosystem: Environmental > Aquatic > Marine > Coastal > Sediment | place: USA: Maine... | reverse complement strand
CTGTCTCTGGGGGGGCGCGAGAAAGTCGTGCTGCTACGCGTGGCGGACGAGCAAGTCCTGGTGGGTATCAGCCCGTCGGGCATGAGCGCTCTGCACGTGCTGCACTCCAAACCAGAACCCAAACAATTCGACGAATTCATGGAACAGACCCAGACCCTGGAGAGGCGGTCATGAACCAGTTACGGACGCTAATCGCTCTTTGCTGCTTGCTGATACCCGTTGCCACGCTAGCTGAACCCGGCTTGCAGGCACTGGCCATCACCCAGGACGGCAACGGCACAGAAACCTGGTCAGTCAGCGTACAGATCCTGATCCTGATGACGGCTCTTACCCTGCTGCCTTCACTGGTGCTGGCGGCGACCTCCTTTACCCGCATCGTTATTGTGCTGGCTATTCTGCGTCAGGCCATCGGCATGCCGACCACGCCACCTAATCAGGTCTTGATCGGCCTGGCCCTGTTCCTGAGCTTCTTCATCATGAGCCCGGTCCTGACGGAAGTTTATGACCTGGGCATCGAGCCCTACATGGCTGGCGAGATGGAGCTGGACGAAGCGGCCACCGAGGCCCAGGAGCCGATGCGAAAATTCATGCTCAGCCAGACCCGCGAACCTGATCTGGCCATGTTTGCCGGCCTGGCCGGTGATGAAGGTTACGACACCGAAACCGATGTCCCCATGACGGTGCTGCTGCCGAGCTTCTTGACCAGCGAACTGAAAACGGCTTTTCAGATTGGCTTTCTGACATTTATCCCTTTCCTGATCATCGATCTGGTCGTGTCCAGTGTGCTGATGTCCATGGGCATGATGATGCTGTCACCCATGCTCATTTCCCTGCCTTTCAAAATCATGCTGTTTGTACTGGTAGACGGCTGGGGCCTGATCGTAGGCACCCTGGCGGCCAGTTTTTCGGTCTAAAGAGAATCTCCCATGACACCTGAAACAGTTACCACCGTCATCAGCGATGCCCTCGGCGTTGCCAGCCTGCTGGCCGCACCTCTGCTGCTGACAGCCCTTGCCACGGGTGTGTTTATCGGCGTGCTGCAGGCAGCAACCCAGGTTAATGAAATGACCCTGAGTTTCATCCCGAAACTGCTGGTGCTGGTCATCTCACTGATCATTGCCGGGCCCTGGATGTTGCAAGTCATCATCGCCTTCACCCGCAACCTCTTTAACAGCATCCCGTCGATGATCGGCTGATTGATCATGCTTGCTGTCTACGAAATCGCTGACCAGCTACTCGCCGTGACCTGGGCCCTGATCCGGGTCGGTGGCGTCGTGCTGCTGGCACCTATCCTGGGGGCCGTATTCGTCCCCATGCGAGTTCGCATACTGGTAGCAGCCGTTATCTCCATGGCCATGTTGCCGGCGATGGGCCCGCTACCTGAGGTTTCCCCGCTCAGCGCCACAGGTTTTCTGATGATCGGTCGGGAAATGCTCATCGGCGTGGCCATCGGCTTTATTTTCAAGCTTGTGCTTGAGGCTGCGACGTTTGCCGGCCAGGTCGTCTCTACCGGCATGGGCCTGAGCTTTGCCGTGGTGGTTGATCCCCAGGCAGGTAATACCCCGCTGCTGGGTCGTCTGTACATTATTACTGCCACCTTGCTGCTGCTGGCCACCAACGCACACCTGATGCTTATCGCTGCCGTCGGCGAGAGCTACGCCATCCTGCCCGTCGGACAAGGCAGTATCGCCGCAGGCAGTGCGATGGAAGTGGTGCGCTTCGGTTCCATTATCTTCGCCGGTGCCATGCACCTGGCGCTGCCCGCCGTCGTTGCCATCCTGATGGTCAACGTGGCCTTCGGTGTGGTCAGTCGCGCCGCGCCGACACTCAATCTTTTCGCCGTCGGCTTCCCCGTCACCCTGATGCTGGGCTTCATCGTCCTGACCCTGAGTACGCGCACTCAGGACGTGATCTGGCAAGGCCTTTTTGATGACGCACTGGTCATGACCTCGCGTGTGCTGACGGGAGGCTGAACGTGGCAGGCGACGACCAACAATTTCAGGAAAAGACTGAGCAAGCGACTCCCAAGCGCCTCGAGGAGGCGCGCAAGAAAGGCCAGGTACCGCGGTCCAAAGAACTGAACATGGCCGCCATAATGATTTCGGCTGCCGGTGTATTTATTGCCATGCAACCGCAGATCGGCACGCACCTGCTAAGCCTGCTGGAACGGGGGCTGACCATCGATCCGGCCGTGCTGGACGATCCGTCCACTATGAGCCGGGCACTGAGCGAAGCGGCCGTGAGCACCCTGTCTGCGTTTACGCCCCTGCTGCTCGCCGTCACGGTGGCGGCCATCGGCGGCGGCATTGCCCTGGGTGGACTGTCCTTCAGCACTGACCCCCTCGCACCGAAGCTGAGCAAACTGAACCCGTTGAAAGGCCTCAAGCGCCTGTTCGGACTCAAGGGACTGGTTGAGGTAGCCAAGGCCCTGGCCAAAGCCGGGGTGATTGGCGGTGTCGCTTTCCTGTATCTGAGTGCCTCGGCTGACCACGTTCTGACCCTGGGCCTGGAACCCATTCGGACCAGCATGGCGGATTCAGGCGAGCTGGTGACGACCACCCTGCTCGTTTGCAGCCTGTCTCTGCTGCTCATTGCTCTGGCTGATGTGCCTTATCAGCTCTGGAATCACCAGAAAGAGCTGCGCATGACACGCAAAGAAGTCACGGACGAAATGAAGGAGACCGAAGGTCGGCCGGAAGTCCGCAGCCGGGTCCGCCAGTTGCAACAGGAAATGTCCGACCGCCGCATGCTGGATGACATCCCCATTGCCGATGTCATCGTCACTAACCCGACTCACTTCGCCGTGGCTCTGCGATACGCAGAAGACGACATGCGCGCCCCGGTGATTGTTGCCAAGGGTGTCGATCACATGGCGGCCCGAATCAGGAGCATCGGTGCCGAGCACAAGGTGACGCAGTTTGAATCACCCCTGCTGGCTCGCGCGCTGTACTGGAACACGGAGATTGGCCAGGAAATTCCCGCACAGCTTTATCTGGCTGTGGCGCAGGTACTGACATATGTCTTCAAGCTGAAAGCCGCGGCCGAAAATCGCGGCGAATGGCCGGACCGGCCGGCCGTGAAAGTCGATGAAACACTGGCCAAGCGCCCGGAACGGCGCCGCGCCAAGCGCTAAATGCCCAGAGGTAAACACTGATCATGGCTCAAGGATTTAACAACCCGCTGCAGTTAATCAAGCAGGGACTCATCGGTGGCGGTGCACTGCCAGTGATGGTCCTCGCCATGCTGGCCATGGTAGTGCTGCCCCTGCCGTCGATTCTGCTCGACGGCCTGTTCACTTTTAATATCTGCCTGTCGCTGATCGTAATTCTGGCGGTGATCTACATCCTGCGGCCGCTGGACCTGGCGGCCTTCCCATCGGTGCTATTGCTGGCAACCTTGTTGCGACTGGCCCTGAATGTGGCCTCGACCCGGGTGGTACTCCTGGAAGGACACACGGGCACGGATGCCGCAGGCAAAGTCATTGAAGCTTTTGGCGATTTCGTCGTTGGCGGTAACTACGCAGTTGGTATCGTGGTCTTTGCGATCCTGGTCATCATTAACTTTGTGGTGGTCACCAAGGGCGCCGGCCGTGTCTCGGAAGTCAGCGCGCGCTTCACCCTGGACGCCATGCCAGGCAAACAGATGGCCATTGATGCCGATATGAATGCCGGCATCATCACCCAGGAAGAAGCCTCGGTGCGCCGTAATGAAATTCGCACAGAAGCCGACTTTTACGGCTCCATGGACGGTGCCAGCAAATTTGTTCGTGGCGATGCGATTGCCGGCCTGCTGATTTTGTTCATCAACCTGATGGGCGGCATGGCGATCGGCATGATGCAACATGATCTGTCCTTTGGCGATGCCGCCGAGACCTATGCCCTGCTGACGATCGGTGATGGCCTGGTCGCCCAGATTCCCTCCCTGCTGCTGGCAACCGCAGTGGCCATCATCGTCACCCGGATGTCGCGCTCGGAAGACATGGGCAGCCAGATGATGGGACAACTGCTGGGTGATCGCCGCGTGCTGCGAGTTGTCGCCGGCTTGCTCACCATTCTGGGCCTGGTGCCGGGCATGCCGAACATGGCTTTTCTGGCTATGGCTGCCGCTTGCGGCTTCGGTGCCTGGTATATGGAGCGACAGAAAGCGCTGCCAGCCGATGACAGCGACCTGGCGCAACTGCCCGAGCCGGAAGATCCGCTGGATGCCGAACTCACCCGCGAACTGAGCTGGGATGATGTGGGCGAGACAGATCCCGTGGCGCTGGATGTGGGCTATCGACTGATCCCCCTGGTCGACAAGGCCCAGGGTGGCGAACTCATGCGCCGGGTCAAAGGTGTGCGGCGACGCTTGTCGGAGGAACTGGGTTTCCTGGTCTCTCCCGTGCGCATCCGGGACGACCTGGACCTGCCCGCCAGCGGCTACCGCGTCAGCATCCTTGGCTGCAGCATCGCCCAGGGCGAAGTTTTTATCGATAAGGAAATGGCCATCGATCCGGGCCATATCCAGGATCCAATTCAGGGAATTCCGGCCAAGGACCCCGCCTTCGGCCTGGAAGCCGTGTGGATTGATCCGGCCCAGCGTGAGGACGCCCAGGCCCGCGGCTACACCGTCGTCGATGTCTCCACGGTCATCGCCACCCACTTAAGCAAGGTACTTCAGGATCATGCCCACGAATTACTGGGCCACCAGGAAGTTCAGGAACTGGTCGAACGGCTGGAGCGTAATGCACCCAAGCTGGTGGAAGAACTGATTCCCAAGACCCTGACCCTGTCGGCCGTGGTTCGAGTATTGCAGGAACTGCTGCGCGAGCAGGTACCTATTAACAATTTGCGCACGATCTTCCAGGTGCTGGCCGAGCACGGTCGGGCGACGCAGGACCCGACGCTCCTGGTCGGGCAGGTACGCGTCGCCCTGGGCCGCTCCATCGTGCAGCGTGTCGGCGGCAACGGCGAAGAACTGCCAGTCATCACCCTGGATCCCAACCTGGAACAAATGCTGCAACAGGCAGTGCAAAGCGAGACCGGAGCAGTGGAACCCAGTCTGGCCGAGAAAGTGCAGACCGAGCTGGCAGCTACTACAAAAAACCAGGAGGCAGCCGGCGAACCTGCAGTCCTGCTGGTCACACCCGGTTTACGACCCTGGCTCGCTCGCTTCCTGCGTTTTGCGATCCCGAGCTTAAGGGTACTTGCGTACAACGAGGTCCCGGACAGTCAGCGCATTCGGCTGGTAGCAGCCGTCGGCGCCTAGTCGGCTAAAGGTTAAAGAGGAAACCCATCATGAAGATCAAACGATTCACCGGCCGGGACATGCGTGACACCATGCGCCAGGTCCGCGAGAACCTGGGCCCGGATGCCGTCATTCTCGACACCACGCGTGATGGCAACAGCATCGCCATCAGCGCGGCCGTAGATTTCGATCCTGGTGCTTATCAGGCAGCGCAGGCGGCCGAGAAGGCCCAGGCGGCAGCCAGCCTCGCCCGGGGTCCGCGCATTGATTGCACAGATGAAGAAGCGGTGACGCCCGCCCCCGCAATAGTGACCGGGGCCAGCGCCTCGGAAGTTGCCGAAATGCGCAGCGAAGTTAAGGCCATGCGCGAGCTGCTGGAAACTCAGCTGTCCCGTCTGATCTGGGACGACCACGCCCGGCGTGATCCGAAAAACGCAGATGTCATGCGCCACCTGACCACCCTGGGCGTCAGCCCGGATATGGTCCAGACACTGGTGAGCCAGCTAGACCCTAACGAGGACATCAAGCCTTGGTCAGCCACTCTGAAACTGCTGGTGGACAACATTGATGTCGCCGATGACGACCTGGTCTGCAACGGTGGTATTTACGCGGTGGTCGGGCCTACGGGTGCCGGCAAAACGACAACCATCGCCAAGCTCGCCGCTCGCTATATTCAGCAGGGTCGGTCGGAAGACATCGCCCTGGTTACAACGGATACCTTTCGCATCGCGGCTCGCGAACAACTGGAAACCTTCGGTCGCATCATCGGGGTGCCCGTTTATTCAGCCTCTGACGCCGAGTCCCTTGGCGCCACCCTCCGGGCCCTGGCCGACAAGGAACTGGTGCTGATCGACACTGCCGGCATGGGTCAGCGTGACCTGCGCCTGGCGCGCGAACTGGCCTGCCTGACGGGTACCGAGCAGGATATCCGGGTGCTGCTGGCCCTGCCCGCCAACGTGCAGACCGAATCCCTGCAGGAAATTGTGGACGCGTTCCTGATCGCCCGGCCCAGCGGGTGCATCCTGACCAAGATGGACGAAGCAACCTCCCTGGGCGGCGCGCTCTCAGTGCTGATTCGCAACGGCCTGCCCCTGACTTATGTGGCTAACGGCCAACGGGTCCCTGAAGACCTGCATAGCGCCCATAGCCGGCAGACCTGGCTGGTGAAAGCCGCGGTGGAACTGATCCGGCGGCGCCAGCAACCGACCAACGACGATTACATGGCCGACAACTTTGCCGAGGAGCTCGCAGATGCCTGCGCATGATTTGCACAACTTGAATAACAACACGGACCAGGCAGATGGCCTGCGGCGTCGCAATGGCAAACGCCCGGTAAAGGTTATTACCGTGACCGGCGGCAAGGGTGGTGTTGGCAAATCCAACATCTGCGGCAACCTCGCCGTATCCATGTCCATGCTCGGCCGTCGCGTGATGCTGCTGGATGCCGACCTTGGCCTGGCCAACGTCGATGTCATGTTCGGCCTGCAACCGGCTCAAAATCTTGCTGACGTCGTGCGAGGCGATTGTGATCTCCAGGACATCATTGTCTCCGGACCGGCGGGTGTCATGGTGGTTCCCGGTTCTTCGGGACTTAGCGATATGGCTGCCCTGACGCCGGCCCATCATGCCGGCATCATCAATGCCTTCAGCGAGTTGAGCGTCGATCTGGACGTGTTGCTCGTTGATACCGCTGCCGGGATGTCTGACGGTGTGCTGCGTTTCGCCGAAGCTGCCCATGAAGTGGTGGTCATTGTCTGTGACGAACCCACCTCCATTACGGACGCCTACGCGATCATGAAGGTCTTGAGCAGTGAGCGCGGTGTATCGCGTTTCCGCGTGGTCACTAATATGACCCGCCAGGGTGGCGATGGCAGTGGCCTGTTTCAAAAACTCCTGCGCGTGACGGATCGATTCCTGGATGTTTCCCTGGACCACGCCGGGAGTGTCCCATTCGATGACCGGGTCTGGCGCGCTGTGCAACTGCAGACTCCATTCGTTACCGCCTTCCCTACCAGCCTGGCTGCGAACGCCGTGAAAAAGCTGGCCCATCGGGCAGACACCTGGGAACTGCCTCAGGCGGCCCGCGGCAATATCGAGTTCTTTGTTGAACGCTTGTTGAGTGGTTCGACAGAGAAGGAGCCTGTCTTGGCATGACCGTGGCCTGCGAATACGCCCTGGCCGGCGGCATGACACCAGATACCCTGGTGAAACAGCATGCGCCGCTGGTCAAGCGCATTGGCTTGCATCTGCTCGGGCGCCTGCCCGACGGTGTCGAGCTGGATGACCTGGTGCAGGTTGGCTTGATTGCCCTGCTCGAGGCCGCCCGTCAGTACACACCGACTAAAGGCGCCAGCTTCGAAACTTATGCGAGCATCCGCGTGCGCGGTGCCATGCTTGATGAAGTGCGCAGCAATGACTGGGCACCCCGCTCTGTCTATAAGAAACAGCGGCAAATCACAGCAGCGATGCAGGCGGTGGAAAACCGCACTGGCAATCATGCCCAGGCCCAGGACATTGCCGACGAACTCGGCATTCCGCTGGATGATTACTTTGTCATGGTCAGCACCACGGCAAGCGCCCGCATGTTCAGCCTGGATCAGGCCGACTCAGAATCCGAGTCTGTCCTGGATCGCCAGGTCGACCGCAGCTCCAATCCTGTGCGCGATCTGGAATCCGAAGAATTTCATGAAGAAATGGTCGAGGCCATCCGCGGGCTGCCGGAGCGCGAAGGGCTGGTCATGGCCATGTATTACGACGAGGAACTGAACCTGAAGGAAATCGGTGAGGTTCTCGGCGTCAGTGAATCAAGAGTCTGCCAGATCCACGGCCAGGCCCTCGCAAGGCTGCGAGCCAGGCTGCAGGACTGGTCAGGCCTGAGAAAGGAGGCGTAGACCGGGCGGCGGTAACGGCGCGCGGTCACGGACATGGAGGGCTAACCATGAGACCTGTAGACCAGATGCGCCGAATACTGCCCAGCCACTTGGTGCGCCGGGAGGAAGGCAAGGATGAAAGACGTGAAACAGTTCCGGGCGAAAGGCACAAGCCCAAGCCTAAAATCCCAACAGGACATAAGACCGATGATCCTGATCACCAGGTCGATGAACTCGCCTGACGGAGGAAAGTGAAATGCCGGTCACCTTCATTGCAGTTAGCACAGCGCTATTAGCGCTGATTACCGCGCTGGCAGGTTGGCGACAGGCGCGCGTTGCTGCCGAGCGCTCTGCCGCCCTGGCGGGTGCTCTTGCCGATGCCCTGGAAAGCTCTCTGCGCGCAGAGGCTGCCGAGGCAGGCTTGCGGGCAGATATCGCCGATCTTCGCGGCCGGACCGATCGCCTCACTCTGAAGCAGGCGCGTATCGAGCGCCATGGGACAGCGAGCGGCTACCAGGATGCCATTAAGCTGAGCCAGGACGGCGCGGATGACAATATCCTGATGGACACCTGCGGGCTGACCCGTGGTGAGGCCCAGTTGATCAGAAATTTGTACCAGCCCGGTGATGTCGCTCAAGCGCATTAATACCGGGCCGATAGATTAGTTAATACGAAGAACTCTCTGGGGAGTATTAGGGATGGTTCAGTTACCCGATGATATTGTTGCCAGGCTAAAGACCTGCACCAGCTTTCCGTCACCGCCACCCGTGGCGATGAAAGTCATCGAACTTGCGCAGAACCCAGAAATAGATCTTGCAACCGTGGCGGACACCATCAGTGGCGACCCGGCTATCGCAGCCAAGGTCATGCGCATTGCCAACTCTGCCCTGTATGCCCGCCGCCGACAGAGTTCGAATCTGCGTCAGGCGCTCATCGTACTTGGCCTGAATGCCACCCTCACCCTTGCCCTGAGCTTTACCCTGGTTGCGTCCCTGCGGAATTCACCGCCCAAGGGCTTCGACTTTGATGCCTACTGGCGCCGGGCAATCCTGGCTGGTACCTGGGGCAAACTGCTGGCCGGCGAGTTCGGCCGTCGCGATGCCGAAGAAGTCTTTCTGGCCGCCCTGCTGCAGGACATCGGCATGCTGGCGGTCGATAAGATTGCCCCGGAAGTTTACGAAGGCATCAGCCCCTTCCAGCTGGAACATGCGCGCGTGGCCCAGCATGAGAAGACCCAGCTGGATACGGACCACCGCATGATCGGCGCGTGGCTGCTGAACTCCTGGAACATGCCCGAGCATCTTTGCCAGGCCGTGTTGCACAGCCACGACTTGAGCGCCGCCGGGGTTGATAACGAACAGAAAGGTTTCATTCGCGCTGTGGCTATGTCGGGCGATCTGGCCGACGTCTGGATCGGCAGCCGGAATGAAGTGGCTATCCGCCGCGCGGGCATGGATGCCCATCACAATCTCGGCATTCTGCCAAATCGCCTGGCCGAAATGTTCGACATTATCAGCGAGCAGCTACCCGTCGCCGAAAGCATTTTCGAGATGGACCTGTTTGATACCGATCATATGCAGGATATTACGGACACCGCCCGCGAAATCCTGATGATCAGGAATCTGCATACCCTCTCGCAGAACCAGGAACTGGAAGACCAGAAACGCGAACTGGAAGCCGACCGGGAAGAACTGCAGCATGAGGCCAGTTCCGATGGCCTGACGGGCGTGTTCAACCGGCGCTATTTTGAAGAGGCGCTGGCCAAGGAATTTAGTTCAGCCGGCAATCACAACTGGCCCGTCAGCATTATTTTTGTCGACCTGGATCGCTTCAAGCAAATCAACGATACCCACGGACACCAGGCAGGTGACAAAATGCTTTGCGCAGTGGCTGATCTGCTGAAAGGAAATCTGCGCAACGAAGATGTTGTCGCTCGATACGGCGGCGATGAGTTCGTGCTGCTGCTACCCGGCCTGGATGCCAAAGCGGCGGAACAGGTTGCCAGTCGACTCGTCGACGGCGCCCGCGGCAGCAGCGTCACAGGTGCCAGCGGCGACAAGGTGGGCATCACCCTGTCCCTCGGTACGGCGACCCAGGACGCGGCAGCGAAGTTTGAGAAACCTGCCGACCTGCTGGCCGCTGCCGATGAAGCCCTCTATCACTCCAAGCGGAACGGTCGCGATCAGCACACCTGCTATGACGCCATCAAGGCAGCCTAGGCAGCAGAATTAATGCCATAGCGCTTCATTTTTTCCG
>Ga0316187_10006142_pt1 | contig 10352 bp, 5 predicted proteins | sample CroRivburrow1_MG_FD_204927 | JGI IMG/M metagenome (GOLD analysis project Ga0316187, IMG submission 204927) | Coastal sediment microbial communities from Maine, United States - Cross River worm burrow 1 | ecosystem: Environmental > Aquatic > Marine > Coastal > Sediment | place: USA: Maine... | reverse complement strand
AGACTTGCCAGGAGGTCTCTGCTGGCTTCCGGACGGCAGTACTTTAGTGGTTTATATGACAGAGCGTCGCTTGATGCGTATTTCGGGATCGACGCTTACGCAATACGCTGACCTCTCGCAGTATGCCTCCTTTCACTGCAACGATATGGTCGCGGATAAACAAGGACGCGTTTATGTCGGCAACTTTGGTTTTGATCTCCATGCTGGGGCAGCGGTTCGTAACGCAGAAATTATCCTCGTTGATACCAACGGCAAGGTCGAGATCTTCAGTAATGAGGTGGTATTTCCCAACGGCAGCGTCATTACACCAGACGGCCAAATGCTGTTGGTGGCGGAAACCTTCGCCCATCGTATAACGGCTTTTCAACTCGATGCTCGAGGCAGAGCGCATACCCACTCGGAGTGGGCCAACTTGGGTGCTGTCACTCCTGATGGTATTTGTCTTGATGCCGAAAATGCTCTGTGGGTAGCGTCTCCCGGTACGCGGCAGCTTATCAGGGCGAAGCAGGGGGGTGAGGTTAACGCACAGTGCAAGACGCATGGCACGCCCTACGCTTGTATGCTGGGTGGTGTAGATCGTCTAAGTCTATTCGTTTGTACCTCTGAAACCGACAGTCCTGCGGACGCAGCCCGCTTGAAATCTGGGCGTATCGAAAAAGTGCGAGTGGAGGTTCCGGGTATCGGTTTACCCTAACTAAATAATTTGATACGAACTTGGAATAAAAGGGATATCTATGAGTGATGGTTTACTAGGGGTGTTACACGGCCAACGTGCCCTGGTCACCGGCGGTAGTGATGGCATTGGTGGCGCAGTTTCACTTGCCTTAGCGAGGGCTGGCGCAAGGGTTGCCGTCAATTATCGTTCCGACCCGGATCAGGCGAACAGTTTGATTAGCGAAATTGCCAGCGAAGGCAACGAGGCAATGGCGATTCAAGCCGATGTGAGCCAGGAAGATGAAGTCCAAGGCATGTTCACTGCTATACATAAGGCCTGGGATGGTATCGACATTCTAGTGGCCAACGCGGGCATCCAACAGGATGCGGCCTTTGAAGACTTGACTCTGGAACAATGGAATAGCGTGCTTAATGTTAACCTCACCGGTCAGTTTCTATGTGCCCGTGAAGCCGTTCGTGCATTTAAACGGCAAGGTGTGCAAACGACAATCTCTCATTCGGCGGGCAAAATTATCTGTATGTCATCGGTGCACGATATTATTCCTTGGGCGGGTCACGTCAACTATGCGGCATCCAAGGGCGGTGTGTTGATGTTCATGAAGAGTCTGGCGCAAGAGGTCGCCCATCATCGTATCCGGGTCAACGCCATTTCCCCGGGGGCAATACGCACTCCCATCAATCAGGCCGCGTGGGAGACACCCGAGGCGGAGGCGGAGTTACTCAAACTCATTCCATATGGCAGAATCGGCGAGACCAACGACATTGCCCAAACAGCCGTATGGCTGGCTTCCGACGCCTCGGACTACGTGACTGGAACTGCTATCTACGTCGACGGTGGTATGACGCTTTACCCCGAATTTAGAGAGGGTGGCTAAGCATCGACTGAATCCATAATGTTGGAGAAATTTTAAGAATGGCATCAACAGAGAAACTGCGACTTAAGGAATCCCGTGAAAACAAAGCTCGCTGGAAAAAATGGGGACCGTATCTAAGCGAACGCCAATGGGGTACGGTGCGTGAGGATTACAGTGATGACGGCGATGCCTGGAACTATTTCACCCATGATCAAGCACGTTCACGTGCATACCGTTGGGGGGAGGATGGCCTGGCGGGAATCTCAGATGACAAGCAACAGCTGTGTTTTGCCCTCGCACTATGGAACGGTAAAGATACCATTGTAAAAGAACGGCTGTTTGGAATTACCAATAATCAAGGTAATCACGGTGAGGACGTTAAAGACTATTATTTTTACCTTGACAGTACACCGACTCATTCTTACATGAAGTACTTGTATAAATATCCGCAGACCGAGTTTCCCTATGCGGATCTAGTAAGTACTAATCAAGCTCGATCACAACAGGAGCCAGAATACGAATTGTTGGACACAGGAATATTTAACGAGGACCGATATTTTGATATTTTTGTTGAATACGCAAAAGCCGAGGCAGAGGATATTTTGATACAGATCACTATATGCAACCGCGGCCCGGATGTGGCATCGTTGCGGGTATTGCCAACTCTGTGGTTCCGTAACACCTGGGCCTGGACTGAAGATGCAGCTGCGAGACCCATGCTTGCCGGTGCCGATAATGTGCGGGCCATTCATCCAGAACTCGGAGAATACCGATTGTATTGTCAAGGCACACCAAACATGCTGTTCACCGAGAACGAAACCAATAATGCAAAATTATTCGGCACTGCTAATAGCTATCCTTACGTGAAAGATGGTATCAATGAGTACATTATTAATGCAAATGAAAACGCGGTAAATCCTGACAAAGTCGGCACCAAAGTCGCAGCAGATTATGCGGTTGGCGTTAAACCCGGTGCAACCGAAATTATTCACCTAAGACTCACGCAAAAACTGTTCGGACCCGATGCCAGTGCATTTGGCGAGGATTTTGATGCACTATTCGAGGCACGCAGGGCCGAGGCGGATGCGTTTTATCAGGAGTTGATTCCTGATTCCTTAGGTGAAGACGAAGGCCGTGTGATTCGTCAGGCATTAGCGGGCATGATGTGGACTAAACAGTATTATGAATACAATGTTAACACCTGGTTGAGAGAACATGCGCAGGAAGGCATTAGTTTTCGCAATAGCGAATGGGCGCACATGGACAATCATGACATCATCTCCATGCCCGATAAGTGGGAGTATCCGTGGTATGCAACCTGGGATCTTGCTTTTCATACTATAGCACTGGTGATGATAGATGAGGATTTTGCCAAGCAACAGCTAATGCTCTTTCTCGAAGACCGTTATATGCACGCCGACGGACAGCTACCGGCCTATGAGTGGAATTTCAGCGATGTTAATCCCCCAGTACACCCTTTTGCGCTATACACCATATATACAATTGACAAAGAAATTCGCGATGGACAGGGTGATATTGGTTTTTTAAAACGCGGCTTCGACAAACTCAGCTTAAATTTCAATTGGTGGATTAATAAAAAAGACCCGACCGGTAATAACGTCTTTGAAGGGGGATTCCTGGGCTTGGATAATATTGGTGTATTTGACCGTAGCTCAACGCTGCCAACCGGCGGTCATATGGAACAATCAGATGGCACCGCATGGATGGCTTTGTATGCACAATACATGCTACGAATCGCGATTGAGCTGGCGCAGTACGAACCGAGTTATGAAGAAAAAGCACTCAGTTATTTTGAGCATTTCATTCACATTGCCAGCGCCATGGATAAGATTGGTGAAAACCATGACGACATGTGGGACCATGAAGATGGCTTTTTCTATGATGTCTTACGTTTTCCTGATGGCAGTGGCACCCGCCTTAAGGTCCGTTCCCTGGTAGGCTTGTTACCTATGTGTGCCTCCAGTGTGATAAATGCTGACGAACTAAATAAGCTGCCGAAGTTTAAACAACGTTACGAAACGATCGTTAGCCAAAAAGAGAAATTTACTCAGAATATCGCATGCCCGGAAACTCCTGGAGTGCGGGGCCGACGCTTATTGGCTGTGCTGGATGAAGACAAGCTGCACCGAGTCCTGATCCGCATGCTTGATGAAAATGAGTTCCTCGGGCCATTTGGTATACGCTCCCTTTCGCGCTATCACGAGGCTAAGCCCTATAGTTTTCACTGGAACGACGAGCAATACAGCGTGGCCTACCTTCCGGGGGAATCTGATTCGGGCATGTTTGGCGGCAATTCCAACTGGCGAGGTCCAGTGTGGATGCCCACCAATTTTCTTATCATCAGATCCTTGATTAACCTTTACACTTACTACGGCGATGATTTTAAGGTTGAATATCCAACAGGCTCAGGGCAGGAGAAGACCCTTTTCGAAGTCAGTACAGACATTATGCAACGACTAACGGCGATCTTTCTCCGTAACCAAGCTGGTATTCGTCCTGTTTACGGTGGCTCGGAAAAATTTCAACACGATCCCCACTGGCGCGACCATATTCTTTTCTACGAGTATTTTCACGCGGATAACGGCTCGGGTATAGGAGCCAGTCATCAGACAGGATGGACTGGGATTATCGCCACGATACTCGTGCTGCAGAGTACTCTGGATTCCAGTAACTTGATCGAAAAAGGTATTGGGGCTGCTACCGATGCCCTAGCCGACTTATAATAATCGGAATATTTGAAGGGCTCTTGCCACTCGATTTTATAAAACCACTAATATCACTATCGATTCTCCTTATCGAAGATTTGATTGCCAAATAGTTGAGTATTGGCTTCAATTATTATAGTGATTAAAACATGTTGGATCTTGTCTCATCCTCTACTCTTTACCTATATTATAGTTTGATTGTTTCCTTGGTCAAAGCCATTCAATTGCATGATTCAGTGTAGAGGTCACTGATTATAGCTATACTGTGATAAGTCCTCTGATAACTTAAGCTGCGAGATATAATAGCGATATCGACCCACACTAATTAATATATAAACACGAAGTCAGATCGGAAAGGAGTCTATTTGTGGCTAACAAAATATCACAAAAATGGAAAACTACCGTAATTATACTTGCCATAATCGCGGTAGGTGCTGGCTTCACGTTACAGTTTTTTCAGCAATCGGAATTACCACTGGGCATCGCGTCGGGTAACGGGCGCATTGAAGCTAACGAAGTTGATATTGCCACAAAGTTTGGCGGTCGCATTGCCGCAGTGTTGGTCAAGGAAGGTGATACTGTTGCCGTTAACCAGGCACTGGTTCAGATTGACACCAAGGAACGGGAAGCGCAACTCCATAGAGCGGAAGCTGAGGTGTTACGCGCACGTCAGGAAAGAAGCTTTGCCCTTGCAGTGATCGCTCAACGAGAGAGTGAACTCTTACTCGCAAAAAAGGACCTGAATCGATCTAAAGGTCTTTATGAAAACGATAGTATTTCTTTAGAACAACTACAACGTGATGAAACCGCGGTGCAAACTGCCAAAGCGACATTAGCCGCGGCACAGGCGCAACTCTCCAACGCTGACGCAGCCATTAAGGCTGCCATCGCCAACACCGAACTCATTAAAGTCCAAATTGCCGATAGTTTACTCAGAGCGCCAATAAATGGTCGTGTCTTGTACAGGTTGGTCGAACCAGGGGAAGTCTTGGGAGCAGGGGGGAAAGTCCTAACCGTGGTCGATCCTATGGATGTTTCTATGAAAATATTTCTCCCCACCCACCAGGCAGCGAAGCTTGCCATTGGTGCCGACGCACGTGTAGTGCTCGATGGTATACCTGACATTGTTATTCCAGCCAAGGTCTCATTTGTGGCGCCTAAAGCACAGTTTACCCCCAAGGAAGTGGAAACACGTACCGAGCGTGAAAAGCTGATGTTTCGCATCAAGGTAAAAATTCTACCGGAGTTCTTGGAGAACAATGTTGAGTTTACCAAGTCTGGTGTTCCCGGTGAAGCCTATGTTCGTCTCGATTCAAGCGCCGCATGGCCCGATAATCTACAGCATGAAACGACACCATGAATCAAAGTACGATTGCACAAGTCACAGGCCTTTCACACCGCTATGGCGAGACGATCGCAATCGACCATATCGATTTAATGATACCAAGCGGGCGTATGGTGGGATTGATTGGTCCGGATGGTGTCGGAAAATCCAGCTTATTGGCTTTGATCGCTGGTGTACGTAAGATTCAGGATGGAGCAATAGAAACACTCAATGGCGATATAAATAACAAAAAACATCGTAATGCGGTCTGCCCGCGTATCGCCTACATGCCTCAAGGCTTAGGACATAATCTGTATATGACCTTATCGGTTTTTGAGAATGTCGATTTCTTTGGGCGTTTGTTTGGGCAGCAACGTAAAGAACGAGACTGGCGAATTAAGGAACTGTTGCAAAGTACTGGGCTTGCTCCGTTTGCTGATCGCCCCGCCGGCAAACTCTCCGGAGGAATGAAGCAAAAACTGGGCTTGTGTTGTGCTCTCATTCACGATCCGGATCTGCTCATTCTGGATGAACCCACAACGGGTGTTGATCCCCTCTCTCGTCGCCAATTTTGGGAGCTTATTAACCATATTCGTAACCGCCGGGCGAGTATGTCGGTATTGGTGGCCACGGCATATATGGATGAAGCCGAACGTTTTGATTGGCTGGTGGCAATAGATGCTGGCAAGATTCTCGCCACAGGTCCCCCCGAGGCTCTGAAATCCCAAGCCGGGAGTAGCAACCTGGAAGAGGCCTTTATTGCCTTATTACCCGAAGAAAAGCGACGCAGCCACCAAATATTGATTATACCACCTCGTCTATCTCATAAAGGCGAAGCCGCCATTGAAGCGCGCAATCTCACTCGTCGTTTCGATCATTTTACTGCTGTGGACAATGTAAGTTTTCGCATTGAACGTGGCGAGATCTTTGGTTTTCTTGGTTCGAACGGCTGTGGCAAAACAACAACTATGAAAATGCTCACTGGGTTGCTACCCAGCTCAGACGGTGAAGCCTTTTTATTCGGGCGGCGAGTCGACACCAGGGATATCGAGACCCGTAAGCGGGTTGGTTACATGACCCAGTCGTTTTCTCTATATACCGAGCTCACAGTGCGCCAGAATCTCGAACTCCATGCTCGCGTATTCCATATTTCCAAAGCGCTGATTACTGATCGGGTATGGGAGATGATCCAACGCTTCGGTCTCGGTGATGTTGAAAATGAAATGGCGGAAAAGCTTCCGCTGGGTATACGTCAACGACTTTCTCTCGCAGTGGCAGTAATCCATAAACCTGAGATGTTGATCCTTGACGAACCAACCTCCGGGGTGGACCCTGTGGCGCGAGACCAGTTCTGGGAACTGTTGGTACAACTCTCCCGTGATGACGGCGTCACGATTTTTATCTCTACTCATTTCATGAACGAAGCCGAACGCTGTGATCGTATCTCGCTGATGCATGCCGGCCAAGTGTTGGCTCAAGGTACCCCTGCAGAACTGGTTCGCCAACGCGGTGCCGGGAGACTGGAGGAGACTTTCATCGCTTATCTGGAAGAGGCCGCTGTCAATGAGCCGGGCAGCAAGGACCTCAAAACACCAGTGTCAGAAGTTACCAATCTAACAGCGATGCCAATCCACCGCGAACAGCAGATATTCGACCTACGCCGTGCCTGGGCCTACGCCTACCGCGAGAGTAAGGAAATCCGGCGCGATCCCATTCGTCTAGCCTTTGCCTTGTTGGGGCCGGTGATTCTCATGATCGTGTTCGGTTACGGTATTAGCTTCGATGTCGAGAACATTTCCTTTGCAGTGCTTGACCGCGACCGTACTCCGGAAAGCCGGGCCTACTTGGAAAATTACACTAGCTCCCGCTATTTCGATGCGCGCTCCCCACTCGACGATTACGCTGAGATGGAACACCGACTGCGCAGTGGCGAGCTGACCCTAATCATCGAAATTCCACCCGGTTTTGGCATCAACCTGAAAAGTAACCGTCGCCCTGAAATTGGCATCTGGTTGGATGCAAGCTTACCGTTTCGCGCAGAGACCGCCAGAAGTTACGTGCTGGGAGTGCACCAGTTTTACCTCGAATCACTGGCCCAACAAGAGTTCGGTGAAGTTCCCGAAGCCCTACCATTTGATATCGAAACCCGCTTCCGCTACAACCAGGATTTTAAAAGTGTATTCGCCATGGTACCTGGTTCCATTATGTTGCTGCTAATATGGGTGCCAGCCATGATGACTGCGGTAGGTGTGGTACGGGAAAAGGAGATGGGATCTATCACCAACTTCTATGCCACTCCGGTGAACGGGCTGGAATTCCTGCTCGGCAAGCAGTTTCCTTACCTGGGTTTGGCCTTGCTCAATTATGTCTGCCTGGTGTCATTGGCGGTATTTTTGTTCCAGGTGCCCATTAAGGGCAGCTTTATAGCACTAACGCTAGGCGCCGTACTGTATGTCATTTCCACCACCGGATTTGGCTTATTAGTATCTTCATTTGTGAAGACCCAGATCGCAGCGGTTTTTGCTGCCGCTATTATCTCTGTCGTTCCGGCACTAAATTTCTCTGGATATTTGTCGCCGACTGCGTCCCTTGAAGGCGGTGCCAGAGTCATGAGCCAGATATTTCCCAGTACTCATTTCCAGCAAATCAGTCTCGGTACGTTTACCAAGGCACTTGAGATGGGTGATCTAATTACTAGTTTCCTTGCCATCGCTGCCGTGATTAGTGTTTACCTGTTACTCGCCCTAAACCTACTGAAGACACAGGAAAGCTGATGAAACAACACTTGATAAACATCTACCAGCTTGGAATCAAGGAACTATTCAGTCTCCGCTACGATCCGGTTATGGTATTCCTTATCGTTTACAGTTTTACCTTTTCGATCTACATGATTGCCAAAGGCAATATTACTGGCGTGGTCAACGCCGCGGTTGCGATTGTCGATGAGGATCGTTCCCAGCTCTCACGGCGAATCAATGACGCTCTACTGGCGCCCCAGTTCTTACCACCGGCACAACTCAGCTTGGGAGAGATTGACGCTGCTATGGATGGTGGAAAATATACCTTTGTCATCGACATCCCATCTAATTTCCAGGCAAACATAATGGCTGGGCGCCAACCTGTTATACAACTTAATGTGGACGCCACTGCCATGGGTATGGCTGGCACCGGCGCGGGTTACATCCATCGCATCATCGTCCACGAGGTCGCAGCTTTTCTCGGGGGGGCTGAATCTAAGGAGCCGGTGAAAATCGTAATCCGGGCCCGCTTCAACCCCAATCTGGATTCATCTTGGTTCGATACCGTGATGGAGGTTACCAACAACATCACGCTATTGGCGATTATGCTCACCGGTGCCGCCCTGATTCGTGAGCGGGAGCACGGTACCATCGAGCACCTACTGGTGATGCCGCTAACGTCTGCTGAGATTATGATCGCTAAGGTTTGGGCAAATGGGCTTGCCATTCTCGTCGCCGCGACATTTTCTCTTTATATAGTTGTGCAAAGTCTATTGGCTATCCCCATCATCGGTTCCATTCCCCTTTTTCTAGCAGGGACAGTGCTCTATCTCTTCTCGGCTACGGCCTTAGGTATCTTTCTAGCTACTCTGGCTCGTTCCATGCCTCAGTTTGGCCTGCTCGCCCTGTTGGTGTTCATTATCATGAACATGCTGTCCGGCGTTCACTCACCAATGGAGAGCATGCCGGTCCTGCTGAGGAGTATTATGCAGTTTGTACCTTCCACTCATTATGTCAGTTTCACCAAGGCCATATTGTTTCGCGGTGCTGGCTTGGAGGTGGTGTGGTTTGATTTTGTCGCCGTTGGTGTTATCGGTTCTGTATTCTTCATCGCGGCGCTGGTGCGGTTTCGCAAGACAGTAACCATGACTCAGGGGTAATAGACTTATGCATCAAAAATGGATGGCATACACGTTACTTTTTCTCACTTTTATACCGCCATTTACAGCGCATGCGGCAAAGTTAGTCAATGTTGGTGTAATCATTGATGGTCAGACGGAGCAGGGTGGCTGGACACCTGAACAGTTTAAGAATGAGTTGAAGGCATTAACTAAAGGCGAGTTTGAGCTACGTTTTCCCGCAGAAAAACAACTTGATGGCAAGTGGTCTGCAAAGCGTATCACGGCCGCGTTTAAACAACTTCAGGACGACCCGGAAGTAAACATGGTTATTGCCTTGGGTTATGTTTCAAGTGCTATCGCCATCCTTGATAGACCTTTACGAAAACCTACCTTCGCGCCATTTGTGTGGGATGTAGATCTTCTGGGTGTGACCATAAAAGGAAAAACCAGCGGCGTTAGGAACCTCAATTTTCTGGCTGGAAAAGCCAACTTTGTGCGTGATTTAGAATCATTTGGGAGTGTTGTTAAGTTCCAGAAACTTGCCGTTTTCATCGACACAAGCGTATATGACGCACTGCCTGGACTAATTCAACGCGCCCGCAGCGTTGCTGCATCAGCGGGTGTTGAACTGCATTTTATTTTGCAAACAAAACAAGATGAAGGCTTGGCAAATAAATTACCAGAAGATATTGACGCCGTGGTAGTGACTAGTTTGCCTCGCCTTAGTCCGCAAGCCATGAGCCACCTGATTGAGGCATTAATCAAGAAGCGTATACCCAGTTACAGCTTGATTGGCTCACACTTGGTTGAACAAGGCTTGTTGATGGCGGAAGCTCCAGTATCAGATTGGCAACGGCTAGCTCGTCGAAATGCACTAAATATGTATGCTGTACTTAAAGGAGAAGCTACGCAGA
>Ga0316187_10006139_pt1 | contig 10355 bp, 8 predicted proteins | sample CroRivburrow1_MG_FD_204927 | JGI IMG/M metagenome (GOLD analysis project Ga0316187, IMG submission 204927) | Coastal sediment microbial communities from Maine, United States - Cross River worm burrow 1 | ecosystem: Environmental > Aquatic > Marine > Coastal > Sediment | place: USA: Maine... | reverse complement strand
GACGTCGACGATGCGGACGCGCTGGGTAATAACGCTTTGTACGAAGGCAGAAACATTATCGGCCGCGCAACGGGCGGCGGTTACGGATTTCGCGTACAGAAGTCACTGGCACTGGGTATGGTTCCACCGCGCCTGAGCGAGCCCGGTACGCGTCTCGAAATCGAGATTCTCGGCAAGCTGTATCCGGCGACGGTTATTGCCGACAGTCCGTTTGACCCGAAAAACGAGAGGCTGCGAGATGTCAACGCTGCAAACGGCTGACCACACCGGCAGCTGCCTGTGCGGTAGCGTGGCCTATGAAATCAACGGCGAACTCAGCCCGGTTGATTACTGCCATTGCTCGCAATGTCGCAAGACCAGCGGTCATTTCGTCGCCGCGGCATCCTGCAGGCCGGATGCGCTGCATCTGATCGCGGACTCGACTCTTCGCTGGTACGAATCGTCGGCAATTGCAGATCGCGGCTTCTGCAACGCTTGCGGTTCGAGCCTGTTGTGGCGGCCGAAGCATGGCAGGCACATCAGCGTCATGGCCGGAACCCTCGATGCGCCGACAGGTCTCAAAGCCCTCGAACACATTTACGTTGCCGATGCATCGGACTACTACATGATCACAGACGGCCTGCCGCAGCACGCGGTCGAACCCGATTCACCGCAATGAAGAAATATTCCGCATTCAGCCTGTTTAGAAATGCGTTTGGCCACAACCGCGGCTGGCCCGAGGCATGGCGTAGCCCGGAGCCGCAACGTGGATACGATGTTGTCATTGTCGGCGGCGGCGGGCATGGATTGGCGACGGCCTACTACCTGGCGAAAGAGCATGGGATCACGAATGTTGCCGTGCTCGAAAAAGGCTGGATCGGCGGCGGTAACACCGGTCGAAACACGACGATCGTTCGGTCCAACTACCTCTGGACCGAGGCATCGCTGCTCTATGAAAAGTCTCTGAAACTTTGGGAAGGCCTCAGCCAGGACCTGAACTACAACGTCATGTTCAGCCAGCGCGGCGTCTACAATCTCGGTCACACTCTGCAGGACATGCGCGATATCGAGCGCCGCGTCGCTGCGAATCGGCTGAACGGCATCGATGCCGAGGTCGTGAATGCGGAGCAGATCAAGAAAGCGATTCCGATTATCAATACGTCGCCGACGGCGCGTTATCCGATCCTCGGTGCGTCGTTGCAGCGCCGCGCCGGGATTGCCCGACACGATGCGGTCGCCTGGGGATTCGCGCGTGCGGCCGACGCGCTGGGCGTCGATATTCTCGAACAGTGCGAGGTTACGGGCGTCAACCGCGAAAACGGCAAAGTGACCGGCGTCGAGACGACACGCGGGACCATCAGAGCGAAGAAAATTGGTGTCGTCGTTGCCGGCAACGCCAGTGTGCTGGCCGACATGGCAGGCCTGCGCCTGCCAATCGAAAGTCACCCGCTGCAGGCACTGGTCTCGGAGCCGATAAAACCGGTGCTGGATACGGTCGTCATGTCAAACGCCGTGCACGGTTACGCGAGCCAGTCCGACAAAGGCGAACTCGTGATTGGCGCCGGCATCGATGCCTATACCGGCTATGGCCAGCGTGGCAGTTTCCACACGATCGAGCACACGCTCGAGGCTATTGTTGAGTTATTCCCGGTCTTCAGCCGGGTACGTATGCTGCGCATGTGGGGCGGCATCGTCGATATCTGTCCGGACGCGTGTCCGATTATCAGCAAAACCGAGGTCGACGGACTCTATTTCAACTGCGGTTGGGGTACCGGCGGCTTCAAGGCGACGCCTGGCTCTGGCTGGGCATTTGCGCACACCATTGCGCACAACGAGCCGCACGAGCTGAACGCGCCTTTCGACCTGCGTCGTTTCGAGACCGGCGCACTGATCGATGAGCACGGCGCTGCGGCCGTCGCGCATTAAGAGGGTGCAACGATGCTGCTGATTTCCTGCCCATACTGTGGTGAACGCGCGGAAACCGAGTTCGCTTACGGTGGCGAAGCAGGTATCGCGCGGCCGAAAGATCCATCTGCGCTCAGTGATGCAGAGTGGGCGGACTACCTGTTCATGCGAAAAAACCCGCGCGGCGCGCACAGGGAGCTTTGGAATCACGCGCAGGGTTGCCGGCGCTGGTTCGAAGTCGAGCGTGATACCGTGACCTACGACATTGTTGCCAGTGACGCACTCCGGAATGGCAACGGCAAGAGTGAACGATAATGGCTGCGCAAACTAATCGACTCGCTACCGGTCGGCGCGTCGATCGTTCGAAGCCGATCAAGTTTCGTTTCAACGGTCGTCAGCTCGAAGGATTCGGCGGCGATACGCTCGCATCGGCGCTACTCGCAAACGGTGTCTCCGTGGTCGGGCGCAGTTTCAAGCTACACCGCCCTCGTGGCATCGTCGGCAGTGGCGCGGAAGAGCCCAATGCAATCATGCAGATCGGCAAAGGTGCATCGACGCGACCCAATCTCCGCGCAACGCAGGTCGAGCTTTACGACGGCCTGGTTGCGACGTCGACGAAAGGCTGGCCAAGCGTTAACTATGATCTCGCAGCAATTAATAATGTGTTCGGCCAGGTCTTCAGCGCGGGATTTTACTACAAGACCTTCATGCGGCCGAAGGCACTATGGCACTGGTACGAGCGAATCATCCGCAGCTCGGCCGGATTCGGTCGGGCGCCGAAAGCGCCCGATCCGGACATCTACGAACACCGCAACGCGCACTGCGATGTACTCGTTGCCGGTGCCGGTCCTGCGGGGCTGATGGCGGCACTGGCGGCCGGCCATGCAGGCGCTCGCGTCATCGTTGCCGACGAACAAAATGAATTCGGTGGCAGCCTGCTGGCAAGCAACGCGAAACTCGACGGCCAGCACGCGGCCGAGTGGTTGCGCGCGGCCGTGCAGACGCTGGCCGCGATGGACAACGTGACGCTGCTGCCGCGCAGCACGGTATTCGGCTACTTCGATCATAACTTTTTGGCCATCGCCGAACGCTGCACAGATCATCTGCCGGCGGCGCAGCGTGCCGGCCCGCGGGAGCGGACATGGCGCGTGCGGGCGAAACAGGTCGTATTGGCGCAGGGCGCTTTCGAACGACCACTGGTGTTTTGTAACAACGACCGACCGGGCATCATGCTGGCGTCGGCCGTGTCCACTTATACCAACCGCTATGCTGTGCGCCCCGGTGAACGCGCTGTGGTTTTTACGAACAATAGTTCGGCGTATCAGACCGCGATCGACCTGCAATGTGCGGGCGCCGACGTTGTCATTGTCGACAGCCGACAGGACGGGTCCGGTACGGCCGGCAGGCAAGCGGAGGATGCCGGTATTCCGGTGTTGTCGGGTCATATCGTCGTCGATGCAAAGGGCGGCAAACGGGTCAGAGCAGTACGCATCGGTAGGTGGACTGGCGATGCCAAAAAGACCGTTCGCGGCACCATTACGATCGACTGTGACCTGCTGGCGATGTCCGGTGGATGGAGTCCGGCCGTGCATCTGCATTCGCAGGCCGGCGGGCGCAACGTCTGGGATGAGGCATTGCATTGCTTCGTGCCCGGTCCGCCCAGACAGGCGAATCGGTCGGCCGGCAGCGCCCGAGGCAAATGGTCGCTGGGCGATTGCCTTGCCGACGGCGTCGCGGCGGGCAACGATGCCGCTGTGAAATGTGGTTATGCGGTTGCGGATATCGCTGTGCCGAGCACGCCTGAAGAGCCCGATGTATTGCTGCAGCCGCTGTGGCGAGTCCCGGCAGAACGGGACCCCGACCGCTGTGCCAAGCAATTCATCGATTATCAGAATGACACCTGCGTGGCCGACGTGCGACTTGCGGTGCGCGAAGGATACCGCAATGTTGAACATGTCAAACGCTACACGGCGCTGGGCTTCGGTACTGATCAGGGCAAGCTCGGCAACATCAACGGTATGGCCGTGGCTGCCGAATGCCTGGGCAAGACAATTCCGGAAGTCGGTACGACGACGTTCCGTCCCGCTTACACGCCGGTGACATTCGGCGCAATCGCCGGCGAAAACGTCGGCGAGTTGTTTGACCCGATTCGTACGACCGCGCTGCACGAATGGCATGTCGCGAATGGAGCGCCGTTCGAAGTTGTAGGACAGTGGCACCGTCCCTGGTTTTTTCCGCAAGAGGGTGAAGACCTGCGCGCGGCCGTGAATCGCGAGTGTCTTGCGACCCGCCGATCAATTGGCATCATGGACGCATCGACGCTGGGCAAGATCGATGTCCGTGGCCCGGATGCAGTCGAGTTTCTCGAGCGGGTGTACACCCACAACATCGCCAGTATGAAAGTAGGGCGCTGCGCCTACGGCGTCCTGCTTGGCGAGGACGGCATGCTTATGGACGATGGCGTCATGGCGCGCCTCGGCGAACAGCATTTCTATTTGACGACAACGACCGGCGGGGCGGCTGCCGTGCTGAGCTGGCTGGAAAGCTGGTTGCAAACGGAATGGCCCGAACTCGACGTCTACCTGACGTCGCTGACCGATCAGTTTTCGACGATTGCCGTTGTCGGGCCGAACAGTCGGCGGCTGTTGCAGAAGGTCGGCTGCAACATCGATCTCGACAACGGCAGTTTCCCCTTCATGACTGTCAGGGACGCCGAGTTGGCGGGAATGCCGTTGCAGCTATTTCGCGTCAGCTTTAGCGGCGAACTCGCGTTCGAAATCAATATCGACAGCAATCATGCACTTGAGATGTGGCGACTGATGATGGATGCGGGCAAGGAATTCGATATTACGCCGTATGGTACCGAGACGATGCATGTGCTGCGCGCCGAAAAAGGTTTCGTCATCATTGGCCAGGAGACGGACGGCTCGGTGACACCCGTCGACGCCGGCATGAGCTGGTTGCTGTCGAAAGAAAAGGATTTTCTGGGCAAACGCTCGCTGTCGCGGCCGGACTGTACTCGTGCCGATCGTAAGCAGCTCGTTGGACTTATGTCGGTGGACGGTGAAACCGTTCTTGCCGAAGGCGCGCAACTCGTAGCGGACCCGCAGGCGCCAAAACCGGTCCCGATGTGCGGACATGTTACATCGAGCTACTACAGTGCGTGTCTCGGCCACCCTGTTGCGCTGGCGCTTGTCGAAGGCGGCCGGTCAAGAAAAGGGCAGATAATTCACGCCGTGCGGGGTGACGGCGCGATGACCGAAGTGACGATAGTATCCCCGGTTTTTTACGACCGGAAAGGCGAGCGCCAAAATGACTGAGTTTCGCCGGGTCGATCTCGGCCACATCAACCTGCGTGGCAATGCCGACGATGATCAATTTGTCAAAGGCGCTGCTGAGGTACTTGGACAGGGACTGCCGTTGCAGCCAAACACGGTGACCCGATCGGAGCATCGTGTCTACTGGCTGGGCCCGGACGAGTGGCAGATTGTCACGCCACTGGACCGGGCCGCCTCTCGCGTAGCGCAATTGGAAAAGCAGCTTGCCGGTCAGCATGTCGCGATTAACGATCTCAGCGGCGGCCAGGTTGCGCTGCACCTGTCGGGCGGAGATGTGCCTGCGCTGCTGGCCAAAGGGTGTACTCTCGATCTGCATGCATCAGTGTTCCGGGTTGGTAGCTGTGCACAGTCCGGGCTGGCGAAGGCGAATGTCCTGCTCGGCTATATCGACGCGGCCCCTGTGTATGAAATAATCGTACGCCTGAGCTTCTCGGAGTACCTGTTGCATTGGCTACGTCAGAACACTCATTCCCGTGCCGGTTCGGCTTCTTACTGATTAACGATTTCTCGCTGATCTCGATGTCGTCGGCCGTCGAGCCGTTGCGAATGGCAAACCGACTCTCAGGGCGGATGTTTTATCAATGGCGCACGATCGGCGAAACCGGTGAGGACGTCGTTGCCAGCGACGGTTTGTCAGTCAATGCCGAGTACAGCATCGACGATCCGGACGTTTTCAGCGATCTTGACATCATTATCGTCTGCGGTGGCCGGCGCATCGACGAAAGTACGACCGAACCCGTCTTGCGCTGGCTAAAGCTCGCAGACAAGCACGGCATCGTACTTGGTGCCGTTTGTACTGGCAGCTACGTCCTGGCGAAAGCCGGGCTGCTCGACGGCTATCGCTGCAGCGTTCACTGGGAAAACATCGCGTCGCTGGCCGATCTGTTCCCGAGTGTCAGCGTTAGTCGCAACGTGTACACGATCGATCGGAATCGATATACAAGTTCCGGAGGTACTGCGCCGGTCGACATGATGCTGCACCTTGTGCGGATGCAACTTGGCGGCGACGTCAGCGCCGGTGTGGCCGAGCAGTTCGTTTATGAGCGTGCACGGCAGCCTGACGATCCGCAGCGTGTGCCGCTGCGGCATACGATAGGCAACCAGTCCGAGAAACTTATCGTCGCGGTCGAACTGATGGAGGCAAACATTCGTGAGCCGATCTCACAGATCGAGCTTGCCGAATATGTCGGCCTGTCGCAGCGGCAGTTGCAGAGGATATTTCAGCATTACCTGATGTCGACACCTTCGAGACATTATCTCCAGATCCGATTACTGCGGGCGCGCGAACTGCTGCGGCAGACCCGGCTGAGCCTCGTGGAGGTCGCATCAGTGACCGGATTCGTCTCGAGCTCTCATTTCAGCAAGAGCTACAAGGAACTTTACGGCCAGTCCCCGAGCTCTGAGCGACGCAACAAAACGCAACTGGCCTGATCATATCTCAGTCGTGCGAGCTGTCCGCCTCGACGTTGTGTTGGAACTCCTCTTCGTAAACAAATGATGCCGTATGCGCGGTCGCCAGGGCATCGCCATACGCCATGTGTTGCTCATCCGGCATGCTCGCGCGTTGCATCATTCGGTGCACGACGAATAGAGCCAATGCGCCGTGCACAATCGCCGAGAATCCGAACAATCCGACCGCGCCAATGTAGGACATGAATAACGACGCGATGAACGGTCCCGCGATCGCCCCCATGCCGTACATCAGCAGCAGGCCGCTCGATACCATGACGTAGTCCTCCGGTTCGGCGTAGTCATTTGCATGCGCAACAGAGATGGCATACAGCGGAAATGCCACAGCCCCCCAGGCCGCGCCGACGAGATTCACCGCCCAGAATTCCAGTGCATTGCCGGACAGCAAAACGCTGGTGGCAATGCCGACGCCAAGCAGTGCCGCGCCAAGTATGACCTTGCGGCGCCCGAATTTGTCGGAGGCGAAACCCAGTGGCCACTGCGACAACGCGCCGCCGAGAACGGCTGAGCTCATAAACCAGGCGGCGAGCGACGTATTTGTTGAGATGCCGGCCGTAAAAACCGGTGCCAATGACCAGAATGCGCCGTTCGCCAATCCGACGGCAAGACAGCCGATACTGCCAGCGGGCGAAATCCGCAGGACGCGCCGCATATCGAGTTCGACCGCTGTCGGCTGCTTCGGCGACTGCGACCGCGAAAGCGCGACCGGTATCGCGCCAAGTGAAACCAGCACCGACGCGATCAGAAACAACTCCAGGCCAGCCGGGTCGTAGAGCAGCGTCATCATCTGTCCGGCGGCGAGCACCGTCAGCGTAATCATGACGTAGACTGAAAAGACGGTGCCGCGATTCTCGTTCGTCGAACATTCGTTGAGCCAGCTCTCGATGACAATATAGAGCACGGCAAAGCAGAAACCGGATAAGGCCCGCAGCAGGCTCCAGGCGACGGGATTCAGCACCAGGCCATGCAGCAAAGGCGCGGATGACGCCAGCGCCGTCATCGCAAGAAAAACGCGCACATGCCCGACGCGCTGTACAAGTTCCCCGCCGCGCAGGCAGCCGAGAGTGAAACCGAGGAAATAAGCGGCGCCCATGATGCCGATCGCAAGCGTCGCAAATTCCTCCAGCGAGGCGCGCACTGGCAGAAGCGTGCCCTGCAGGCCCTGGCCGGCAAGCAGAATCGACACGCTTATTAGTAGCGCGGCAACGGGGGCCAGAATGTGTTTCATCGCGGCTCAGGTTGCTCGGGGAGCTACCACTTACCGTCCAGGTTGCCGATGCGCTGGAATGTGTCGCCTATTAACACGCCGAGTTCGCGTTGCTCGCCGGGGTCGAGATGAATCCCGGGCCGGCCATGGGCGAAGCGATAGTTGCAGATAATGATCACGTCGCCAACGCCCCAATCGATCGGTATTCCGAAACGGTCATAGACGTCGACGAACAGCTGCTTCTCGTCGCGCGTCATTTCGCTGCCATCGCCAAACGTCAGCGCCAACGGGCGCTCGTCGTACGGCAGGTGCATGACGTTGGGCCAGGTGTCGAACCACATACCATCGTCGGCGATACTGCTGTATAGGACGTTACGATCGAGAGCCGGGAAATACTCGAACGCAGAGATGTAGTAGCGAGTATTCAACCGCCGATTTTTGCCCCATTCGACCTCGAGGCCACGCCCCTTCGCTATCTCGACCGCTTCGTCAGGGTCGTCGGTCAGCATCGACTTCTGCCAGTGGTTATAGACGCCGATCGGCAGTCGGTCCTTGAAGCTCTCACGGTCTGTCAAGTTGCGGTGATAACACAGACCCAGTTCCTTCAGCTTCCGGCCGAACTCGGTCTGCAGAATCGCGTCGGTCGCCTGCAAGTTGTCGGACACATAGGTCGCGCCTTTACCTGCAACCGCCTTGTGGCCGAGGAATCCCAACATGCGTGTGCTGTGCGAGATATAAGCCATCTCGTGGTGGTAGTGCAGCCAGGCTGTCAGCGGTGCGCCCACTTCATAGACATTCGCTTCAATTTTATCGCGCGGGTTCGCGCCGCCCTGGTAACGCATCTCGTTCTTGACGACCAGCTTGCCGAATTGCCGCATTGTCTTTAGATCCGCAAGCCCGGTGTTCCGCAACCAAACCAGGCCGACCTCATCGAACGTCCGGTTCATGCGCCTGGCCAGTGGCGAATTCGGCGCGAGGTCTGCTTCGTCCATCGCATAGTCGCCACCGTCGATGACATATGAGTCCAGCGGCAAGACCTCCTTGCCCGGAGACCAGCGTGGCTCGATAATGTCTGGCAGCGGTTTCAATATGTCGGCAACGGTGCTCATCGGGCCGATATTAGCAGTGAAAAGCGGCGGATACACCGCCGGAATACGTCATTTTTCGTGCTCATCCCGACATGACATGGCCAAACGAAATTCTTGTTTTAGCTGCTGCCGGTAACCGCGGCCCCGATCCAATGACCATCGGCGTGCCAGGCAACGTACCCTACATCGTGACCGTTGGCGCCATGACGGACAATTCCACGCCTGCAGACGGGTCAGACGACGTACTCGTCTCATTCTCATCAGCCGGCCATCAACGATCAGGACGTTGACGGCAGTATCCTGAGCAGCCGCGTCGCGACCGACCAGTCGCGCGTTCGTGACGATGATGCGTTCGGGTTCCGCGGCGTTAGCAGCCGGAGCTACTGCGAAGATAGCCATCAAGAGAATGACTGGTAACGACCTGCTTACGCCAACCTTCATGGGTCCACCCTGTCATGGCTTCCAGTGGGGTGAGTGAAGCCTAGGGAACTCCGGGCCCGAAGGGATGCACCCGATGGAGCCATTTGATGGTCCAATGTTGTTATGGCAACCGGTCTATTTGGACCCCTGAATGGTCCCGCGTAGTCCTTGTTTGAGTGGTAGTGGGGGTAGGATTTGCCTTCGCCCCTACGGGGCAATCGCCCGCAAGGCGGGCTCCTACAAATTAAGCACAAACAAGAATGCCGGACCCGATGAAACCGAGCCCGGCATATTTATTTGGTAGCGGGGGCGTGATTTGTGCTGTCCCTACACTTCCGACGCGCATTCGCCTGCGGTAGCTCAGCCCTGACCTGCCAATTCGGTAAAACCGACTATTTGGCCTCTGGCCACATCATTTGTGCCACTATTCGTACTCGCAAACGCTGTAACGTCCTATTGTCAAACCAACACCGGGATCTGCATGTCGCTCTTTGAGGAACTCAAGCGCCGTAAGTTATTCCGGGTAGTAATCGCCTACGCTGTTGGAGCCTGGGTGTTTGTCCAGGTTGCGGACCTCGTTGCAGACAACTTCATCGCTCCGGACTGGGTGATGCAAGTAATTATCGCCTTGCTGGTCGTGGGCCTGCCTATTTCAGTGATCCTGGCCTGGGCGTTCGATATTACGCCAGACGGAATCAAGCGGTCCCACGACATCGATCCGGGCCATCCGACGCTAAGTAACGTGCAAACTTTTAGCCTTGTTGGCGGAATGTTCGGGATCGTAGCAGTGATTCTTTATCTGATATGGCCGCAAACATCGCTTGCCCCGACAATGGCCGCTGAAAATTCGATCGCCGTTCTTCCGTTCGTGAACGTAAGCTCCGATCCCGAGCAGGAGTACTTTTCTGATGGCCTGGCAGATTCCTTGCTGCATAGGCTTGCGCAGAT
>Ga0316187_10006137_pt1 | contig 10355 bp, 7 predicted proteins | sample CroRivburrow1_MG_FD_204927 | JGI IMG/M metagenome (GOLD analysis project Ga0316187, IMG submission 204927) | Coastal sediment microbial communities from Maine, United States - Cross River worm burrow 1 | ecosystem: Environmental > Aquatic > Marine > Coastal > Sediment | place: USA: Maine... | reverse complement strand
TCATCAGCCCTGAAAATGTCGTCGCAGACGGTCAAGAAACGCCGCCGCGTCACCATTGTCGATAGCCTGCGCTGCGAGTTCTACGCCATGCCTCGCGTCCCTGGCCATTCCCTGCACTTCAAGCACTAGAGACGTACCCAGCAACAGCGCATCACGATGTGCGCCTTTGTCTTCACCTTTGAAGACCCGCGTTAGCTCCCTGGCGTTGTGTTCTGCGTCGCCACCAGTGAGATCTTCTGCGCTACAACGCGCAAGCCCATAATCCTCCGGCGCTCGCTCCGTTTCTGTCACTTTACCCGGCACAACATCAAACAAAGCGAATTCACCGACGGGCGTGGCTTCGTCCCAGCCCGGCTTGCCATGAACGACAAACGCTCTCTCAATGGGCATGCCCGCCAACGCATCGGCCATTAGTTCTGCCGCCGCATGGCTCCACGCACCGATTAACTGAAATGGCGGCGCCGCCGGATTCGTGAGCGGCCCGAGCATGTTAAACACAGTCCGTACCGACAACGCACCCCGAACCGGGCCCACGGCCTTCATCGCCGGGTGATACGCCGGCGCGAACAGGAACGTAAAGTTGGTCGCTTCGAGGCACTCGACTGCCTGCTTTTCATGCAGTGGCAGCGGCACGCCGAGACACTCAAGCATGTCGGCACTGCCGGAGCGGCTCGATACGGACCGGTTGCCATGTTTGACCACGCGCGCACCGCAGGCCGCTGCAAGCAAGCCGGTACCGGTGGACAAGTTCAAACTGCCAGAGCCGTCGCCGCCGGTGCCAACGGTGTCGACCGTAGGTATGCCGTCAGGAATTTTCGGGTGCACCGCGAGATCACGCATCGCCGTCGCAAAGCCCCGGATCTCATCCGCCGTTTCACCTTTGGCACGCAAACCCGCCAACAGCGCACCTGCCAGAGCTGGTGGCATATCGCCTTCAGCCAGCTTGTGCATCAAGCCGTTCGCCTGCGCTTCGCTCAGGGACTCGCCGTTAAGCAGTTGGTCGAGCAAGACGTTGTATTCTTTGCTCACGATGCAGTCATCCGCAGAAAATTGGCCATAAGTTGCTCACCGTCGGGCGTCAGCACGCTCTCGGGGTGAAATTGGACGCCCTCCAGCGGCAGGGTCTTGTGACGAACCCCCATAATCTCACCGCGATCGGTCTCTGCCGTCAATTCAAGTACGTCGGGCAGGGACTCTCGCTGCGCACATAAGGAATGATAGCGTCCAACCTCAAACGGTTGTGGCAAACCTTCGAATATTTTTTTGCCGTCATGTTTCGCCATGGATGTCTTGCCATGCATAAGGCGCTCGGCGCGCACGATATCGCCGCCAAAATGATGCACGAGGCATTGATGGCCCAGGCAAACACCGAGGACTGGCACACGCTCTGCAAATGCAGCAATCATAGCGAGCGAAACACCGGCATTTTCCGGGCGACCAGGCCCGGGTGAAATGACGAGGTGCGTCGGATCCAGCTTGAGCGCCTCTTCCACCGTGACAGCGTCATTACGGTGGACCGTGACGTCGGCACCAAGCGCAGCAAATGCCTGCACGACGTTGTAGGTAAATGAGTCGTAGTTGTCGATAAGCAGCATGCGAACATTATCGAAGCCGGTCATTACAAACCCTCCCCGGCCATTTCCAGGGCTCGCCGCAAGATAGCGCTCTTCGCCAGTACTTCGCGATACTCATTGGCCGGAACGGAGTCCGCAACGATCCCGGCGCCGGCCTGGAAACTGTATTCATCGCCAGAGAACACCAGTGTGCGAATCGTAATGGCCTGATCCATATCACCGGAAAGCCCGAAATAACCGGCCGTGCCCGCGTAAAGCCCTCGCCCGACGTTTTCCATTTCCTCGATTATTTGCATCGCGCGGACTTTCGGCGCTCCAACAAGCGTGCCGGCCGGGAAGCTCGCGGCAAACAGGTCAAACTGATCGTAACCCTCCTCCAACTCGCCCTGCACGCCACTCACGATGTGCATCACGTGGCTGTAGCGCTCTATGGACCGGTAAGGATCGACGTACACTGAGCCTGCACTCGCAACGCGACCGAGATCGTTACGTGCAAGATCAACGAGCATGACGTGTTCAGCGGCTTCCTTCGGATCAGCCAGCAACGCTGCTTCATTCGCACGATCTGTTTCGGCTGTATCGCCACGTGGCAGCGTACCCGCGATGGGCCTGAGCGACGCGGTCTTGCCATGCAGCTTAACGAGTGCCTCAGGCGACGAGCCGACGATTTTAAGATCGCCAAATTCCAGGAAGAACATGTAGGGCGATGGGTTGATCAAGCGCATCGCACGATAGACCTCGAACGGCGATACGTCCGACTTGCCGCGAAACAGTACCGAGATGACGATCTGGTAAATATCGCCAGCCGCAATGTACTCCTTGCATGCTTCAACACGGTCGCAGAACTCTGCTTCCGAGAAACTGGCTTCTGCCGCGCTTGTCGTAACGGTGCCATTGCCCGTCGGTATTGCACCGCGCAGGCGCTGGATAACGTCCTCGCGCAGTTGCTTCCGCTCGGCCTCGGGGCCGTCGTGCAGTAACGCAACACGGCGCGTCAGATGATCAAAAACAAGCAGCGATGCGGGCGCAACGAAGGCTGCGTCAGGAACACTGTTTTGTTGCTCGGTATCGCGCGGCAGTTTCTCGAACAAGCGAACGACATCGTAACCAGATACACCGACAAGTCCGCCGGCAAAGGGCAGGCCTTCTACCTCCGGGCCGGGGCGTGGCGCACTGGCCAATGCGCCTCGAAGTGCATCGAGGTACTCCTGCTGGTTGGTCGGTCGCGGCCGTGCCTCACCACCGATAGTCAGCGCGTCGTTGTCCATGCGGACTTCGAGTGCGTCACCAAAGCCAAGAAAGGAGTAACGCGCCAGGCGTTCGCCGCCCTCTACACTCTCCAGCAAAAAACGCGGCTTCAGATCATGCAGCTTCAGGTACGCCGATACGGGCGTATCAAGGTCTGCAGCTATGTCGAACGGTGCTTCCATTTCATTCCCAAAAATCTTTCCCAAAAAAAAACCCACCCCCACGTTGGCGGAGATGGGCTTTTGTATGTGCTCAGCTAATGGTCAGCCGGGCGCCCTCTCCTTTCGAGGCTGCCAGGACCAGTTCTTGATGCGCTGAGATGTCATGCTGCCGAGTATTACCGTGACTATTGCTCAGGTCAATTGTTACGCATGCAACCCTTGCCGCCGCTATAGCGGGTAGAGCACGGGCAGGATAAGCGAGAACCCAATCCACATAATGATAGTCAGCGGGATGCCTACACGCAGGAAATCCGAGAATTTGTAGCCACCAGCACTAAGAATGAGGAGATTCGTCTGATAACCATACGGCGTCGCGAAACTCATGTTAGCGCCAAACAGTACGGCCAGGATGAATGGCTCGGGACTAACGCCAAGTTGATGCGCAATGCTGACAGCAATGGGCGTGCCGATGGCTGCAGCCGCATTATTCGACACGATGTTGGTCATGAGCGTCATGAGCAACATGAATGCGCTGAGGATCATGGGTGTTGGCAGCGCCGACGCGGCAGCGACGAAACTGATGGCGAGATAGTCCGCCATGCCCGTACCCACAAGGGCCTTACCCAGCGCCAGGGCCGCGACAATGATCATCACGACCGGAATGGACAAGGCAGAACCGGCGTCACGCCAGCTCAGGCAGCCCGTAGCAATCATCAGGCCAAGCCCGACCAATGCGCTGACCGAGATCGGCAGGATGCCAAGTGCAGCCGCAGCGACAACGAAGCCCATGATGGTGAGCGCACGCTTCGCATTGTGCGTATGCGGCAAGTTGGTCGTGCCATCGAGCACGAGCATCGAGCCGCTGTCTTTAAGGCTGCTTATCGCTTCACCAGAGCCCTGGACAAGTAGCACGTCACCGGCGCGTAAGCGGATCAGGTTCAGGTCGCCCGTCACTTGCGAACTTGGGGCGCGCGCGCGATGCAAAGCCAGCGGCATCAGTCCGTAACTGGTACTGAATCTTGCAGCGGCAAGGCTGCGCAAGTGGAGCGGTGAACCTCGGGTGACGACAACTTCCGCAAGTTGCTGCCCCTCAGCCTTCAGCGGGGTCTGTTCGTCAACCGGATGCTCGACGTCGGAGATGTTGAAAAGCGTCGCGCCGAGGAGTTGCTCATAGTGTTTGAGGTTCTCGGGCGAATCTTTGACGAACAAACGGTCGCCAGGTAGCAAGATGACCGACGGCAGCTTCGCAAGAAACAGTGACTCGCCACGTTGGATCTTGTCGATACGCAAGTTGCCATCTGCTTTGGCAAGAACCTCCGAGAGTGACTTGCCGTCGGCGAAGCCGTCTTCCTTGACGTGTAATTGGGCGCTGAACACCCTGGGCGATGTGTCAGCCATTGGCGGCGCTCGATCAGGAAGCAATTTTGGCGCTACCAGCCACAAGAACAGAATCCCGACGCCGCCAACGATCGCAACCGGAAGCACCCATTCGAACATGCTGAATTTGTGCATGCCGAGATCCTGCGAAATGCCTACAACAAGCAGGTTGGTCGACGTGCCAATGCTCGTAGACATACCACCGACGATTGTCGCAAGGCCCATTGGCATCATTACGCCAGACACCGGGAACTTGGAGCGTAATGACGCCCCAACGATAATGGGCATCAACAGCACAACAATCGGCGTGTTGTTCATGAATGCGCTGAGCAGCGCACCGGCAACGAGCGTGACCAGCAACGCCAACACCGGGCGCGACGACCACGCACGACCGACAATTGTGACTAGCGGCTGCAAAGCGCCCGTCGTTTCCAGGGCCTTGCCAACCATCATCAGCGCGCAAATTGCGACGAGCGCTTCATTACCGAAGCCAGCAAAAAAATCGATAGGCCCTAGTAGCGTGACGCCGTCTCTTTCGTAAGGAAAGAGAGAAAAACCTGCGACAAGCAGAATGAGAATAACCAGCGCCGACGATTCGAGTGCAATTCGATCTCGAGTAAACAGAAACAACGCGACAGCTGTCAGGATCAATACCGCAATGCCGTGGGCGTCAGGTGTTATCGCTTGCAACGCGTTCTCTCAGAATTATTGTGCTTGGCAGAGGGCATTGCCATCCATGTGGCAAGTCCACGGATTGGCTTCCGCCGGGACTGTAGACCGTATCTTAGTTCATGGCTCCTCCGCAATCTGTTGCGTGACACTTCTTGCCTCCAGAACGGCCCAGGCGCGCTGGTAAAAGCTCTTCAATTTGCTGGCATTCCAGCCGGCAATGGGCGGGGCATTTGTAAACGAAAGAACGTGCGCAAAATCGAGTAACGGCAACAGGTCCGCATAGCGATAGTCTGCCGCCTGGGCGGAGGGAAATACTGACCACGGCGACATTGCCACGAGGTTTCGGTGCCGGTGGGCAGCAAACTCGGCGGCATGCTGCCAGCGTTCTCGCCAGCCGTCGATTGTCGCCCCGGCAGGCAGTGCGCGCGTCGGGTCACTTTGTTCCAGCGCAGGAAGACTCTGCGTTCGTTTGGCGATTGCCTGCGATTGCCGTCGAAGAATGTTTTCAACCCAGCGCAGGTCTTCGGAGAGTTCGGCAAGGCTGGCGAAACGCGCCGGGTCGTAGCCTCGTCGCTGCGCAATATCTCCGAACCCCGACAAAATTATTGCGAGTCTACGGTTCAACCAGCTGTCATGGCGCATTTGCGCGGTTGGCCACCGGGCAAGATCATGCAGCAGGTCTCCTGCTTCAACGCAGCGACACAGCGCCTGCTCTAACGCAGTCTCCCGGAACACGCCCTTGTCATCGACGAATCGTGACAGATCCAGCTGCAATGGAATCCACGCGGAACCCCGGGGCGCCTGGAGCGACACGGATGGAAGTACATCGGTTGCCGGTTCAATCGATAACAACGGGCATTGCGGCAACACAAAAGGCGCGCACAGGACCCGGACAAAAGCGTTCCTGCGAAGCCGCCAGACTTCCAGCCAGAACCTGTCGTGGTGACTTTTTTCGACGGCGGTATCGTCAGGACGCATCAGTGAGCGTGGGGCGATCATGTGCAAGATCCCATCTCCGAGCAACTCACAGCGCAACAGCCAGGCTGTTTGTGGCGACATGGACCCCGCCTCTATCAGCAGCTCGACAGAGGCCGGCGAGGCGCCGGCGTCATTCATTGTCGTGCGCAGAATCTCGCACAGATTGCGAAACCTGCCGATGGCATCGGCAATACCGCCAGGATTTGTGACCGCCACGGATATGGGCAAATCCTGTGCGAGTGAGTCGAACGCCTGGCGTCCGAATTGCGCCGCCGCTGCCCCCGAGCTATGCACAGCGCCAGCGTCTATAGTCAGGGCTACACCAGTCGTGCGATGACCATCATTTGTAGACGTGAGCATTGGCTCGACACCCGCCAGCTGCAGCTCGCGACACAAGCGACCGGCACGATCCGGGTCGATAATGTCCGGCACGTGATTTCGATCGACTGCCATCGTCTGGATTGTCAGCGTCCGGGCACCGGAGCGCTGCCGACTTATCTGGGCAGCTTGATGAGATTTTGCTATTGTCGCCGCGACCAAGGTCGACGACAGCACAGAGAGATTATGGGTACCGGCGTACATAAGACCTTACGGCGTCAGGACATCGAGTTCGAAGACAAGGATCAGGCCCTGCGGGACGACGTCCGCACCCTTGGCGCCATGGTCGGTGACCTCATTTATGAACAGGGCGGTGACGAGCTCTTTGATTTTGTAGAGACCGCGCGACAGCGTTCGATTCGGCGCCGCGAAGGCAACGAGAAGGAAGGCGAAGAGTTAGCAGAGCTCGTTGAGGGCCTCGATTCGGAGCTTGCGCTGCAGGTTATACGCAGCTTTTCCACTTACTTTCAAATGGTCAACACGGCCGAAAAAGTGCACCGCATCCGGCGGCGGCGCGAATACCTGCATGAGGTTGGCCACTACCAGCCTGGCGGTTTCGAAGACACGCTCGTGAAGCTCAAGGCTTCGGGCATGAGTGTCGATGAGCTGCAGGAGCTCATTAACTCGCTACGTATCGAGCCGGTCTTTACGGCCCATCCGACCGAACCAACGCGACGCACGATGTTGCGCAAGGAACAAGAAATCGTCCGGCACCTGGTCGACCTGCTAAACCCGACAATGACCGCCCAGGAAAGACACGCTGCTCTTGAGAAGATTCGCCTGTTGATTACAACCGGCTGGCAGACAGATGAACACCCGTCAGAAAAGATGACGGTTGCAGACGAGCTCGAACACATACTGTTCTTTATGACCGACGTGTTGTATCGAGCGATGCCGCCGTTTTACGACGACATGGAAGCGGCGGTTACGCGAATTTACGGTGAAGAAGCCGAGCAACTGGATATACCAACAATTGTTCGCTACGCCTCGTGGGTCGGCGGCGACATGGACGGCAACCCTAATGTTAATGCCAAAACGATTCGCGCAACGCTGGTTCGCCAGCGCTCCCTGATCCTGGATTTGTATTTCAATGAATGCGGCAAGATCTCAGCCAAGCTGAGTCAGTCCACTGGCCGTATTGCAGTCAGTGAAAAAATTGACGAAAAAATCGAGGAGTACCGCGGCGTATTCCATAACGCATACCACGGCGTTCCGGCTCGGCACCGTGATATGCCGTACCGCGTTTATCTGCGGATGGTTCAACAGCGCCTGCAGTCCACGTACGACGATGACATTTTCCCGTATGAAAAGGTCGCGCAGTTTCGCGCCGACATACAACTCCTCGCTGACAGCCTCGCTGCAAACAAGGGCGAGCGAGCCGGTTTATACCCGGTCAGGCGACTGCTTCGGCGGATTGATACTTTCGGCTTTCATCTGATCACGCTCGATATCCGCCAGGATGCCGAAGTGCATCGCGCCGTAATTGGCGAATGTCTCGGCGAAGACGACTGGGATGAGTGGTCCGCCGAAGATCGTGCAACGCGTATTATCGAGGCCATCCAGAACCGGGAAAGCATGCCGGCGACGCTCAGCACCAAGGCGCGCAAGACCATGAGTGTGTTCCAGGCGATCGCTTTTTGCCGCCGCAAATATGGCGCAAGAGCCATCGGGCCATTCATCATCAGCATGACCCAGGGTGCTGACGACATCCTGTCGATATTGCTTTTCGCTCAATGGAGCGAGCTGCATAACAAGCGTGGCGAGGTTCCACTCGATATCGCTCCTTTGCTCGAGACGGTCGATGACCTCAAGAAAGGGCGCGAGATACTCGACGCTCTGCTGTCTAAGAAATTATATCGGGACCATCTCAGTCGTCGTAAGAACCGACAGATGGTCATGATCGGTTACTCGGACAGCAACAAAGACGGTGGCCTGGCGTCCGCCCGCTGGGCATTGCAGAACGCACAAATTGCGCTCGTCGAGGCCGTCTCATCGCAGGACGTCGAACTAACCCTGTTCCATGGCCGCGGCGGAACGATTAGTCGCGGTGGCAGCAAAACACATGTCGCGGTTCTGGGCGCGCCACCGGGCACGGTCAACGGTCGCCTGCGAGTCACCGAGCAAGGTGAAATCATCAATGAGAAATACGGCCTGCGGGGAATCGCATTGCGCTCGCTCGAGCAGGTCGCGGGTTCAGTTGCTCTCGCAACAGCCATGCCACGACATCGCGGCAACGACAAACCCGAGTGGCACGACATGATGGACGTTATTGCGGAGGAAAGCCGTCGCGCCTATCGCAAGCTCATCTATGAAACACCCGGGTTCTACGAGTACTTTCGCAAAGCAACCCCTATCGACCTGATTGAGCGAATGCGCATCGGTTCTCGCCCGTCCGCAAGACGAGCACAGTCGGGTATCGAAGACCTGCGGGCGATACCGTGGGTGTTCTCATGGACGCAAGCTCGGTGCTTATTGCCAGGCTGGTATGGCATCGGTACGGGCTTCGCGAAAGCAGCCGAGCAATTTGATGACGCAGCGGTTCGTGAGATGTTTGCCGAATGGTATTTCCTTCGAGCACTAACTGCGGATGCCGAGATGGTACTTGCAAAGGCTGATCTCGGTATTGCGTCGCTGTATTCCGAGCTCGCAGGAGACCTGCACAACACCTTCTTTCCGGTTATTAAGAAAGAGTTCGAGCTCACAAAAGACCTGATCCTGGATTACACCGGGCGTGAGACCTTGCTCGCCGGCGACAGCACGCTGCAACGAGCCATCATGTTGCGTAATCCTTACGTCGACCCAATGAGCTTGATGCAGATTGACCTTCTGGCGAGGTGGCGCGATTCTGCTTACGAGGATGCCGAGTTGTTCGATGCCTTGCTCGCAAGCGTCAACGGAATTGCGCAGGGCCTGCAGAATACCGGCTAGGCACTAGCTCGATTATTTTGATGAAATTCAATTTCCCGACTATTAGGTTCGTCATAGCGCTTCTTGCGCTGACACCGGCATCGATTGTCTTCGCCGAAGGGTCTACCGAGTTCGTACGTATCGCGGAGGACGATCAGAACAGGCCCACCGCGTTGCAGCTCGCTGTTGTTACTTACGTTCCGGACGATGCACGACTGGGTTTGAGCGTCGACCTGGTTGGCGCAGTGCATATTGGTGACGCGGCATACTATGCGCAGCTCAACGAGCTTTTCGAAAGCTATGACGTACTTCTCTATGAGCTGGTGGCGCCCGAGGGCGCGATGACCACACAGCGCGTCGCAAAGCGGAAAGGGCTGCTCTCCACGACCCAGGTTGGCTTGACCAAGTTGCTCGGCCTGTCTTTTCAGCTCGATGAAATCAACTACGATCGGGAAAACTTCGTGCATGCGGATCTTTCGCCGAGCGAGTTAAAGCAGAGCATGGAACAACGTGGCGAATCCCTGTATGTCTATTTTTGGCGGCTGTTCTACGCGTCCGTGGATAGCTACGCCAAAGACCCGCTCGGTTGGAACGACATGCAAAAACTACAGGGCGTGCTGGCCGCCGGCCAGGATCGCTCTTTGAAAACACTTATCGCCTACGAAATGACAGACATGGGCCAGATTCAGGATGTGCTCGGCGAAGACTCTGATTCAGCGGTTATCGGCGCACGCAACCAGCGTGCAATCGACGTATTGCAACGCGAAATCGAAGCCGGCGCGAAGCGTATCGGCATCTTTTACGGTGTGGCACACATGCCGGATCTTGCGGAACGGCTGCTGGATCAAGTCGGCCTCGTGTACGAAGAAACGTCCTGGGTAGACGCGTGGCTGCTGGGTTCAGCGGCCGTTACAGATCAATAAAGCTCGTAAAATCTTCAAGCGGCTTTCTGCTGATGTCCGGCACCTCGGCATCGGCGGCCGGATAGCCCGTAACCAGTAACAGGAAGGGTCGCTCGCTCGTCGGTCGATTGAGTATCTGGTTGAGAAATTTCATTGGG
>Ga0316187_10006136_pt1 | contig 10358 bp, 9 predicted proteins | sample CroRivburrow1_MG_FD_204927 | JGI IMG/M metagenome (GOLD analysis project Ga0316187, IMG submission 204927) | Coastal sediment microbial communities from Maine, United States - Cross River worm burrow 1 | ecosystem: Environmental > Aquatic > Marine > Coastal > Sediment | place: USA: Maine... | reverse complement strand
CGCTCCGTAATCGTTCTGCAACGAACCCAGTTCACCGAGCAGGCTGAACATGGGATACAGCAGGGTCAGGCCGGACCAGACCAGCAATATGCCCAGAATCGCGGCCCGCCCAATGTATCTGTCGACCACTTTAATCACGGATCAACCCTTGCCTACCATGCGGCCCTGCCGCTGCATCCAGAACAGGGCGACCAGCAGGACCAGACCATGGATCCACCACAAACCCGGAATGGTGGGGAACCCGCCCTCAGCCATCCAGTTGCGGCACATGTAAAGACCGTTCGCATAGATAATGTAGGCCAGAATGCCGAGCACGGCGCGCCCGCCACGCCCTTCGCGCGGCGCCGAGTGCGCCAGCGGAATGGCCAGCAGGCCGAGCACCAGCACGGCGAGCGCGGGGGTCAGGCGCCACTGGATCTCGGTCGCTTCCTGCGGGTCATCTGAAAACAGGAGGATTGAAGTCGGTCGTGCCTCGAGAGCGTCTGTCCTGGCTCGTTCCTCTGTTTCCGGCAACTTGAGGTCGTTACGCGAAAACCGCATGATGCCGAAGTCCAGCGAGCCCGCACCACCTTCCGTAATCCGCCCGTTTTCAAGGGTCAGAAAGCGGTTGCCCGTCTCCGGCTCCAGCCAGTAATAACCGCGCTCCGCAGCCCAGACCTGCTCCCGCTCTCCTTGCCGCTTCTGGATGAACACGTGCTCCAGCGTGCGACCGTCTTTCTTCACCGATTCGACGTACAGGATCAGGTCCCCCCCCTGCAACACATGGAACTTGCCGGCCTGCAGACCCCATTCGGCTGCATTGCGGAATGCTTCCTCGAGCTTCTGCTGGGTTATTGAGGCGGCCAGCGGCGATAGCCACAAGCTGCCGAGGAGCAATAGCGCGGACACCGGCAGCAACAGGTTGTAGAGGGGCCGCAACAGCAAGGGCCAGGTGAACCCACTGGCCCGCATCACGGCCATCTCCTGGTCGCGGTACATTCTGCCCAGGCCCCAGATCACGGCGATGAAGGCGCTCAGGGGCAATATCGTGCCCAGCACATAGGGCATTTTCAGCAAAATGAGGGTGCCGAGCAGGCCGGCGGGGACGCGCCCACCAGCGATATCACGGAGCAATTCGCCCAGCGAGACGCCGATCATCACGAGCAGCAGCACGACCGCGGTCGCGAGGAAGGTCCACAGCCATTCACGAAAAAAATATTTCTGCAGGATAGTCAGGTCGACCTCGCGATATCGATACGCTGGCAAGGCGCCCAGTTTATCAGTGTTTTCTTGTAGAATGACGGGCTTGTCCCGGAAAACCCACGCCGCCGCCATCGCGGCGTGAAACAACAAACAGGAACCATAAGCATGAAGTTGAGCCTTGACGACCGCGCGCCCGAAAGCATAGACAACGACTGCCTTGTGCTTGGATTTGCCGAGGGGGCGGAGCTGACATCCTCTGCCCGCGCGGTCGACGAAGCCAGTGGCGGGGCCATAGCCCGCATGCTGCAAAGCGGGGATATCGAGACCGGCATAGGCAAAACACATTTCCTGCAGAATCTCGCGGGCCTGGCCGCCTCGCGGGTTCTCGCCGTTGGCCTCGGCAAGCTGGACAAACTCAACCTGCCGCGGCTCGACCGCGCTTGCCTGGCTGCCGGCAAGGCTTTGCGCGACCATCCGCTGACCCGTTGCCACGTGTGCCTGCACGAAATGGAGTTCGCGGGCAGCGATGCGGGTCGCCGCCTGCGTCAGACCGCGCTGGCCATCCACCGCGCCAATTACCTGTATACGGTCACCAAGCCGCGCAAGGATGACGCACCGGTCCCGCTGCAGTCCGCTTCTTTCCAGGGCGGAGTCCCGCTGCAACCGGCGCTTGACCAGGCCGTGGCCCTGGCGCTGGGATTCGAGAAGGCGCGCATGTTGGGCGATCTGCCGCCGAACATCTGCAATCCCGCATACCTGGCGCAGGAAGCCACCGCTATTGCCTCCCAATACGACAACGTCGAACTCGAAATCCTTGAAGAAAGCGACATGTCCGAGCTCGGGATGGACGCCTTGCTGGGGGTTTCCCGCGGCAGTGCCAACCGCGCCCGGCTGATCGTGCTCAGGTACAGCGGCGCCGATGCCGCCCAACGGCCGGTTGCCCTGATCGGCAAGGGTGTCACCTTCGATTCTGGCGGCTTGTCGCTGAAATCCGGCGAGAACATGATGCAGATGAAATACGACATGTGCGGGGCGGCCGGCGTCATCGGCGCTTTCGTCGCCTGCGCCCGGATGCAGCTGAGCATCAACGTCATCTGCATCGTCGCCGCGGTGGAAAACATGCCGGACGGCGACGCCTATCGCCCCGGCGATGTCCTGACCAGCATGTCCGGCAAGACCATCGAAGTGCTGAACACGGATGCCGAGGGACGCCTGATCCTGTGTGACGCGCTGACCTACAGCGAGAGGTTCGAACCCGAGGTGGTGATCGACGTCGCGACGCTCACCGGCGCCTGCGTGGTCGCGCTGGGACATCACGCGACGGGTTTGATAAGCAACGACGATGAACTGGCGGATGAGTTGACCTCCGCCGGCGATGCCATCGTTGATCGCGCCTGGCGGCTGCCTCTGTGGGAGGAATACCAGTCGCAGCTCGACTCGCCGTTCGCCGACATGAAAAACGTGGGCGGCATGCCAGCCGGCGTGCTGACAGCGGGCTGTTTCCTCTCGCGATTCGCTGAAGATTTGCGCTGGGCGCATCTCGACATCGCGGGTTCCGCCTGGAAGTGGGGCAGCGACAACGGCGCTACCGGGCGGCCCGTGGGCTTGCTGACGCAGTTTCTGCTCAACCGGGCCGGCTGAGCGTGCCCACCGAATGCCGGGTTGATTTTTACGTGCTGGCGGCCTCGGCGCCGTCGGCCGGGCACCTGGCATGCCGGCTTTGCCTGAAGGCATGGGAAGAGGGGCACCTCGTCACGGTGTTGGCTTCCGGTGAGGACGAAGCACGCCTGCTCGACGAGCTGATGTGGGATTTTCCCGCCGGCCGCTTTCTGCCGCACGAACTGGGCCAAGTGGATGGCGACGTGCCGGTCGCGATCCTGAGCGGGTCAGAGCTGATCACCACCACCCGGGACGTGGTCGTCAACCTCACGTCCGAGCCAGTGCCTGAGCCAGCGCGCTTCCGGCGCTTGCTGGAAATCGTGCCGGCCGACAAACGGATGCGTGAAGCCTCCCGGATCAAGTTCCGCGCCTACCGGAACCTCGGACTGGAACCCCATCATCACGAAATGCAGACTTTTTAGAAAACCTATGGACAAGAGCTACGACCCCAGCGCCCTCGAGCAGCGTTGGTATCAAATCTGGGAAGAGCGTTCCTACTTCGCGCCGCGGGGAGGGAGCCACCCTTATTGCATCATGCTGCCGCCGCCTAACGTGACGGGCCGCCTGCATATGGGTCATGCATTCCAGGACACGATCATGGACACGCTCACCCGCTGGCAGCGGATGAAAGGCGCCGACACGCTCTGGCAGCCCGGCACCGACCACGCGGGTATCGCGACCCAGATGGTGGTAGAACGTCAACTTCTGACGCGCGGAAAATCACGCCACGATCTGGGCCGCGAACGCTTTGTCGATGCCGTCTGGGAATGGAAGGAGCAGTCCGGCGACACCATCGGGCGGCAGATGCGCCGCCTGGGTGCCTCGGTCGACTGGGCCAATCACCGCTTCACGATGGACGAACCGTTATCGGAGGCGGTTCGGCAGGTGTTCGTCAGCCTTTATGAAGAGGGCCTGATCTACCGGGGCGAGCGGCTGGTGAATTGGGATCCCGTGCTGCACACGGCGTTGTCCGACCTGGAGGTGGTCTCCCAGGAGGAAAACGGCAAGATGTGGCATATCCGTTACCCCCGGTGTGACGGCAGCGGCCACATGGTGGTGGCCACGACGCGGCCCGAAACCCTGCTCGGCGACACGGCGGTCGCGGTGCACCCGGAGGATGAGCGGTACCGTGACCTGGTGGGCAAGGAACTCGAATTGCCGCTGACCGGCCGCAGAATTCCGGTGATTGCCGACGAGTACGTGGACCGCGTATTCGGCTCAGGCTGCGTCAAGATTACCCCGGCGCACGATTTCAATGACTACGAAATCGGTAAGCGCCATCAACTGCCGATCATCAATGTGCTCGACGTCAACGCCTGTCTGAACGAGCAGGCTCCGGCAGCCTATCGCGGGCTGGACCGCTTCGCAGCGCGCGAACGGATTGTCGCGGATCTGCGCACCCAGGGCCTGCTGGAAAAGATCGAGGATCACAAGCTGATGATCCCGCGCGGCGACCGCTCCCACGCCGTGGTGGAGCCTTACCTGACCGACCAGTGGTACGTCAGGATCGAACCATTGGCAAAGCCCGCCATAGCGGCGGTGGAGGACGGCCGCATCGCGTTCGTGCCGTCCAACTGGAGCAAGACGTATTTCGACTGGATGCATCGCATCGAGGATTGGTGCATCAGCCGCCAGCTGTGGTGGGGACACCGGATTCCGGCCTGGTACGATACCGAAGGGCAGATCCATGTCGGCCTCGACGAGGCGGATGCCCGCCACCGCTCAGGGCTGGATGACAGCGTCGCCTTGCGCCAGGACGAAGACGTGCTCGACACCTGGTTTTCTTCAGCGCTCTGGCCTTTCACGACCCTGGGCTGGCCGGAAAAAACCGACTACCTGGAACGGTTCTATCCAACCAGCGTGCTGGTGACCGGCTTTGACATCATCTTTTTCTGGGTGGCCCGGATGATCATGATGGGACTGAAGTTCATGGACGACGTGCCGTTCCGAACAATCTACATCCATGGCCTGATCCGGGACGCGCACGGTCAGAAGATGTCCAAGTCCAAGGGCAACGTGCTGGACCCACTGGATCTGATCGACGGCATCGAACTCGAGCCGCTCGTCGCTAAGCGCACCACGGGCCTGATGCAGCCCGAGATGGCGCCCGCCATCGAGAAGGCGACCCGCCAGGAGTTTCCCGACGGCATACCGGCTTACGGCACGGACGCGCTGCGATTCACTTTCGCAGCGTTGGCGACAACCGGACGTGACATCCGTTTCGACCTTGGCCGTATCGAGGGCAACCGCAATTTCTGCAACAAGCTGTGGAACGCCGCCCGTTTCGTCCTGATGCAAACAGATGGCCAGGACATTGCGCCCGGCTCCCGGCCGGGAATCATCGACCGCTGGATCTGTTCGCGCATGAACCGCATGGTCGCAGAGGTGGAGACCCAGCTGAATGCCTACAGGCTCGACCTGGCGGCCCAGGCGCTCTATGAGTTCACCTGGAATGAGTATTGCGACTGGTACCTGGAGTTTGCCAAGGCCACGCTGCAATCCGGTGAGGCCGCGGCACAGGCAGCCACGCGTCACACACTGCTGGCTGTCCTGGAGACAACCCTGCGGACGCTGCACCCAATCATGCCGTTCATCACGGAAGAAATCTGGCAGCGGGTCAGGCCCGCGCTGAACATCGACGGCGACAGCATCATGCTGCAACCATTTCCGACAGCAGGCGCCGTCGATGACGAGGCCGAGCAGGATGTGGACTGGGTCAAGGGCGTGGTCCAGGGTGTGCGTCGGATCCGCTCGGAGTTGAACCTGCCCCCGGGACGGTTGTTGGACGTGTGGTTCCAGGGCGGCGGCGCCTCCGATCGGGAGCGTGAGCAGCGGTTCAGCGACGCCCTCGCGCCATTGGCCCGGCTGGAGTCCGCGCAATGGGTGGACGAGGAAGCAGCAACGGCTCAATGCGCGGTGGCCCTGGTGGGTGACCTCAAGATACTGATTCCGCTGAAAGGGCTGGTCGATGTCGAAGAGGAACTGGTGCGCCTGAACAAGCAGCTCGAGCGCGAAACGGCAGACCTGCGCAAATCCGAGGCCAAGCTCGGCAACAGGCGATTCGTCGACAATGCGCCCGCGGCCGTGGTTGAACAGGAGCGCCTGCGCCTCGCAACGCACCGCGCGAACGTGGAAAATTTCCGGGACCAGGTTCGCCGCATGGAGTCACTGCGGGACTGACGGAGCCCTCAGCGAATCCCTGGCGTCAGTTTTCGGCCAGGTCCAGCTGCATCACCAAGGCGTCTTCCCGGCCCGCGGAGGCGTGGTTGCCGCCCGGCACTTGGGCGCCCGCGGTATTCGCCCCGTTGGAGGAATAGTAGCCGGGTCTTCTGGCGATCACGACGAAACCGCGGTTCCGGTACAGAGCAATCCCGGCCGGATTGCTGGGCCGCACCTCCAGGTACATGTTGCCGCAGCCATTTCTGCGGGCGATGCGGATGGCGTTTTCCAGCAGCATCCCACCGAAACCCCGTCGTTGCCAGCCCGGTTCAATGCACAGGTTGAGGAGGTGGGCTTCACCGGCAGCATCGGTCTGGATACCGTAGCCGATCAGCCGCGGGCCAAGCTGCAGGCCCCAGCAATCGTAACCGACACGAATGCAGTCAGCGAAAATCCCGCGCGTCCACGGAACCGGGTAGGCGGCCAGCTCGATCTCCATGATGCGATCGAGGTCACCCCAATTCAGCGGACGGATCAGGCAGTGCAGCTGCTCGGCATCGGCGCTCATCCGCCACGCCCCGCAGACGTCGTGCTTCGCAGCTGCCGCCACAGCGCCAGCCGGGCCGAGCCGCTGGCCGCAAGCTCCTCGAGTGCGGGTGCGCTCAAGACCGTCGCCGAGCCGACGATTTCCGGGGCCGGGCCCCGGAACAGGCACCGTCCTGGCTCGGGCCCGAACAGCACGACCCGCGTGATCAGGCGCCCGGCGATGACTTCCTCGAGCCGCTGGCCGCCGGCGTCCGCCGGAGGGTCGAGCCAGGCCCAGGCGGGATCTCCGCCCAGCGCGCGTACAACGTCCCTGGCCAGTTCCGTGTCGCTGTCGGCGATCGCCGGGCAGACCAGCAGTGTACTGCCTTGTCCCCCGCTCACACCAAGGCGGCCACGCTCACTGGCGGCGGGCCGGGTGACCCAGACATCGAAACCCAGGGCCTCGAGGTAGGCGCGCCGCCTTGTTTCGATCATGGTTCTTCTGCTTCCGACTTGTCCTTGCGGGCCTTGCGCCGTTGGCGCCGGGCCTTCCATTGCTGGCGCCCCAGCACGGTGACGACCAGCCCCGAGAGTACGTAGACGACACCCAGCACCATCAGCACGGTGGGTGGATCGATGGCCAGCAACACGAAAACCAGCACCACCAGGAACAGGAATCCAATCGGGATGCGGTCGCCCATCGGCCAGGTTTTGAAGCTGAAGTAACGTACCCGGGAGAACATCAGCAGCCCGAGGGCCACAGTTTCGAACAACATCAGCCAGCGGACCGATTCGCCGGCAACGTCCTGGTCAGCGAAGAACCAGATGGTGGCCACCAGCGTGCCGGCAGCGGCCGGCGAGGCCAGCCCCTGGAAATAGGTCTTGTCGCTTTTCGCGACCTGCGTATTGAATCGCGCCAGCCGCAGTGCGGCGCAGGCCGCGAACAGAAACGCCGCGAGCCAGCCCAGTTTGCCGGCCAGCGGACTGATATCGCGCAGGCTCGACAGGGACCAGTTGAAGGCCAGCAACGCGGGCGCCAGCCCGAACGAGATCAGGTCGGAGAGGCTGTCATACTGGACTCCGAACTCGCTTTGCGTGTTGGTCAGGCGAGCCACCCGGCCATCGAGCCCATCCAGCACGCCGGCAACAACGACCGCCACCGCCGCGGCAATGAAGTGACCATTGATCCCGGCGATGATTGAGTAAAACCCTGCGAACATCGCGCCGGTAGTCAGCGCATTGGGCAGCAAGTACACGCCCTTATGAATTTTCTTCTCGCCCGACTCCATGCGCGATTCTCACTGACTGGGTAGGATGAATGATAGCAAAAGAGGCAGGATCGGCCCCGATTGTGTTATAAATCCAAACGGATTCATGAAAGGGAAAGCATGATGATGCAGCTGAAAGGCAACCGCAAATACAATTCCTACCGGGTCTGTCGACTCACCCTGATACTGTCGCTGGCCGTGTCCTGGAGCAGCGCCGCCACCGCAGCGGAAGTCTACACCTGGACCGACGACGACGGCACGGTGCACTACAGCGATACGCCGCGCGCCGACGGCCAAATGGAAGCGGTAGAGGTCGAAGAGATTTACCGGCCCGGTTCTGTGGCGGGCCCCGCTGTGCCTGCCGAGGTACCCACGGTGACGCCCGAGGCCTCTCCGGAAACAGGGGCCGAAGTCCCGTTGTCCGCAGCGGAGCAGCGCCGCCAGGACATCGCCGGCGAACGCAGCGAGCGCCGGGAACAACAAGCGGAAGCGGAACGGCTCTGCGGACTCCACCGGCAGCGCCTGGAGCAGATGGAACCCGCTCGCCGGGTGTTTTATACGGACGACCAGGGGGAATCCGTCCGCATGGACGATGAGCAAAGGATGGCCCTGATCGACGAATCGAAGGCCTTCCTGGCCAAAAACTGCAGCGACTGACTCCCCACCTTCCCTCGGCCATGCTCGCCGCCGCTGGCTCGTTTCGAGCTTCGCCGGCCTATCACCGTGGCGCGCCAGCGGGTAAAATGGCTGGTTTGCACGCCAGGACTTCGAGCGGATGAGAACCAGCACCTTCCACATCATGACCACGCGGGAAACCCCGGCCGACGCGGAGATCGTCAGCCACCAGCTGATGCTGCGCAGCGGCATGATCCGCAAGCTCACAGCCGGCATCTACACCTGGACGCCGCTGGGCTGGCGCGTGCTGAAAAAGGTCGAGTGCATCGTGCGGGAAGAAATGGACCGTGCCGGCTACCTCGAACTGCTGATGCCGGCGGTGCAGCCGGCCGAGTTGTGGAAGGAAACCGGACGCTGGGACGATTTCGGCGATCAACTGCTGAAACTCCACGACCGCGCCGGCCGCGACTACGTGTTCGGCCCCACCCACGAGGAAGTCATCACCGACCTGGCCCGCAACGAACTGCGCAGCTACAAACAGCTGCCGGTGACGTTCTACCAGATCCAGACCAAGTTCCGGGACGAAATCCGGCCGCGTTTCGGCGTCATGCGGGCCCGGGAATTCCTGATGAAGGATGCTTACTCCTTCCACATTGACGAAGCGAGCCTCGACACGACCTACTGGGAAATGTACGAGGTGTACACGAAGATTTTCACCCGCGCGGGGCTCGAGTTCCGGGCGGTGCGAGCGGATTCGGGCGCAATCGGCGGCAGCCAGTCACACGAGTTCCACGTGCTGGCGGACTCGGGCGAGGACCAGATTGCCTTTTCCACGGGCTCCGATTTCGCCGCCAACGTGGAATTGGCCGAAGCCATCGCCGGCGCCACGGAGGCAGCGGCCCCCAGCCAGGAGCTCCGCCTGGTCGATACGCCCGACGCCCGCACCATCGACGAATTGGTCTCGCAGTTCGGTGTAGCCATCGAACAAACCGTCAAGACACTGGTCGTGGCCGCCGCTGAGGATTGCGCAGCCGATTTTGTCGCCCTGCTGGTGCGCGGCGACCACACGCTCAACGAATTCAAGGCGGCTCGCCTGCCGCAGGTCGCCAACCCGCTCCGTTTTGCCGATGATGAGGAAATCCGTGGCGCGATCGGCGCAGGTCCCGGCTCGCTGGGCCCGGTCGGACTGCGGATTCCCTGTATCGCGGATCGCAGCGTGGGCGTCATGGCCGATTTTGCAGCCGGCGCCAACAAGGACGGCAAGCACTACTTCGGTATCAATTGGAGCCGGGATGCGGACCTGCCGGAGCAGGCCGACCTGCGCAACGTGGTCGAAGGCGATCCCAGTCCGGACGGCCAGGGCACGATTCGCCTCGCACGCGGGATAGAGGTCGGCCATATCTTCCAGCTGGGCACCAAGTACTCCAAATCCATGAATGCGGTGGTGCTGGGCGAAGATGGGAAATCCCACGTCATGCCGATGGGCTGCTACGGCATCGGTGTATCGCGCATTGTCGCCGCGGCCATCGAGCAGAACCACGATGACAACGGTATTTGCTGGCCGGAACCGTTGGCGCCCTTCCAGGTCGCGATCCTGCCGATGAATGCAGCCAAGTCGTACCGCGTCCGCGAGGCGGCCGAACAGCTATACGAGGAGCTGCGCGCAGCCGATGTCGAAGTGCTGCTGGACGACCGCAGCGTCCGTCCCGGCGTGATGTTCAACGACATGGAACTGATCGGCATCCCGCACCGCGTGGTCATCGGCGAACGGGGCCTTGACGAGGGACAGCTTGAATACCGCAAGCGGACCGCCTCCGAAAACGAGAGTATTCCGCTGGACGGGGCCTGCGCCGCGATCCTGCAAAAATTAGCCTAGCCGCGGAGTTCGCAGGAACGGGGTCCTGCCTGGAGACGATATCGCAGATCGATTGTCACTCCGTCCAGGCCGCT
>Ga0316187_10006135_pt1 | contig 10358 bp, 12 predicted proteins | sample CroRivburrow1_MG_FD_204927 | JGI IMG/M metagenome (GOLD analysis project Ga0316187, IMG submission 204927) | Coastal sediment microbial communities from Maine, United States - Cross River worm burrow 1 | ecosystem: Environmental > Aquatic > Marine > Coastal > Sediment | place: USA: Maine... | reverse complement strand
TTGGCATAGACCGGTTGTTTTCTATGACGGCGGTTGCCCTTTGTGCCGGCGCGAGATCGCGCATTACCGGCGTATAGACGCTGACAGGCAGCTTTGCTGGATAGATATTCATGCCCATCCCGAAACGCTGCAGGCTTACGGTATATCGCTCACCGAGGCCATGCAGCGTATGCATGTACTGGAGCATAACGGCCGCATGGTCAGCGGAGCAGCTGCGTTCGTTGCGATGTGGCAACGCCTGCCTCGCTACCGACCGCTGGCATGGTTGATATCCTTACCCGGCGTATTCTGGCTGGCCGAACAGGTCTATGTGCGCTTTGCACGCTGGCGCTGGAATGGCCGCTGCGATCAGGTGTGCGGCAAACCCTGATATTTCACTCGAGGAGGGATGTAAATGATGATCAAAAACAGGCAGGCACTAAACAAAAAACGACTTCCGGGCTCTGTCGTCTCCGACCCCGATTCCGGTTGCTGGTTGTGGCGAGGCCAGATCTCCAATAGCGGCTATGAGTGCCCACCGGGCAAGCTATTTGACATTTTTCGGGCCAATACCCGAGGGCACCATCATCAGGCAAAGCTGTGGTAGAAGTACTGCAGGAAAGATCAGTGCATCACTAGCAGTCCGCCCGGATCGTTTACCAACATGCGCTGTCAGCGCGTGTCCCGATACAGCCCTATCTGCGCGAAACACAAGTCAGCGGTGAAGGCCCGCCCGATGGCGACCAGGCCGATACGTTCCAGGCGCTTGAGGTCCAGTTTTTTTCCGATGCGGTAGCCGGTAAATTGATCGAAAGGCAGTCGCACTGTCTGCCAGTAGCCGGGCGCCTGGAAAGAAGCGCGATAAGACTGCCAGGGCAACCAGACGTCATCGGTGCGCAGGTGCAGGTTGTACTCCTGATCGTTGCCGTACACCTCCAGAAAAAGCCCGGCATAACCGGAGGCATCGGCGGCTTCTGTATCTCCGACATCCAGCGCGGCCTGGATAAAACCACCGTTGTTTTCCAGATTGACCTCGCCTTGCAGGCACAGGCAGGCTTTGTTATCGATGGTTGCCGGTGATAGCTCAGCGCTGGACAGCCCGCCCATCACCGCGTCGGTGACGATGCGCCAGTTATTGCCCAGTGTGGATTGCAGCCCGTCGCTGCGGCGGTCGTCGATTGTCAGGATTTCATCGGCCATTAGGGTTGCACAGCAAAAGCAGGCACACAATGTTAACGCAAGGAATCTCAAGTTATCGCCGTTGAGCTTCAGGAATTGCCCCGATCGGCAGAAGGAAAGGCGATATTCACTCTCCACAGCGCACCGTTACAGCTCGCATACAGCCCACAACTTGTTGTGCAGCCCCTGCAAGGCAGTCGCCTGGCCTGCTGTTGCGATTCAGCGTCGCTGCTTTCAGCACAGGCGTTGTTTTTATCGGTATTCAACGACATCGTATTCACTGATATCAGACTCTGGATGAATAATTCCCGGTAACGGGCACCTGGAAGAAAGTATCTTTTTGTATAAGTATTGTCAAGACTCCTGGCGCAAAATACCGGCACGAGGACTTAACGGCTTTTATTCAGCGGCTGGCGTCGCAGGAGGATTTTGCTCGACGAATATTATCCGGCTGGTATCGAATCCAAGTTCGGACGCTTTCCCCAGCAATCGTTCGGTGATTGAGATATCGAGCTGTGGCTGCCTGGCCAGTATCCAGAGATAGGATGTATCCGGACCGGACACCAGCGCATAGCGATACGATTGCTGATCGAGATCGATGATGTTATAGCCACCGTAAAAAGGGCCAAAGAAGGAAACCTTGAGCCTGCCGACGTCACTGTCACCGATAAAATAGGCCTTGCCTTCAGCCCTCTTCCAGCGCTGGTTCGTCCTGTCATAGCCCCGGTTCAGCACCCGTATGCCGCCATCGTCACGCAGGCTGTATTCGGCTGTCACCTGCTCCAGACCACGTTCAAACGAATGATCGAGCCTGGCAATTTCATACCATTTTCCAAGGTAGCGGTTAACATCAAAGCCGCTAACCGGCGAAACGTTATCGGGAATACCGGTACAGCCGGATATCAGCACCAGCAGCGCGAATAAAAAAGCGGATAAAGCAACAGGCATGCAATCAATCCAATGGGGGGCGGTATCGCTTACAATAAAAACTAACACAATCCCGCCGACTATAGTACAATTATTGTACAACTAGTGAGAAGTGACCATGCCACAATCACAACAGACTGAAAAACCCATTGCCCCCGGCAGCATGTTGCCGATCCGTACGGTAGCAACGCTGACCGGCATCAACCCGGTTACCCTGCGTGCCTGGGAACGGCGCTATAACCTGATTACACCGCAGCGGACACCCAAGGGGCACCGTCTGTATACGGAAAATGATGTTGTGTTGATAAAACAGGTCCTCGACCTGCTCGATCAGGGCATTTCCATCAGTCAGGTCAAGCCTCTGCTCGAACAGACGCCTGACCAGCAAAAAGCGACATCACTTGCAGAGACTGGGGACGTCTGGAAAGGCTACCAGCAAAAAATGCTCCACGCTGTTGAAACATTTGACGAACAGGTACTGGACAGCACGTATAATGATGCGCTTTCCCTGTATCCCGTCGATGTCGTCAATCAGCGCCTGGTATCCCCTCTTCTCAGGATCATCGGTGAACGCTGGAAAGAACGTGAGACGGGTATTGCAGAAGAACATTTCTTTTCGGTTTATTTGCGCAATAAACTGGGTGCCCGAATACACCATTTGAATCAACGCAGTCATGGCCCACTGCTGATTCTTGCCTGCCTGCCGGGCGAGTACCATGAAATCGGCTTACTGCTGTTTGCACTGGCGACGGTTAACTTCGGCTATCGTGTACTGATACTGGGTTCCAACACCCCGCTGCAGCAAATACCCAATGTCCTCGAGCAGCGGCCCGTTGATGGCATCGTCCTGTCTGGTTCATCCCGACCCTCGCGCGGCCTGTTTGAAAGCGAACTGCCCGAGCTGGTTGAAAAATGCGCTATTCCTGTATTTATCGGTGGTAGAACCGCGGCCAAACATCAGCAGAAAATTGAAGCCAGCGGCGCTATTTGCCTGGGCGAATCGATCAGTGCGGGACTCAGGTCAATGAGTCAACTGCTCAAAACCGGCAGGTAGCGTTAAACCGCGTGTCCACGGCTATACTCTGGTTTCACAGGGATTTGCGTCTCGCTGATAATCCGGCTTTACAGGCATTACTGCAGGATGAGCATCTTCCTGTCCCGGTCTTCATTTATGACGAACCCGACCCGGACTGGCCATTGGGCGGTGCGAGCGCCTGGTGGTTACACCATAGCCTGGTTGCGCTTAAACAATCGCTGCGACAGCTGGGCAGTGACCTGTTGATCCTCAGCGGTGACGCTCAACAGCAATTATCACAACTCATTAGGCAAACCGGCGCCGAAGCTGTCTACTGGAATCGCGGTTACGAGCCGGCATTTGTCAAGCGTGATGAAGCGTTAAAAAGACAATTCAAGCAACAGGGCATCAACGCCTGCAGCTGCAGCGCCAATTTGTTGCGCGAACCCTGGCAACACCTGAAAAAGGATGACACGCCCTACCGCGTGTTCACCCCCTTCTGGAAATCACTGTATAAAATCGGCCCATCACGTGACACCGTGACCATACCCGATCATCTTCCGGCACCCCCTAAAAACAGGCTGCCGAAAAGCCCACCCATCGAATCACTGGGACTGTTACCGACCGTTCCCTGGGACAAGGCGTTTTACCAACACTGGCAACCGGGGGAAGACGGCGCCTGGAATGCCTTAAAGGACTTCTGCGACACCCGATTGAACGGCTACAAGACCGACCGCGATATCCCGGAAATTTCCGGCACATCACGCTTATCCGCACACCTGCATTTCGGGGAAATCAGCCCGCTGCAGTTATGGCAGTATCTTTTGCAATGGGGCGCGTCAGAAACATCGCACGGCACACTGACCGCAGTCGAAGCCTGGTTGCGTCAATTGGGCTGGCGTGAATTCAGCCATCACCTGCTCTATCACTTTCCCCACACCGCCCTGCAACCACTCGATAAACGTTTTGAATGTTTTCCCTGGCGCACTGACTATACAGAATCACTGACGGGCTGGCAGAATGGTCAGACCGGTATTCCGATCGTGGATGCCGGCATGCGCGAATTATGGGCGACCGGTTATATGCATAACCGGGTACGCATGATCGCCGCGTCTTTGCTGACCAAGAACCTGCGTATACCCTGGCAGGAAGGCGCGCGCTGGTTCTGGGATACCCTGGTGGATGCCGACCTGGCGAACAACACCATGGGCTGGCAATGGACGGCCGGCAGTGGCGCCGATGCCGCACCCTTTTTTCGAATTTTCAATCCGGTGCTACAGGGCGAAAAATTCGACAAGGCAGGCGCATACGTGCGTCGCTGGGTGCCTGAGCTGGCAGGCCTGGAGAATAAAATCATTCATCAACCCTGGTCTGCCGAACCGAATACCCTGGCAAAGGCGGGCATCCGTCTCGGCAGAGAATACCCCGAACCGGTGGTCGATCTGAAAACCAGCCGTAAACAGGCATTGGCCGCCTGGGACCGTGTTAAACGGCAGTCTGCCTGAGCGCGCTTGTCTCTTCTACTTCCTGCAGGTCCTCAAATTCCAGACCACGCCTGCTCAATGCAGAGACGAGGCGGGAGAATGCAGCCTCAACTACGGACTGTTCACCGCGAAAGCCAAGCTCTATCGAAGGCCTGCTGCCCATGTGCGGCAGGCTGAATAATTTCGCACCGCTCAGACCGGCAGACAACTCATCCATGAACTGAACCAGGTCTGACTCACGGGCACGAAATACCCTGACCGACTTCTCCATTTCCCGTGCTGCGTCGTGCGGGTAATAATGGTCCAGCACCCAGTCCAGCATGGGCCAGGCCATGGACGGGAATCCGGGAAAAAAGTGATGATCGTACAAGGTGAAACCCGGAATCCGATTGTGCGGATTTGGGATTAGCAGGCAGTCTAGCGGCAGGTCTGCCATGCGTATACGGTTGGGGTAAGCGTCCTCGCCGAACTGTTCTTCAATCATGGCAGCGGCATCCGGGTGTCTGGCCAGACCGGTGCCGAATGCCTCGGCAGCAGCCTGCCGGGTCTGATCGTCCGGCGTGGCACCGATGCCGCCAAAGCATAACACCGGCAGGTCATCCATTTGGGTCGTCTGTAATTCATGCACCAACCGCTGTCGGTGATCACCCACCAATCTCGACCAGGCTACCTGCATACCACGCGCCTGCAGGACCTCGATAACATGCGGCAGGTGTTTGTCCGTACGTTTGCCACAGAGCATTTCGTCGCCGATAACGACCACACCAAACTGAGTAATATCGCTCATGACACAGTCTCTATACGTTATTTCTTAGCAGCAACTCCTGCGGGTGAGGCTTCAAATACACCTGCTTTTTGATATAGGGGTGGGGACGCATACTGAAATGGTGCTGCAACAGGCGGATCGGCACCACCAGGGGAAACTCACCGCGCCGGTAGGCATCGATGGTTTCGTTAAGGTCGGCCCGGTGAGCGGAATCCAGGTCATTTTTCAAATAACCGAGCAGATGCTGCAGCACATTGGTATGACGCTTGCGCGTTGCCGGCTTGCTCAGAGCCTGCATGAGTCTGGCGATGTAGCTGTCAGCGATATCGGCAAGCGACACCTGGCTTAAATCCGATAACATCTGCCCGAGTTGTTTATACACCATGGTACTGTGAGACATGACAAGATATTTGTGGCCGGCATGGAATTCAATCAGCCCGGATTTACTTAATCCGCCGGCCAGCAGCGCTTTCCACCGCGCGTAGACATACACGCGGGTGATAAAGTTATCGCGCAGGTCTGCGTCATTGAGGCGCCCTTCTTCTTCCACAGGTAACAGCGGATGTGCCTTGATGATCTCACGCGCGAAAATTCCCGTTCCCGAACGCTCCGGCATTCCTTTGTCGTTGTACACCTTCACACGTTCCATACCACAACTGGGTGAGTCTTTTTTGAAGATGAATCCACATAGCCCATCTATCTCACCGGCTGTCTTTGTTCCATAGTCTCGCAGCGGTTGAGTGACATTCAGCAGCGGGGTTTTCACACCGACAGCTTGCGGATTCTGATCTTCTCCGACCAACCGAATGGGTTGCCGCGGCGCCCCCATACCTATCGCCATTTCCGGACAAAATGCTGCAAACTCAAAATGCCCGGCCAGTGCATCAGTGATAAAACGGCTGCGCTTGTGGCCACCATCGAACCTGACTTTCCTGCCCAGCAGACAGGCGCTGACGCCGATGGTGATTTTGTTGCTCAATTGTTCACTCATAATAAATCCTCGATTAAACCGACAAGCCGCTTGTCGTTGGGTGTTACCTGACTTGGAAAACTGGCGACCACGCGACCCTCCCGGTCCAGCACATACTTATGAAAGTTCCAGCGTGGTTGCTGTCCCGTCACTGTGGCTAAATATTTGTAAAATGGATCTGCCGATTCGCCTTTGACCCGCACTTTTTCAAACATGGGAAACTGGACAGCATAGGTAAGACGGCAGAAATCCTGTATCTGTTTTTCAGTGCCAGGCTCCTGCCCGGCAAAATCATTGGAAGGGAACCCGGCTACAATCAACCCCTGTTTGCGATAGCGATCGTACAGTTTCTCCAATCCGTCATATTGCGGCGTGTAAGCACATTTACTCGCTGTGTTTACCACCAGCACAACCTTTCCGCGCATCACGTCGCACAGATGCACCGGTTGCTCTCCGGTCAGTGGCCGCTTGTAATAATCGAGCGCCGCCGGGCAGGACGGGTAAGCGCTGTTCGCAGCAATCAGCAGTAAGGAAACCACCACGCTTTTACAGACACCATTGTGCAGGATCATCGGCTTTCCCAGTTCCTTCCAAATGTTGTACAAATTTATATCATTTTCCGATTTTGTACAAATATTTTTTTTCTTATCGAGGCCATAGCAAGCTCTAAATCATCGCATATAATTTTTTATCTTATTGATTATATTATTTTTTACTCATTTTTTCACAAGGACCGCACCAGGTAATCAATTCGATACAACCTCTTGACACATGCGCTTTTAATGTATAAGTTTTGTACATCGGGACATTACCGCGACCATGTGAGGACAGGTACATGCAAAACGCTGCAACAAAAGTCATTGACTGGTCGGAGCAAGGGCTGGTTCCAGACACGGTGATTCGCCACGGAATCAAGCGACTCCTCAAACAGCGCCTTGCCGAGTTACACACCAGTGACTGCGAGACGCTGGCCGAGCAACAGGCCGACTTCATCCAATCCATGTACGCAAGCGCGATTGCCCCTCTGCCTTTCAAGGCCAACGAGCAGCATTACGAGGTACCGACTGAATTTTTCCTCAAGGTACTCGGTGCGCAGAACAAATACAGTTGCTGCCACTGGAGCGCTGACAGCGACAATCTTGACACCGCTGAGACCGAAGCCCTGCAGATCACCTGCGAACATGCCGGGTTACAAGACGGCATGCAGATCCTGGAGCTGGGTTGCGGCTGGGGATCGCTGACAATCTGGATGGCCAGACACTATCCAAACAGTCAAATCACTGCCATTTCCAATTCAGCATCGCAACACCAACACATCACACAATTGGCTCGTCAGCTCCAGCTCGACAATGTTGTCGTCCAGACCTGCGACATGAACGATTTTGCCAGCGGGGAAACTTACGACCGTATCGTTTCGGTGGAGATGTTTGAACACATGCGCAATTACCCTGCGCTGTTCAACCGAATCGATAAATGGCTCAAGCCCGATGGACGCTTTTTCATGCATATCTTCTGTCACCGTGACACCCCCTATGCATTCGAGGAAAAGGATGCGACGGACTGGATGAGCCGGCATTTTTTCAGTGGTGGCATGATGCCCAGTGACGACTTACCACTGCATTTCCAGCAAGACCTGACAATCCTGCGGCACTGGCGCTGGGACGGGAGTCACTATGAAAAAACGGCCAATGCCTGGCTGGATAACATGGATGACAACAAGCAGGCACTGTGGCCAGTGCTGGAAGAAACCTACGGTTCAGCATCCGCACAGCAGTGGTGGATGCGCTGGCGCATGTTTTTCATGGCTTGTGCAGAACTGTTTGGCTATGACAGTGGACAGCAATGGTGGGTGAGTCATTACCTGTTTGAGAAAAAGATACGCACATGAAAGCCATCGTCGTAAATGCCGTTGTTTTTCAAGTCGGCTGGTTGAGCTGCGTGCTGGCTGGAGCCAATCATGTTCCCTGGCTGGGGACACTGACTGCCCTGTTGATCGTGGCCTGGCACGTCAGTCATGCCAGCCGCCCCCACAACGAACTGCTGCTGGTACTGTCTGCCGGCATTATAGGTGCAGTGTGGGACAGCCTGCTGGTCTATGCAGGGTGGCTGCAGTATCCCTCCGGCACGCTGATTGAAAACATGGCGCCGCACTGGATTGTGGCCATGTGGATGCTGTTCGCCACCACGCTTAACGTATCGCTGAGATGGTTGAAGCAACGACCGGCACTGGCGGCCGCACTCGGCGCTGTAGCTGGCCCCGCGGCCTATTTTGCCGGCTACAGGCTCGGTGGCGTGGGGATACCTGATTTACTCCCGGCCATGTCGGCGCTTGCGCTCGGTTGGGCCATACTGATGCCGGTTCTGATGGCTCTTTCAAACCGCCTGGACGGTAACAACGAACACCCGGCAGCGGCATCGTCGGCCTCGGGATGCCACGCCCGTGTTTGATCTGACACTGCTTCTCTACGGGCTGATCCCAGCCCTTCTCCTCCCCTTACTCACATGGATCGTGAGTCTTTTTAAGGGTGATGTGAGCATTGTCGACAGCCTGTGGTCACTCATTTTTCTTGCCTTGTGCGCGACCTGGTTCATCGCTTACGAATATCCAACGCAGCGTAGCGTTATCGTCCTCGCACTGGTGGCAGTCTGGGCGCTGAGGTTATCTGCCTATATCACCTGGCGGAACTGGGACGAAGGAGAGGATGCACGCTACCAGGCCATACGCAGCAACTATTCACCGAATTTTGCTCTCAAGAGCCTGTTTATCGTATTCCTGCTGCAGGGCGTATTGGCCTGGGTTATTTCCTTACCCCTGCTGGCCGCCATCACCGGCAGCCGCCCCCTGAATCTACTCGACGCGTTGGCCGTCGTACTGGTTATTTTCGGCATTCTGTTCGAAAGCATCGCCGATACTCAACTGGCAGCATTCAAGGCCAGACCGGACACACAGGGCCGTGTCATGGACACAGGCCTGTGGCGCTACACCAGACATCCCAATTACTTTGGAGAGTGTTGCGTCTGGTGGGGTTTCTATCTGTTTGCAGTCGCTGCCGGGGGCTGGTGGTCAATCCTGTCTCCGCTGCTCATGACCTTCCTGCTGCTTCGCGTCTCCGGAGTGGCTTTACTGGAAAAGGATATTATCGAGCGGCGGCCCGGCTACGGTGACTATATGCACCGCACTAACGCCTTTCTACCCGGCATACCCCGGGGAACTGTCAAGACGGTGACGCAGAAATGAACGACTTATCCAGGTGTTTAAGGTCAGTTGTGGTGACGGCCTGTGCGTATTCACTTATCGCCCTGCTTCCCGCCACTGCAAATGCATCCACTGAACAGGTCTGGAAATTCAGGGTTTACCTGGACGACACCCCGATTGGTTACCACGAATTCAGTGTCGAACAGGCGTCGGATCACTTGAGAATGACCACCCACGCGCGCTTCGATGTGACATTCCTGAAAATACCCCTGTTCAGCTACCGACACCAGGATGTTCAGCAATGGAGCGACCAGTGCCTTAAAAGCATCAAATCGAAAACCGATCAGAATGGCAAGTTGTTCGAGGTGGATGGTTCAACCACTGACAAGGGTTTCCAGATCACCACCAGGGATGGAAACGTCACTCTCCCCGAATGCATCAGTACCTTTGCTTACTGGAACAAATCCTTTCTGCAACATGAAAAGCTGTTGAATTCGCAAACCGGCGAGTACCTTGATGTTGACGTCGATCACCTGGGCGAGCATTCAATCACGGTTCGAAACACAAGCGTACCGGCAAATCGCTACAGATTGACTGCTGAAGATCTTGATATTGAACTCTGGTATTCGAGTAACGATCAATGGCTGGGACTGCAATCGGAAACCAGTAGTGGCCGCCTGTTGCGCTATGTCATCGAGTGAGCACCTCATGAAAACGTTTATAAAACTCGCCTGCATTATCCCGGTCATGACACTCTCGGCCTGCAGCACCTCTGCTCCGCTGCGCACTGTACCGGAACTCGACCTTGAACGGTTCATGGGTGACTGGTATGTGATTGCCAA
>Ga0316187_10006134_pt1 | contig 10361 bp, 8 predicted proteins | sample CroRivburrow1_MG_FD_204927 | JGI IMG/M metagenome (GOLD analysis project Ga0316187, IMG submission 204927) | Coastal sediment microbial communities from Maine, United States - Cross River worm burrow 1 | ecosystem: Environmental > Aquatic > Marine > Coastal > Sediment | place: USA: Maine... | reverse complement strand
GATTCCCTTCGCGGGTGAAGGTGCGCAGGCGCTTGAGGGCCATCTTGATGTTTCGTGTGTTGATGGTGACATCGCCCGCCAATTGTTGGTAACGGCGCTGTTCCCACACTTTGACCGCCCGCCCCTGGCGCTTGCCTTTGTCCCCCACCCGCACCCCCTCGGGATTGTAGCCTCCCGAGCCGAAGGGGCTTTTGCCGCCGGTTCCGATCCAGCGGTTTCCTCCGTGGTGCTCCCCGTCCTGCTCCTCCATCCGATCCTGGAATGTCTTCATCAACGCCTCGAATCCGCCCAGAGCCTCGATTTCCGCCATTTCCTCCGGGGTGAACATGGATTCCATGGCGTTCTTCATCCACTCCTCGGGTATGTCGAGGGCGGCCATCGCCATGAATTTCTCCGCTCCCTTGAAAAAATGCGCGAAGGCCTTATCGAAGGGGTCGAAGAAGCGCTCGTCCTTGACCAGGGTGGAGCGGGCGAGGAAATAGAAATCGTCCACATCCGGGTCGATGACCCGGTGCTCCATGGCGCTCAGGAAGCCCAGAAACTCCTTGGTGGATACCGGTACGCCGGCATCACGCAGGATGTAGAAGAAATCAACGAACACAGAGAGCTCTCCCGGAATCGAAAATCAAAGACGGCGCTGCATGAAGCGCAGCCGTTCGAAGGCGTGGATATCCTGCTCGTTCTTGAGCATGGCCCCATACAAGGGGGGCAATTCCTTGGACAGGTCCAGATCGGCCAACACGCTGGCGGGAATATTTTCGGCCATCAACAGCTTGATCCAGTCGATCAACTCGGACGTGGAAGGCTTTTTCTTCAAGCCCTGCACCTCCCGGAACTGAAAGAAGACCTCCAGCGCTTCCTTGAGCAATTCCTCGTGGAGGCCCGGGTGGTGCACCGCGACGATCTGCTCCATGGTCTCCTTGTCGGGAAACCGGATGTAGTGGAAGAAGCAACGCCGCAGGAAAGCGTCGGGAAGCTCCTTCTCGTTGTTGGAGGTAATGAGCACGATGGGGCGCTGGACAGCCTTGATGGTTTCCTTGGTCTCGTAGACGTAAAATTCCATCCGGTCCAGTTCCAACAGGAGATCGTTGGGGAATTCGATGTCGGCCTTGTCGATCTCGTCGATCAACAACACCGTGGGACCCTCGGAACTGAAGGCTTCCCACAATTTGCCGGGAACGATGTAATTCTGGATTTTATGCACCCGTTCGTCGCCAAGTTGACTGTCCCTCAGGCGCGAGACGGCGTCGTATTCGTAAAGTCCCTGCTGGGCGACGGTGGTGGACTTGACGTGCCAGGTGATGATGGGCAGGTGCAGGGCCTCAGCCACCTCGTGGGCAAGCATGGTCTTCCCGGTGCCCGGCTCACCCTTCACCAGCAACGGCCGTTCAAGGGTGATGGCCGCGTTGACGGCGACTTGCAGATCCTTGGTGGCGATGTATCGCTCCGTGCCTTCAAATTTCTTTTGTTTTTTCTTATCGGACTTGCTGTGATCGGCCATGGTGCCTGCGGTGGTGGGTTCACGGTCTTCGAGGTCGATGGCGCCCTGTTAGAGGGACTATGCGGTAAAAGGCGCACGTTGCAGTGTACACCTCCCCGTCCGCGTCGTGAAGGGCGATGAATCCGGTACGGTTACCATGAAGGCTCCCGCAACGGCAAGAATGGCCATGGCATTCACGATGGCCCCGCTCCAGGGTTCCAACACCGAAAAAGAGTCATTCCCCGCGTTGACAGAATTTGGGAACCCGTGATAGCTAATGATGTTTGCTTGTGGTCTGGTGCATCAATGAACTGCCAAGGATGACCCCCGGACCTTAAAACGACCTTGAAGTCCTGAGTCGAGGCGGTAATTCGGCGGGCGGACGGAAATCTGCCACGGGATCCCTGTGGCACGGTGACTGGGGCGAATGATCCTTCCTGGAACTTTCCCTGGGCAACCTCCCTCCCTTCGAGCCGAATCTTCCCGACCATTGGAATTCCGCCTTTGAAATCCTGTTTGGCCCGCACAGGCCCACATTCGGGGGCCATGCGATACCATCATCCGAACGACCTGACGATCGCCACGCTTCATGAACTACAAAGATTCCCCGCACCTGGTCAAAATTTTCGACTTCGATATTCTGCACATGGAGTTGAACACACCCCTGTTCATCCTGGTGCTGGTTCTGGTGGTGATGTTCTTCATGAACAAGTGGCTGTTCCGGCCAGTGCTGCGCACCCTGGACAACCGTGCCGCCCATGAGAAATCCCTGGGTGATGCCGTGGCAGGTCACCGCAAGGAGATCGACCGGCTGACCGCGGAATACGAGGCGAGCCTTGTTCGGGTGCGGGGAGAAGTCGCGCAGGTGCGCCAGGACACCCATCGGGAAATCCAGCAACAGGTCGGGGCTATCCTGGAGGAGGCACGCGCCACCGCCAAGGGTGAGTTCGACACGGCAATGGAAGCGCTGCAAGGTGAAGTGGAGCAGGCCAGACGGGAACTGGGCGCGAAAACCCAATCCCTCGCCGATCAACTGACCAACCGGGTGTACCCTGCATGACTGCCAAATACCTCCGCAATCTCGCCCCCATTCCGCTTTGGGCGGCCACCCTCGGGACTGTCGGCCTTTGCCTCACCCTGGGAGCCGCACCCGCATGGGCCGCCGGGGAAGGGAGCGCCAATCCCTGGATGGATCTGCTGTGGAAAACCATCAACGTGGTCGTCCTGCTGGGCCTGCTTCATGTATTCGCCCGCAAGCCCCTCCTGAATTTCTTTCGCGGGGCTGCCAGTGGCCTGAAGAAAGGCCTTCAGGGAACGCGGGATGCGGCCGCGAAGGCAGAAAGCGAGATGGTGGAGCAAAAGCGGAAAATCGAGGGCCTTCAGGCGGAGTTGGAACGCCTTGTGGTTGAGGCTCGCCAGGAAGCCCAAAACGAGCGCGATCGCCTAGTCGCCGAGGCCCGGGCCCAGACCGACCGCATCATGGAACAAATGCGCGGCCAGGTCGAACAGGAATTTTCCAAGGCCCGCATTGCCCTGCGGAGGCAACTGGCCGACGAGACGCTGCAATTGGCCGAGAAAATGATCGTCGAACGCCTTGACGACACGGCACGGGAACGCCTGGTCGGCACAACCATCGAACAGTTGGGGTCCTCCTCATGAGCATCGTTTCCAGGCGCTATGCCCAGGCCCTGATGAACCTGGCCGTGAAGGAAAACCAGATCGAGCCTGTGCAGGAAGGGCTGGATTCATTCGCCAATGCCGTGGCCGATTCCCCTCGGATGAAGGCTTTCCTGGATGAACCGCGTGTGCCGCAAGCCGCGAAGGAAGCGGCCGTGAGTGAAATCCTCGAAAAAATCCAAGGCCCCGGGATGCTGACGAATTTCCTGCGGTTGATCACCGAAAAACGTCGCATTGGACTGCTGGCGGATATTCGCGCCGACTTCCATGAATTGGCCGACGAACGAATGGGACGGGCCCACGCCGATGTCACCGTCGCCGCGCCCCTGAACGAAAATCAGGAAAAAACCCTGCGCGAAAAGCTGGAGACCCTGTCGGGCAAGCAGATCGACCTGCGGGTGCATATCGACCCCACCGTCCTGGGAGGAATGGTGGCCCGGATCGGAAGCACCGTCTGGGATGGTTCCCTGCGTCATCAACTCAATCAGATTCACCAATCGATCCTCGAAGGATAATTCCAACATGAAACTGCGCGCCGAAGAGATCAGTTCGATCATCGAAAAGCAGATTGCCTCGTTCGACCAAACCGTGGACTCCCGCGAGGTGGGCACGATTCTCACCGTAGGAGACGGGATCGCCCGGGTGCATGGCCTGGACAGTGTGGGCGCCGGGGAATTGCTGGAGTTTCCCGGCGGCGTCACCGGTATCGCGTTGAACCTGGAAGAGGACAACGTGGGCGTCGTGCTGATGGGTGAAGAGACCCACCTCAAGGAAGGGGACGAGGTGCGCCGCACGGACCGCATCGCGGAAATTCCTGCAGGCGAAGGCATGCTCGGCCGCGTGGTGAATTCCCTGGGAGTGCCCATCGACGGCAAGGGGCCCATCAAGACTGATGGCAATCGCCTCCTGGACGTGGTCGCGCCAGGCATCATTCGCCGCCAACCGGTCGATCAACCCATGCAAACCGGCCTCAAGGCCATCGATTCAATGATTCCCATCGGGCGCGGGCAGCGCGAGTTGATCATCGGCGACCGGCAGACCGGCAAGACGGCCATCGCCATCGATACGATCATCAACCAGAAGGGTGGCGACCTGATCTGCATCTACGTGGCGATCGGCCAGAAGAATTCCTCGGTGGCCTCGGTGGTGAAGCGCCTGGAGGACGAGGGAGCGATGGCCTATACCATCGTGGTCTCCTCCTCGGCGGCCGAACCGGCCCCGATGCAGTACATCGCCCCCATGGCAGGATGCAGCATCGGCGAGTACTTCATGGCCCAGGGCAAGGACGTGCTCTGCATTTACGACGATCTGTCCAAGCAGGCCGTGGCCTATCGCCAGTTGTCATTGCTGCTGCGGCGCCCCCCCGGGCGCGAAGCCTTCCCCGGCGATGTGTTCTATCTTCACAGCCGACTGCTGGAACGGGCCGCCCGGCTCAACCAGGATAGCGGAGGTGGCTCCTTGACGGCTCTGCCCATCATCGAAACCCAGGCCAATGATATTTCCGCCTACATCCCCACCAACGTGATCTCCATCACCGATGGACAGATTTTCCTCAGCACCGACCTGTTCAACTCGGGCATCCGGCCCGCGATCAACGTCGGGCTTTCGGTCTCGCGGGTGGGGGGCGCGGCCCAGATCAAATCCATGAAGAAGGTGGCAGGCACGCTGCGCCTTGACCTGGCCCAATACCGGGAGAAGGCCGCCTTCGCACAGTTTGGATCGGATCTGGACAAGGCCACCCAGCAGCAACTGGCCCGGGGCGAACGGTTGGTGGAACTGCTCAAGCAGGACCAATACAAGCCCATGGAGATCACCGACCAGGTGATTTCCATCTTCGTGGGCACCAGCGGCGGTTTGGACGACCTTGAAGTGAGCGCGGTGGGGAAATTCGAAACCGAATTCCTCGCCTTCATCCGCTCCCGCCATGCCGATCTGCGCAAGCAAATCGAAGACAGCAAGCAGATGTCCCCTGAGGATGGCGAGGCCCTGACCGCGGCCCTGAAAGAGTTCAAAACCACCTTTTCCGCCTAAGAGAGAAGCCAAGACACGCCATGGCAACTTTGCGAGACATCCGCCGCCGGATCGCCAGCGTCAGCAACACGATGCAGATCACCAACGCCATGAAAATGGTGAGCACGGCCAAGCTGAGCAGGGCCCAGAATGCAGTACGCCGGGCCCAACCCTACGCCCAGGTGATGCGCCGCATGGCGACCTCCCTGGCGGGGGGATTGACCGGCGATGACCATCCCTTTTTCGCGCACCGCGAGGGAGGCAAGAGCGTGGTCATCCTGTTCACATCCGACCGCGGCTTGTGTGGCGCCTTCAACGCCAGCCTGAACAAGAAACTCCTGGCCACCCTGAAGGATGACGACCGCTTTACCGACCCGGAACTGGTGACCTTTGGCCGCAAGGGACAGGAATTTTTCACCCGGCGCGGATTCGACATCGTCAAGAGCGTGGTGCAACTGCAGGAGGCGGAAAAGGCTGCGTTGATTCCCACGGTGCTCAAGGAACAGATCGACCGGTTTCTGGAGGGGGAGGTGGGGCGCATCTTCCTGGCCTACAACGAGTTCAAGAGCGCGATCGGGCAGGAACCCACCATCGCGCCCCTATTGCCCATCGTGCCTCCCGCCCCTGAAGGGGGACACGAGGAGAGCGCCGACGCGAAAGACGAGCGGGAAACCCTCTTCGAGCCCTCACAGACCATGGTGCTCAATCAGTTGCTCCCCAATTACATGGAAAACCAGTGCTTCCTGGCTCACCTCAACAACGAGGCCGGCGAGCAGGGCGCGCGCATGGTGGCGATGGACGGTGCCACCCGCAATGCCGGTGAAATGATCACCTCCCTGACCCTGCAGGCCAACAAGGTGCGTCAGGCGGCGATCACCAAGGAATTGATAGAAATCGTCAACGGAGCCCAGGCCCTGTAAACAGGCGCCCAAGGGCCGCCCATGGCGGCAACCTTAGATTCGAGGAACAGTTTCATGAGCAAAGGACATGTGGTGCAGGTGATGGGCCCGGTGGTGGATGTGGCCTTCGAGCAGGATCACCTGCCGGCGATTCTCAACGGGATTACAATCGATTTCCCGATCGGGGGAGAAACCCGCCACCTTATCTGCGAAGTGCAGCAGCACCTGGGCGAGGCCAGGGTGCGCACCATCGCCATGTCCTCCACCGATGGGCTCGCCCGCGGCATGGAGGCGGTGGATATGGAAGGCCCGATTACCGTGCCCGTCGGGCAAAAGGTGCTGGGCCGCATCATCAACGTGACCGGCGATCCGGTGGACGAAGCCGGCCCGGTCGAGGCCGAATTTTTTCACCCCATCCACGCCACCCCACCTCCCTTCGATGAACAGGTCACGACAACCACGATGTTTGTCACGGGCATCAAGGTGATCGACCTGCTCTGCCCCTATGCCCGGGGAGGGAAGATCGGGCTTTTCGGTGGCGCCGGGGTGGGCAAGACCGTGGTCATCATGGAGCTGATCCGCAACATCGCCCAGGAGCACGGTGGCTATTCGGTGTTTGCGGGCGTGGGTGAGCGGACCCGTGAAGGAAACGACCTGTACCTGGAAATGAAGGAATCGGGAGTGCTGGACAAGACCGCGCTCATTTATGGCCAGATGAACGAGCCCCCCGGAGCCCGCGCGCGGGTAGCCCTTACCGGGCTCACCGTGGCCGAGTATTTCCGGGATGTCATGAAGTCCGACGTGCTCATGTTCATCGACAACATCTTCCGCTTCGCCCAGGCCGGCTCGGAGGTTTCGGCGCTGCTGGGCCGCATTCCCTCGGCCGTGGGTTACCAGCCCACCCTCGCCACCGAAATGGGTGAACTCCAGGAGCGAATCACCACCACCAAGGACGGCTCGATCACCTCGGTGCAGGCCATTTACGTCCCCGCCGACGACCTGACAGACCCGGCCCCGGCCACCACATTCTCGCACCTGGACGCAACCACGGTGCTCTCCCGCCAAATCTCCGAGCTGGGCATCTACCCCGCCGTGGACCCCCTCGATTCCACCTCGCGCATCCTGGATCCGCGCATCCTGGGCGATGAGCACTTCCGCGTTGCCCGCGAGGTGCAACGGGTCCTCCAGCGGTACAAGGACCTCCAGGACATTATCGCCATCCTCGGGATGGACGAATTGTCCGAAGACGACAAGTTGCTGGTGGAACGCGCCCGGAAAATGCAGCGGTTCCTGTCCCAGCCTTTCCACGTGGCCGAGCAATTCACCGGAACGCCGGGCATCTTCGTAGACATCAAGGACACCATCCGCTCCTTCGTGGAAATCCTGGAAGGCAAGCATGACGATTTGCCCGAACAGGCCTTCTACATGGTGGGCTCCATCGAGGATGTCATCGAAAAAGCCAAAACCCTGGGCAACTGACACCCGTCACGAAACAGGCAACACACTCCAGGCGGCCTGAATTAAAAAAAACGCCCCGCGCAGGTGCATAGGCACCGGCGCGGGGCGTTCTTGTTTCGTTCGGGGCTCCAACACCCCGGGGCAGCTCAACCGAATTTGGAATCGGTCAGGTGTCTAATTTCAGTGATCGTCTTGCCTTCCATCTTCCAGCGCACGGCCCACCGGGCCTGCTCGAGGCAGATGCCTCACCCGGCGCCGTGATCGTTGGTGTAACACGTCAGCAGGCTCTTGTGGTTGAAAGGGGGCCTGTCGCAATAGCAGTAGCAATACAGCTTATCCAGCACATCCTTGTGTTCCGCCGCCATCGCATAGATTTGCCGCACCCTGGCATCCGGGTACCGGGACGGGGGCATCACGGGCCTTCGTTCTCCACCTTGCACCCGGAACGATTTACCCTCCCTATCGCATCCTGAGAGCCAGGTCAGGGTCCCTCCGGCGAGGATGGGCGCCAGGGCGACCGCCGGCAGCCCGCGCAACAAGGTGCGGCGGGTGGTGCCGCAGGCGCAGTCCCGACCACTCTTGTTGAGTGACCCGGAAAGGCCCCGGGTTGTACTCCGGTTTTTCATGACGCATCTCCCAATGAAATTGGCATTGCTAATCAATTCCGTCTCATTGATTCAATATTAACCTGTTCAAAAACGACTTGCTTGATCCAGATCAATAATTGAATTTTTTTTTATCGGCCACTTTTATCGGCCACCGGGGGCCCTCATGGCAGAGGGAGATGCTGTTCCACCCAGGCCCTCAATTCGGGATCCCGATCCAGATAATCCTGCAGCACAAAGTCGGGATTGTGACCCGCCTGTTCCAGCGCCGAAAGGAGTCGTTCGGTGTAATAACTCACATCCGAGCGGCCCCAACGGCCGGTTTTGATGCGCATCCACTCCAGCAGCAGGCGCTTGAAGGGCAGGCGGTGGTGGTGGGCGTAATGCTCGAGAGACATCCGCCCATTGACCATCGTGAAGCTGAGTGGGTATTCGCGGGGGTGCAGCATCACGAAGAAGCCATGCCAGACGAGGATGGCGAGACTGGCCAGCACCGCCTCATAGAAATGCACCACCGTGCTCAGTTCGATGATCCAGGCTGGCGCAAAGCGGCTGACGTCCTCCGGGAACCAGAGGATGATTCCCGTCAAGGCCATGACGACCGTGCCCCAGAGCAGCGCCCAATATTCTGCCTTTTCGGTGTAGTCGAACTCGGAGAAATCCGGTTTTTCCGAACGAAGGCCCAAGTGATAGGCCACATTTTGAAAGGCGGCCTTGGCATCCTCAAAACGCAGCCACAGGGCGGCGGCGATATGCCGGCCCCGCCGGGTGGAAATCAGGTAAGCCACATGGTGGCAACCCAGGACGATCAATACGACCCCGGCCGTGCGGTGGACATATTGCCGCATCGTCTCCGTCATCTGTAGCCATTCCAGCCATTTAAACCACCAGCTTTCCGGAAAGGTGAGCGCGAACCCTGTGACAACCAGCACAAGGAACGAGGTCACCAGCAGCAGATGCTGCACCACCTCGTGCCTGGAGAAGCGGGGAATTGAAATCTCTCCCGAGGTGCGACGCCATCGGACACGCAACTCCCGGGCGAAGAGCAGCCCGTTGTGGAGCAGCATGGCGCCGATGACCAGCCAGATCATCCAGATGTAGATGACCTCCACCCAATACACGAGGCGGCGGTTGATCGGGGTTGCCGCCTCATGGGTGTAACTGTGGGCAAAGGACTCGTTTGCGTCCGGGTGGCATTTGCGGCAGGTCTCCACCACATTGCTCTCGTTCACAAGAGAGGCTGGGTGAGATTGTGGGAGGATATCGTGGACGCCGTGACAGTCCACGCACATTGCCACCTTCCCATCCCCACGCTTCTCGGCCATGCCGTGGTAGCTGTCGCGATAGCTTGCCGCCCGGCCAGGATTCAGGTTGTAACGGCGCGCGATGATGGGGTCCGCATGGCAACGCAGGCAGGTTTCCTCCTGGATGCGCCGGGCATGGGCCCCGTTTTTGGACACGACGTCGATGCGCTGGATGCTGTGTTCGCTGTGGCAGTTGTTGCAGACCGGGGCATCGCGAACCCCGCGCTTGGCCTGCACCCAATGGATGGAACGCTGGTAGGCCGCGGTGATGTCCCCGTGGCATTGACCACAGGTCTGCGGCACCTGAAAGGGCGAAATAGGTGAGCCAGGTTGAATGCGGTTCTTGATGTCATGGGTGCCGTGGCACAAGACACAGTTGGCTGCCTCCATCCGCCCATGTTCCACCAGCTTTCCGTGGACGGACTGGGCGAACGAGTTCCCGGGGAGCTTGACGCTCATGACGAATTCCGCGGTGAACTTGGGGTCGTCGTGGCAACTTCCGCAGGTTTTCGAAAGGTTCGAAGGATGAACGGGCGAGTCCGAGACCTTTACAGGACCGATGGCATGGGAGCCATGACAATTCCAGCAGTTCGCCGCCTCGCCGACGCCCTTGGCTACGGAAATGCCATGGATGCTGTCATGGTGTTCCACCGACTCTTTGCGGTGGCATAGAAAACAATCGGCCACCTGGTCGAAGGGCAGTTCGTCCTGATGTTGCTCCAGATGCAGGGCCGAATAGGCATGACAGTCCGAGCAACCTTGTTCCCTGTGCACCGAGGTGGCGAGGTGATCGGGAAATCCCTCGGCATTCTCATGGCATTCCAGGCAGGTTTCGTCCGGGACGCTTCCCAGGGAGTGATAGGGATTCACCAGCATCACGTTGTCGTGACAGTCCGAGCAATAGTCCGCGACGGGGTCCTTGCTTTCC
>Ga0316187_10006132_pt1 | contig 10362 bp, 3 predicted proteins | sample CroRivburrow1_MG_FD_204927 | JGI IMG/M metagenome (GOLD analysis project Ga0316187, IMG submission 204927) | Coastal sediment microbial communities from Maine, United States - Cross River worm burrow 1 | ecosystem: Environmental > Aquatic > Marine > Coastal > Sediment | place: USA: Maine... | reverse complement strand
CGAGGTTGCCGATCACGGACGGCGACAGCACCAGGCTCACGTTGCCGACATCCGTGCGAATGTCCCGCGGGATAAGGATTCGTTCGGTGACCGTCGGCGCCACCGTCGATCCATAAGTGGCAGCGGTTTCCAGACGATATCGCTTTTGGACGACGATGGTGTGAACCATGCCGTCCTGATCCAGCGCGTCACCACCACGAGCCGTCAATGTTATGAGCCCGTCTTCCGTGATTTTCAAGGGCAGCCAAGCCGTGGCGCGCTTATAAGGCTCAATCTCCAGGGTTTGGGTTACCTCCCGGGTCTTTTGCCCGTCAGCGGTTGCAATTACGCCCTGGGCTGACAGGGTCACGGTCAGCTGACGCTTTTGGGTGGTGCGATTCATGATATTGAAGCCGGCTTCGAAACGGTCGCCTTCGGTCACCTGGTTGGGCATCACCGGTCGAATCTCGGTAGGTCGATTGACTTTAAAATGGCCCTCTCCCAGCCCCATGCGGTCACCGGGCGTCACCGCCATGGCCAGCACCCGCCAGCCAGTCAAATTGTCCGGCACTTCAAACTCGATGGTCGCCCGGCCCTCTGTATCCGTAATGATCGAAGGATTCCAATAACCAACAAACTTAAACACCGAACGCAGGCTGATATCCAGGCCGCCGCCCCCGCCGGTGTTGGCCCCTTTTTTCTCAAATTTCTGCCGCCCCACCAGCCGCATGAGCAAACTGTAGTTTTCCAGATCGAGTCCGTCGACTGTGTAGAATCCCTTGTAGGGATCGAAATAATCCCGGCCCTGGACCAGCAAATCAAACACCGCTTCATCCAGCACGGCCACAGCCAGTTCAATCGGTTCACCATCGGCGGGATGGCGGGGTGCCGCCTTCATTTGTATTTTCACACGATCCCGGGGCTTATAGGTATCCCGCTGGGGCTCCACCTGTACCACGATCTCTTTATGGGGATCTATGACCGGCACTTTAACATAACCCATACGAAAGGCCGGCTTCCCCAGATCTACCTGGTTGTCGGCCGGCGCTGATTCAACCCGCGGCGAGGTAACGACCACCGACAGAAAAAATCCCGGCAGATAATCTTTCTGAATTTCAAATTCGATGATGGGGGTGGCGCTTGTCAATGTCTGCAGCCAGCTTTGCAGGACGCCGTAACGTTCGACGGTAATCAGGGCCCGGGCGCCGGGGAAAGGGTTTTTGACCAGGTAACGGGCCATGTCACCGACGCCGTACTGGGATTTTTCCGCGATGATCTCAAGGCTGTTGTCCGGTCGCTCTTGCCAGACGACCCGTCCCTTGCCGACAACCCATTGATAGATCTCACTGCTGTGGGGCCGGTTGCGGGTGTCTTGAATCGTGGCCGTAACCCGGTGGGACCCGGGGTCCCGGGGTGTAAAGACACATTGAACCGGCGTCAATGTGGATTGCAGGTCGCATTGCGCAACCTCGACCCATTGATGGGTGTAGTGGGTCAGGTAGGCATTGCCGGCGCCCTTGATTCGGGCAGCCCTGGTATCCCGGCGTTCAACTTTAACCTGGGTGGACACACCTTCTCGGGGTTTGCCCCCACCGTCCACCACCAGCAGATCAACCGCCGCCGGCTCATCTTCATTCATAACCCAGTCCGTGGAGCGCAGGCCCACATACCGGTCGCGTCCGACATAGTCGGCCGTGGCCCGGCTCGCGATATACTTACCGCGATCATCTCTGACCGCACTTTCAACCACCAGTCGGCCATATAAGATTTTACTTTCGGCAAGGGTGAATTGGGTCGTCAGATTGCCCCGGTTGTCAAGAGCATTTTCAATTTGATGCGCAGTTTGTCTGGAAGGGGCTCCGGGAACATACGTGTTGAATTGAAATCCTCGGGCAGACGGGTTTTGCGAACGAAATGGGCGCGCTTCCAACGTCGCGGTCACCCGGCTGCCGGCATCGGTATAAGGGCCGCCGGAATGCAGTCTGGCCCGGGTGGCAGCCTCAACGCTGTCGCCCGGCTGAAAAATGCGGCCGTTGAGGTCCGTGGTCACTTTAAAAGGCGCCGGAGTAAAATCACTGACCAGCACCCGCAAGGGCTCCCAGCTGTCCTCGGAAAAGGCAGCCTTCAACTGAAAGCGATACCAGCCTACGGCACCGCTCTGGGATATGGCAAATTCCCCGTCATGGGCACCAAAATCCGATAGGGATAGTTCGGAAACCGTATGAACAATTTTGCCGGTAGGATCAACAACTTCAAGGGTATAGCCCTCCCCGGGGGCCGGCACAAATGTCTTATTGTTCTGGTCTCGAACATACAGTTTGTATTGAATCGTATCACCGGCTTTATACACTCCCTGGGCCGTGGTACCCCAGGTGTGAATGTGGCCGTAGCGCCGGCGCAGAGAGGGGAATACCGAATAGCGCGAGGCCCGGTAAGTATCGACTCGAAACTGTTGATCCAGCGGCACCAGGGCCAGATCATCGGCCTTCTCGATTTTCACGAACAGTCGCGGCGCAGCCATGTCATAGCCCTGGATAAACTTTAAAGCGGGGTCGATTTCCCGGATGCCAGCCAGCATGGCAACACCGGCGCTGTCGGTCTCCGCCCGGGTCAGGATCCCAGGCAGCTCCGGCAAATCCGTGTAGGTATCGCGGTATATTTTTACCGTGGCATCCACAACGGGCAGTCCCGATGTAAACTCGGTCACCCATACCAGGGTGTTAAAATGCCCGATCTTTACATGCACCTGAAAGGGCGTTACCTGGGCGAAAAACCAACGCTCCCGGAAATGCTTCGCGACCGGCGGCCTTGAACTCACCTGGCCCTGTACCACTCCGGATCGACCTTGGAGCAGGTCGCGAACCTGCAGCGGCATGCGAAAAGCGATATCTTCCGCCGACGGAATTTGAAGCTCATGTTTTTGGCCGGTTTGCTTTCCGTGGACCGTCAGACGATCATAAGCCACCGTAACCTTTTCAAGATTGGTCACAACCAGGGGCATTTCCGTGTCCGCATCCTTTTCCAGCACCGCCCGGGGATGGGTCAGGGTAAAATCCGGCGGTCGGTGATCGGTGGCAAACTGAAAATCGATGGGAGCCGAGAGGGTCCGCCCAAATTCATCCTTAAATTTATCGGTGTCGCTTTGGAGGGCATAAACCTGATAGGCCTGCAGCACTTCAGGCAGCCGGATGCGATACTTGCGCCCCTGTTTGTGGGGCGAACCCAGCCTGGAGTACCCCCGGCGATTGGCCCAGGGATCATAATCCGTCCTGTTTCCGGCCAGGTCGGGCGTGATCTTCACATGGTTTTTCACCTCTTCATCGATAACAGGGGCCGTGAAAACCAGTGCCACCGGTCGCAATGGATTGCAGCGCGCCTTATGTTCAACCCCCGCTTCGGCGGATCTCAATGTTATCCTTTGGTTGCGATGGTCAACGCATTCAACACCATCAAAAGCAAATTCAGGAAAACTATGAAACGCCACCAGGACTCGGTTTTCCACGCCCTGTTCAGGTCCGCTGAAGGACACCAGACCCGGCTCCACTTTCAAGACTACTTTGGTGTCGGGGGCAATTTCAACCACGGGAGATATCAGCCAAATCCGCCGTGTTGTGGTCTCATGGTTGGCCAGCGGTTTTTCATGTTTGATTGCGGATTCATCAGCCGATGGTTCAGCGTCCGGCACCAGAGTTATCTTTTCACCCGGCAGGGGGAGAATGGAAGGTGTTTGCTTGTCATCGGGATCCGGTTCCACATGCAGCCCAATCCGTTGCTCGTTTGGACCATCCATCATCATGAAAACGTGTTTTTCCACGGATTTCCAGAAAACCGGTTGATTAAAGGTCAAACGAATAAAAGGCATACCGGGGGCTTTCCAAGTCCTGAACCAGGCATGCCGCACCTTGGGACGCTCGGTAATAAAGCTGTGCCCCAGCGATTCGGCGAGTGTGGCATCGTCTTCGGTCTTGATGCCGGGGTTTACGACAATATCATAACGGGTAGCGGGTTTTAAGGCAGCGGATTCATTCAATTCACAGGCCAGTACGCGGGTATTGAGCCAGCGCCATTGGCAGTCTGTTTCAGGTGAAATAGTGATGGGAACTTCAGCTGCATCGCGTTCCATGCGACCCACCGGCACCACCGCCCGATTGAACTCAAAAACAATTTGTCGAGCGGGCGGCACATCCGTACCGGCTGGGGTAATGCGCACGACCTTCAGCCCAGGGGGTCCGGCGTCGGAGTTTACGGCATCCGGCAGTACAAAATTGAATAAGATCAACAGAGCGGATAGATAGGCCATAGCCGACAAACACAGACGATGCATTGTTTTCCTCCTGAGTATCTTTCCTTTTTTTTGTGCCTTGGTACGTAGATTCGTAAATACAGTAACGTAAAATCAATTGTACTAAAATTTGCTGCTACTGCAATCAAAAATTTGGATGGCTTTTGCTGGTCAGCAATCTTATTTTGACATCTTTCCAATTTTTTTGTATGAAAAGCTGAAACCAAAGGAGAATTATTGTTGTTTACCCGAATCAGGAAAATATTTCATAAAATTTCAGCATTGCTGAAATTCAGAGATAAAAAGCGGTTTTCGACCTACCTGGTAGCAACCTTTGTCACGCTTGCGACCCTGTCGGTCTTCGTCATTCTGATTGCGCTATACGGGTATTTCGGGAAACGCGTCGAGTCTGAATTTCGCAAAAAAATCCTGGCGGAAAAAGGTCAGGTCGAAATTATTTTAAACAACCGCATCTCCAGTATCGCCGGTATGTTAAAAGACCTGGGATCCGACAACATTATCCGGGTGACGGTGATGCTCGACGGCAAATCCCAACTGCAGGAACGGGTCTCCGAGTTCTATCCATCCCGGGAAGGCGTTTACTTTTTTGTTAAGAAACAAGGTGACAATTCAGTTATTCCGGAGACCTACCCCCAACTATCCACAAAGCTGATCGATCTCGTTCAGAAAAGGTATCCGTACGGGGAAGTTTTAGAAGACAAGGGTAAAAAACGCCTGGTGTGGTGGCTTTCAACCCCCATTATGCACCAAACCCAGTTCATGGGCACCGCCCATGCCCTTTATGATATGACCCAGGATTTAAAGCTGATTAATTCCGTTCTTCAAACGGTAAGCGGCGATGTTTCCATGGTGAAGTCCGATAAACTCTACAGCCTAACTTCTGAAAAGTCCTTACCGTTAAATGACGATATCCGTCAAAGCATTGCCATGAACCTGGAACTTGTTCCGTTGGGGGAAAAATTAATATTATCCAAAATTTACGGATTTGATAACCTGTATTTCCAATCATCACTGGAAGCCCTGGTCGCTGAAAAGCGAAAAGTCACCTTTTGGATTGGATTGCTATCGATTGTCATTCTGGCGGTGTCTACTCTGATATCCATCTATCTAGGCAAGAAAATGGTGGAACCGTTGCGCCAGATGACGCAAAAGGCAATTCAAATCTCCGAGGGCGAAAAAGACCTGTTGTTTGAAGATAAAATCAGCAATTACTGGGAATTCAATCAATTGTCTCAGGCCTTCAATTACATGCTGGCCAATTTGAAGGATGCTGAAGAGCAATCCCGATATAAGGAACTGCTGGAGAACGTCGATGATGCGGTGTACATCCTCGACCTGGAAGGTAATGTACTGGAAGCCAATGAAGCGGCCTATTCCTGGTTGGGATACACTCCGTCGCAGTTTTTCGAGTTAAATATAGCCGACATTATACCCCGGGAGGATGCATGCTCAATCATCGACCAACTTGGCAAGGGCATTCAAGACGGCAGACCCCAAAAAATCATCGTCGAAACCTCCCATACAAAAACGGACGGGCAGCTTATACCCGTGGAAATCCACTCCCGGGCAATTTCCTACAGAGGCCGCAATGTGATACTCAATGCGGTCAGAGACATCACTCTACGAATTGAAGCCGAAAAGGAGAAAAAACTTCTGCAAAGCCAGTTGCTCCATTCCCAGAAAATGGAAGCCATCGGTACCCTGGCCGGCGGCATTGCTCATGATTTTAATAATCTTCTGATGGGAATCCAGGGATATATGTCTCTGATGCGACTGCAAACATATCCGGATGATCCGAATGGTGAATACATCCAGGGTATTGAAAATGCTGTCAAAAACGCCGCCAACCTCACCAACCAGCTGCTTGGTTTTGCCAGAAAAGGAAAATATTCGCTAAAACAAACCTGTATCAATGACCTTGTCATAAACAGCACCAAAATGTTCACCCGTACCAGAAAGGAAATTGTGACCCACAAACAACTCCAGGACAATCTCTGGAGCGTCAGGGTCGATCCCGGGCAAATCGAACAGGTATTGATAAACCTCTACCTGAATGCCTGGCACGCCATGCCGCAGGGTGGCGAGCTCTGCATACAGACGGAAAATGTCTATTTGAGTCATCATTACTGCAAACCATTTGAAGTGCCTGGCGGGAATTATGTAAAAGTATCCGTGATGGATACCGGGGTCGGAATCGATGAGGAGATCATTGAAAGAATTTTTGAACCGTTTTTTACCACCAAAGACGTCGGTAAGGGCACCGGTCTCGGCCTAGCCTCTGCCTACGGTATCATAAAAAATCACAACGGTATTATCCGAGTTTACAGTGAAAAAAACCACGGAACCAATTTCAATATCTACCTGCCCTCATCGGACCTTGAAGACCCGGTGGATGCCGAGGTAAACAGCGAGTTATTGAAAGGAAAAGAAACAATCCTTCTGGTAGATGATGAAGAGGGCACGATCCTGGTTGAAAAATTGATGCTCGAGGAGCTCGGATATACGGTATTTCCCGCGCGCAGCGGCAAACAAGCCATCAAGCTGTACAGCGAAAACAAGGCGGGTTTTGATCTGGTTGCGTTGGATATAATAATGCCCGAAATGAGCGGCCAAGACACCTATGATGAATTGAAAAAGATAAATCCGAAGGTCAAGGTTCTGCTGGTGAGCGGCTACAGCTTGAACAAACAAATTGAAGAATTAATAGGCCTGGGTTGTAAGGGATATATTCAAAAACCTTTTGACATCGTCCAGCTGTCGCAGAAGATCAGGGAAGTGATGGACACTACCAAAAAAATGAAGGAAGTATCTCAAATGAAAAATGCCTGAATCGTAACCGTGAACGCCTATCTTATTTCAATCAGGCGGCCCCAGAACAATTTCAATGCGTCGATTCTGGCGGCGGCCTTCTTCAGTATCGTTGGGAGCAACCGGTCTGTAAAAACTGTATCCACGGGCGGAAAGCCTTTGCGGATCAATCCCCCCTTCCTCTTGAAAAAAATGAACGACTGCTGAAGCCCTGGCAGTTGAAAGTTCCCAGTTGCTCGGAAAGCGTTTAATCAAATACTTTGTCAAAGAGACATTATCCGTATGGCCCTCAATCATGATATTCTGATTTTTGATTTCTTTCAGAGACTTTGCCAGCACGCGCAGCAATTCCTTACCCTTGGGATTGATTTCAGCACTTCCTGAATCAAAAAGGATCTTATCCACAAATATGACTTTCAGTTTATTTTCTGCTTCGATCACTTCGACCTCTTGGGCCGCAATCTGATCTTTCAAGCTGGTTTGAATGGTCTTCTTGGTATCATCCAACAGTTGAATGACTTTTCCCTGGAGATCGACGACGGATTTCTTCTTCTTTAGTTCCAATCTAAGGACCTTGATGTTTTCTGACAATTGCAGGTTAATATTTTTCAGATACATGTATTGCGCCTGAAGATCTTTTAAGTCTTTGGCGTATTTATCTCTCGCTTCCTCCGAGTCTTTAAGCTCAGCTGACATCAGTTGAAGTTTTCTCTCGGTCCGGGACAATTCACCCTCCAGATATTCCAGCCTTTTTTCAGCCTGGTACTTCTGAATCCGTGAATCTTCCAGTTGAGCTTCCAGTGTCGTATATTGCGGTTTAAGAAAACAGGCGGATAGTACCGTCACAATCGAGCATGAAATCATCAACAAGATTCTGCTGCGCATGGGAATGTCTCCGTACCGGGGTGCATGGGATACAGGGTTAGCCGGCATTGATGGGTTTTAGGTAATATTTAATCGCGGTTGAAAACCGCTCCCACAATCTAAATTAGCTAATATGAATCTAAAATAAGCTTTTTTTGATCAGGCCGGCCGTTTTTTTAGCCGGCAGCTGGGCTGACACCTGTACACTGAAATCTGAAACCTTCTTTTTTATGATATTAGCAAAATTCTGTGCATTTTCATAATAATATTTTCAGAACCCTTACATCGGCATATCAAAACTTTCTGCATAACCGGTAAGTTCCACGTAACCCTGCCCTTTGATCGGATTTGCGTCTCTTGTCCCCCTGATCGACACACTTCCTTCCCAGTAGGTTACATCGGTGCTCTCAAAAGTCTGCATTTCCTGATCTGCCAGGTTGGGAAAAATGGTTAAATCCAGGAAATATGGAAAAACCTGCAGACGCCAGCGTGAGGGATACACGGCTTTAGAATGGGGGCTTTTCCAGGTATCCAGTATGGTCACGGTAAATTCATCCTTACCTATTGCCCTGGTTTTTCCTCCAGGGTCGACAAATGTTCCGCCGGAAACGGAGCTGATACCACCATCATCCGCCCTTAGCAAAAATAGCATGATTTCTGTGCGGTCGGACAACTGCAAACTGAACCAATCCCACCCCTCTATGCCCGGCTCTAGAAACGCCGTGCTGAATTCATGATCCATCCATCCTTGCCCACTAACGGCAAACGTTTTTCCTGCGATGGTTAATCGACCCTCCACCTCATGCCGGGTGTATGAATAATAGCAGCTGGCTCTTTCCGGTGATGAGCCTTTCAGGCTGTAACCGGCGCGACCGTGTAAAACCGGTTGTTTCACGGGCTTTAAGGTCAGCTCGTAGGAGAACTCATCCGTATCTACATTAAGCACCTGGGCCTCAGCGCCGATGCGAGCCGACCAGTTTTTTAGATATACAACCGTCTCAGGCGGCCTATGCAGAACACCGGCCATTGTCAGCGCCTCCCGGGAAACCAATTCGGCCTGCAAATGCCGCTTGCCGGCAACATCTGAAACGGCAGCGTGGGCCAAATAAATCTGCTGGGTGCGCCAGGCGGACGGCGGGTTGGGCCAGGCTTTAGCGGCACCCGGCGGACTGATCTGTCTGCGAAAAAAAGTCAGCTGGAACCCATAGAGATCCCCGGTTTCCGAGCGCAAGTTGCCGGTGTAATACCACCATTCGGTGCGGTATCCCGGATGCGCCCCGTGGTCTATGGGAAATTTGAGGTTACAAGGACCTGTGATGGATAGATAATCAGATGGCTCCTCAGCCAAAACCGGCCGGCTGATAACTAGAAAAAATAGTATAAAAAAGAATAATCTGTGTTTTATTCGGATTGCTACCATACACATATGACAATCTCGTAAAAAGTCAAAATTCTCGATTTTTGGTCTCATAACCCATTGAAATTACAAGCCCTGAAATTTGATTTTTGTGCTTTTTGCGCCTTTTTGCGGCCATATCAATATTAAATCGGATTACTTCATTTTAATCGCGGCTAAAAGCCGCTCCCACATGCTTTAGCCTTTTGCGGGATCATATTACGACCTTCTTTTCCAATAACCCAACCCGGATAAACCGGAATTGACTATTGAAGATTTGTGGATGTCGCTCACGTAGCGCAGGCGCTTTCGCCGCGTGCCGCTCCGTCAATTTGGTCTCTAATAGGGTATAGGCTCTGTCCGAGATAGGCTCGGGAAAAGTGGCCTCTGAAGGGCAGAAAGCACGATGATAATTGAATATCGCAAATATGTAAAATCACTGGGCGAAAGCCCTTATCTGGCTCGCACCGCCCGGGTCGCTGACGCCAAACTGGTTTGCTGGACAGAGGTCGGCGCCCGTAGTTTTACATGAATTTGTCGCATATTGCCAGTCTAAAACGCTTTGTTTTGAATGATGAGGGTACAATCAAAATAAGGATTTGATCCCCACCTGCATATACTGTTTCAGACCCGCCAAGGCGGATTTCCACGGAGACGGTATGTTTTCCGTTTCACCCACGGCTGACACTAAAGCACTGGCCTCCGGCTCGTAGAGCCTACGCCTCGGAGAGAAACCCTGGCTCAGTATATTTTACGGATTTTATAGCAATGTTGCGCGTGGAAAAAATCTTAAGCGCGAAGAAAGGCTTTTTACATCCAAAATCCACTATTGCCAGCCAATTTTAGCCAATCGCCGGGTTGACATGACAATCTTCATTCTGTATAGGGGTTTTTATTGGATAGAGCCGGTTGGGGCTTGGTGCCGCATCAGCAGCGGCCCAATATGTTGTTACTCATCCCCAGACGTCACACAACCCTATCAACCTTGATTTTTTGCTTGATCCGCTCTCAA
>Ga0316187_10006129_pt1 | contig 10363 bp, 7 predicted proteins | sample CroRivburrow1_MG_FD_204927 | JGI IMG/M metagenome (GOLD analysis project Ga0316187, IMG submission 204927) | Coastal sediment microbial communities from Maine, United States - Cross River worm burrow 1 | ecosystem: Environmental > Aquatic > Marine > Coastal > Sediment | place: USA: Maine... | reverse complement strand
AGTGGAAGCCTGCCCGAGCCTTGGAGCCTGGTTCGGACCCTGCCCGTGGGGCTGGCGGGGCTGCTGCTCATGCGCGCCACGCAAATCCGGCCCCAATGGTCCCTGGCTGTTTTTGTTTCGCCTCAGGCCCGGGCCTACGCACCCCGCTTTCTGGGCTCGCTTGGACTCCTCCTGCTGTTGCTCGGCCAGATTCCCATCTTGCGGGCGCTGCCCCCTGAAGTGGCCCGTTTGCTGGCGGTTGCATCGACAATTGGGCTTGGCCTGCCACTGTTTGCGCTGCTTTTTTCCGAGAACCTGGGCGCCCGATTACGGGTCTTCATCAGCAAGCATTTTCTGCCCTTTCGCTATGACTACCGCGAAGAATGGTTGCGTCTGATCGAGACTCTTGCTGCCCCGGTGCAGCGACGGCCCTTGCCTGAACGGACTATCAAGGCGCTGGCGCAGATTGTCGGCAGTCCGGCTGGAGTTCTCTGGCTCAGACAGCAGGAGGATGACCCCTTTAGTTGCGATGCCCACTGGAATACGCGCATCTGGCCGGATAATACCGTCGCGGCCGACGATCCTGTGCTGACCTTCATGTGCGAGCGCCAGTGGATTCTGGATACCGCTGAGCTTAATCGGGACCCAGCTCTTTATGAAGGTTTGCGCCGTCCAGAATGGCTGTCTTCGCTGCCTGATGCCCTGCTGGTCGTTCCGCTGATCAGTCGTGAATGGATGATTGGCTTCATCGTTCTGTTTCAGTCCAGTTCAGCATTTCGTCTGACCTACGAGGAAATCGATCTGCTGCGCACCTCGGGACGGCAGGTGGCCGCCTATCTGGCCCAGTATCTGTCAGATCAGCAGTTGGCCGAGTCACAACAGTTCGAAGCCTTCAATCGACTCACTGCTTTTGTCATGCACGATCTGAAAAATCTCATCGCTCAGCAATCCCTGGTGGTGAAGAACGCCAGTAAGCACAAGGACAATCCGGCCTTTGTTGAAGATGCCATCGCGACTATCGATAACTCCGTGGCCCGGATGAACCGTTTGCTCAAGCAGTTACAAAGTGGCGATTCCGCCGGGCCGCGCCAGCGGGTGCGACTAAGCGAGGCCTTGAATCAAGTGATCGAACGGACAGCGGTGCGGTCGCCGTTGCCTGAGTTCGCTGACGCAGCGGCTGATGCCATGTGTGACCTGGATAGAGAGCGTTTTGTCACTGTGCTGGGCCATCTGGTTCGCAATGCCCAGGAAGCCACCAGCCAGGATGGCCAGGTGACGGTGGCGCTGCAGGCCGACAATGATGAGGCCGTGATCACGGTGGAAGACGATGGCTGCGGGATGGATCCGGAATTCATGCGTACCCGCCTGTTCCGACCTTTCGACAGCACCAAGGGTAGCCAGGGGATGGGAATCGGCGCCTATCAGGCGCGCACCTTTGCCGTGGATGCGGGGGGGGATCTGGAAGTCTGGTCACAGCCTGGTGTTGGCACGCGCTTCACTATCCGATTGCCCCTCGCCGAACCGGCGGACGGGACAAACCGGCATGAACAGCTTGCAGAACAATAGCCGTGTCACCACAGCGTCCTGCCCAGGCAGTATGATCGAGGGTGTCCGAAGATGGAGATCGTCAGCGCAGTGACGGACAAGCAACCAAAACTTCTGGTGGTCGAAGACGACCCGGGACTGCAGAGCCAGTTACGCTGGTGCTTCTCAGAGTACGAGGTGCTGGTGGCAGAGGATCGCGCTTCGGCCCTGGCGCAGCTGCGTCGCCATGAGCCACCCGTCGTGCTTCAGGACCTGGGTCTGCCGCCGGATCCCGAGGGTGTGTCCGAGGGCTTGATGACCCTTGAAGAAGTGCTGGCTCTGGCCCCGGCGACCAAAGTTATCGTCGTCACCGGTCATGGTGATCAGGAAAATGCTGTGCGGGCAGTCGGGCTGGGCGCCTACGATTTTTATCAGAAGCCCGTCGACACCGATACGCTGCAGTTACTGGTGGATCGTGCCTACCAGATCTATGAGCTTGAGCAGGAAAACCAGCGCCTGTTGCGCCAGCAGAGTGCATCACCCCTGGACGGCATAGTTGCGGCCAGTGAAAAAATGCTCAGCGTCTGCCGCATTATTGAGAAGGTTGCGCCTACCAGTGCGACGACATTGCTGCTGGGTGAGAGCGGCACCGGCAAGGAGTTGCTGGCTCGTGCACTGCATTCGCTCAGTCCTCGCGCCGGCGAGGGCTTTGTGGCCATTAATTGCGCTGCTATCCCCGAGAATCTGCTGGAGAGTGAGTTATTTGGCTACGAACGCGGCGCCTTCACCGGTGCCTTGAAGCAAACGCCGGGTAAAGTGGAGATGGCTGATCATGGGACCTTGTTCCTGGATGAGATCGGCGACATGCCCATGTCTTTGCAGGCCAAGCTGCTGCGCTTCCTGCAGGAGCGGGTGGTGGAGCGGGTCGGAGGCCGCGAAGAGATTCCGGTCGACACGCGTGTGGTTTGTGCGACCAACAAAGATCTGCAGACGGCTATTCAGGAAGGCCGCTTTCGCGAAGATCTTTATTACCGCATCAGTGAAATCACCATCCAGATCCCGCCTTTGCGGGAACGGGAAGGTGGCAGACTGATTCTGGCCCGGACCCTGCTGACCAAATATGCCGCCCAGCATGGCCGCCCCCTCAAGGGCTACACCAAGGATGCCCAGACAGCCATCCAGGGCTATGCCTGGCCGGGCAACGTCCGGGAACTGGAGAACAAGATCAAAGGTGCCGTCATCATGGCGGAGGGTAAGCAGGTCACTGCTGTGGACCTGGGTCTGGGCGATGAGGATACGGACGGGCCGAATCTCAACCTGCGTGAGGTGCGCAAGGAGGCCGAGACCCGGGCCGTGAATCGTGCCCTGGTGTATTCCTCCGGCAATATTTCTCAGGCGGCCAAACTTCTCGGCATTACCCGGCCCACTCTTTACGATCTCATTGAGAAGTACAGCATCAGCACCGAGCGCTGAAGGCGTCTTTAACGGGCGGGTTCGTCCAGCAGCTTTCGTTCCCACTGCAAGGCAGTGGCCACAATATGGTCCAGGTCGTTGTGCTGCGGTTCCCAGCCAAGCACCTCACGGATCTTGTCTGCCGTGGCAATCAGGATTGGCGGGTCGCCCGGGCGACGCGGCGCTTCTTCGATCGGCAATGGCTTGCCGGTGGCCCTTTCCACGGCTGTCAGAACTTCTCTCACGCTATAGCCTTGCCCATAGCCGCAATTCATCACCTGGGAATCGCCGCCGGCGCGCAAATAGTGCAAAGAATCCAGATGCGCCCTGGCCAGGTCCTCGACATGAATAAAGTCGCGGATGCCGGTCCCGTCGGGTGTCGCGTAGTCGGTGCCAAAAATATAGACCTTGTCGCGTTTGCCCACGGCGGCCTCGCAAGCCACTTTGGTCAGCAGGGTCGCCTTGGGTGTTGACTGGCCAATGCGCCCCTCCGGATCACAGCCGGCCACGTTGAAATAGCGCAGGGCGACGTAACTCAAATCATTGACTGCTGCCACATCACGTAGCATCCACTCGGTCATGAGTTTGGATGTGCCATAGGCATTGATCGGCTGGGTCGGCGAATCTTCCGCGGCGCGGTCGCCTGCCGGAATGCCATAGACCGCGGCCGTCGAGGAGAACACGACATGCTTGACCTTGTGTTCCAGGGCGCACTGCAGGAGATTTCTGCTGGCGCAGGTATTGTTCCGGTAGTACTTGAGTGGATCGGCGACAGATTCCGGCACAATGGTATGGGCCGCAAAATGCATGATGGTTTCGATCTGATGCTCGCTGAGCAGGCGAGAGACCAGCGCCTGGTCACCAGTGTCGCCGACAATCAACTCGCCATGCAGAACGGCAGAACGAAAGCCTGTGCAAAGGTTGTCCAGAATAATCGCGTCTTCACCGGCTTCACCCAGTTGCCTCACGACGTGGCTGCCGATATAGCCGGCGCCGCCGGTAACGAGAATTTTGCCGTTGCTCATGACCTGTCAGTTCCTGCTTGCAGGCAGCGGAAGATAACGCATTTGCCTGATGGGTAGGCATGAAACAGGCCACAAAAGCGGTCTTGACGGCAATCCCTCAGGCCATGAACATAAATAGCTTGAATGGGGAACGCATGACGGATTTTGATAACCAGGGCGCAGGCATTCACAGCAGCCTGCGAGGTGACGGCGAGCCGGCGCCTTTTGAGCTTATCGCGGTCCCGCCCCGGCGGCCGGCCCTGATTGTCTGCGATCACGCATCCGCCAGGATTCCTGCGTCCCTTGGCACCCTGGGGCTGCCCCCCGCCAGCCTTGCTGACCACATTGCCCTGGATATCGGGGCGGCAGCCATGACACGGGCATTGAGCGAGCAGCTTGGCTTGCCCGCGGTTCTCACAAGCTATTCCCGGCTGGTGGTGGACTGCAATCGACGGCTTGACGACCCCACGGCCTTTCCGGCCAGCAGTGACGGCGTCGCCATACCCGGTAACGTGGACCTGGACGATGGACACCGCGCGGCCCGGTCAGAATCCCTGTATTGGCCGTATCACCACCAGGTTCGCGATCAGCTCACTGCCCTGGAAAGCCTGGGTTCGGCCCCGGCGCTGATCGCCGTGCACAGTTTTACGCCGGTCATGGATGGTCTGGCGCGACCATGGGACATTGGCATACTGTGGGACAAGGATCCGCGGATTCCGGTGGCTTTGATGGATCGTCTGCGCGCCCGGGGTGATATTCAAGTGGGTGATAACCAACCGTATTCGGGCAAGCATCCCGCCGACTTTACCGTGGATCACCATGCCGAGGCCGAGGGCCTGCCGCACGTCTCCATTGAGATTCGCCAGGATCTGATCACGACGCAAGCGGGCGTGGACCGCTGGTCCGGGCTGCTGGCGGCAACCCTTGAGCCTTTGCTTGATGAGCAGCAGCTTTACCGTCACTGGAGCGGCTGAATAATGAGCGTGCGCGAGCCAAGCTTCACCCTGGGAATTGAGGAGGAATATCTTCTCGTTGACCGGTCCACCCTGGATCTGGTCAGTGATCCCCCGGCCAAGATTCTTGCCGAGTGCCAGCGCCTCACGAGCAAGCAGGTGTCCCCGGAATTTCTGCGTTCCCAGATTGAGGTGGGGACCAGGGTCTGCCGTACCATCGCCGAGGCGCGCGCTGACCTGGCCCGCTTGCGAAGAGTCGTTGTTGATGTGGCGGGCGAGGAGGGGCTGGCCCCGATTGCGGCATCAACCCATCCGTTTGCCTTGTGGACCGAGCAGCAGACAAGTCCTATTCAGCGCTACAGTAATTTGTCTGAAGAATTGCAGACCGCGGCCCGGCGTCTGTTGATTTGCGGCATGCATGTGCACGTGGGAGTGGAGGACGATGAGTTGCGCATCGACCTGCTCAGCCAGATGCGTTACTTCCTGCCGCATTTGCTGAGCCTGAGTACCTCTTCTCCTTTCTGGGAGGGCATGGATACGGGCTTGCGTTCCTATCGGCTGACTATTCTGGATACCTTGCCGCGCACGGGCTTGCCGGAGCATTTTGAAAGCTACGGCGAGTACCGCCGGCATGTGGACGCCCTGATCGATGCCGGCTTGCTGGAGGATGCCACGAAGATCTGGTGGGACTTGCGGCCCAGTGCGCGCTACCCGACCTTGGAAACCAGGATTTTTGATGTTTGCACCTCCATTGACGATGCTATCTGCCTGGCTGCGATCACCGTTTGCCTGTTGCGACGACTGTACAGGCTCCGCCAGGCTAACCAGCGGTGGCGCATCTATAGTCCCATGCTGCTGAATGAGAATCGCTGGCGCGCCATGCGCTATGGCAAAGACGAGGGCCTGCTCGATCTTGCCAAGGGAAAGCTGGTCCCGGTGCCGGAGTTAATTGAAGAAATTCTTGAATTAATCGCAGAGGACGCCCAGGCGCTGGATTGTGCTGCGCAGGTTGCGCACGCGCGTTTGATACTAACCCGTGGTACCAGTGCTCACCGCCAGGCTCAGGCCTATGAGCGTGCTCGCCAGGCCGGTGCCAGCGAACAGGAGGCGCTGCGTGAAGTGGTCGATTTCCTGATCGAGGAAACGGCAGCCGGTTTGCAATAGCGCCCCATGGTCAACACTTCTCTATACAGTGCGGGTGGTATGCAGCATAGAGTCTGTGTGGCGCCCATGATGGATTGCACGGATAGGCATTGTCGCTATTTTCATCGCCTGGTCAGTGGCGGGGTGGGTTTGTATACCGAGATGGTGACGGCTCACGCCATCGTTCACGGTGACTCGCAGCATCTGCTGGAGTTTGCGCCCGTCGAACATCCCGTTGCCCTGCAACTGGGCGGCAGCGACCCCGACCTGCTTTCCAGGGCGGCCGCTATCGTGCGTGACGCGCATCCCTATGATGAGCTGAATTTGAATGTCGGCTGCCCCAGCGATCGGGTGCAGTCCGGCCGCTTTGGTGCCTGCCTGATGGCCGAGCCAGAGCGCGTCGCCGATTGTGTCCGGGCCCTGCGGGAAAGCTGGGGCGGCACGGTCACCGTGAAGTGCCGTATCGGCATCGATCACCTGGACAGTTACAAATTTCTGACCACCTTTTGTGAGACGGTGGCTGCTGCCGGTTGCGGCCTCTTCGTCGTGCATGCGCGCAAGGCAATACTCAGTGGTCTGTCACCGAAACAGAACCGCAGCATTCCGCCCTTGCGTTATGACGTTGTGTATCAGCTCAAGCGCGATTTTCCTGAACTGACCATTATCATCAATGGTGGTCTGGACAGCCTGGCGGTCGCCCGCGAGCAGCTGGAGCATGTGGACGGGGTAATGCTGGGGCGCAGGGCCTATGCCGACCCCTGTCTGCTGGCAGAGCTGGACCGGGAATTATTAGGTGGTGTGGCTCTGCCCGGCGTTGATCGGGCAGCCGTTGTGCGCCATATGGCCGCCTATGCGGAGGGCCAGCTGGCCCTTGGGGCTCGTCTGCATCAGATTACCCGGCATATGCACGGGCTTTACGCCGGGTGCCCGGGCGCGGCTCGCTGGCGGCGCTTTCTGTCCGAGGTTGCCGGTCGCCGGGACGCGGGGCCCGAGGTCCTGCTGCGCTCTTTGGAGATTTTCGACGCCGCTGCTTGATGTCAATGGCGCGCATAAGCGAAACTGCGTCAACCCGCCGGCAATCGGCGCGAGGCGCCTTTAGAACCGCTTCTGAATGGGCGGGTATCCATACACTGATGCAACAGGAGTCCAGTACCTTGGCTGCCAGAAAAGAAGATATTGCCCGCACCCCGTCAACCCGCGGGCCAACGATGGCCGAGCAGGCGGATCGACATTCCCTTTACGAGCAATCGGTTCAGAACGTCGAGTCGGAAGTAGAATTTATTGTCGATACCTTCAAAGCCTTGCGGGGGCGTATGCCCCTGAGCTTTCGTGAAGACTTCTGTGGCACGGCTGCTGCCGCCTGCGAGTGGATTCGTCAGGGGCCGGCGCAGACTGCCATTGGTGTGGATATCGATGCAGAAGTGCTTAGCTGGGGCCGCCGCCATCACGTGGAAAAGATGCAACCGGGCCAGCAGGCGCGCCTGCAGCTGCACCACGAAAATGTGCTGCATGTGTCAGCGGAGCCGGTGGATGTCGTTGGGGCCTTCAATTTCAGCTACTTCCTGTTCAAGCAGCGCGATCAGATGCGGGAGTACTTCGAGTCCGTTCGTTCCGGTCTCACAGCAAATGGGTTGTTTATTCTGGATGCCTTCGGTGGCCACGAGGCCTCCGAGGAAATGAAGGAAAAGACCAAGTACGATCACTTCACTTATGTGTGGGAACAGGACAAGTTCTATCCCATCACGGGTGAAATGCTGTGTCACATCCACTTCAAGTTCCCCGACGGGTCCAAAATGAAGAAGGCCTTCACCTATGACTGGCGTCTGTGGACCCTGCCGGAAATCCAGGAGATCCTTTTAGAGGCCGGCTTTCGTAAAGTCACCGTCTATTGGGAAGGTACAGATTCGGACGGCGAGGGGGACGGCGTATTTACCCCCGATGAGAAGGGTGAGGCCGACGCCGGCTGGATCGTCTATATCGTCGCGGAGCAATAGTTGCCTGCCAGTTCGGGCTTTTCGGCGCGCCAGTCTGCCGTATACTCCCGGCATGGTTTTACATATTCCATGCCGGGCGGGCTGAGCCTGTGAGCGAAGATCAGGAGCTTGCGATCGTCTTTGCCGATGTAGTCGGCAGTACGCATCTCTACGAGGCCATGGGCGATGACAGAGCTCGGGCGACCGTCCAGAGCTGTCTGGACGTGATGAAGGAAGCCACCGAACAGTTCGGGGGCAAGGTCATCAAGACCATGGGTGACGAGGTCATGTCGACCTTCACGTCTTCTGATGACGCCATGAACGCGGCGGCCCAGATGCATCAGCGGATTACCAATAACCCCGGTATGGGTGATGGCGGGACCAACGTCGCCATCCGCATCGGTTCCCACTACGGACCGGTAGTCCAGGAGGATCGCGACATTTCCGGGCTGGCCGTGCATACCGCTAACAAAATGACTTCTCAGGCCAAAGCCGGGCAGATCCTGATTACCGCAGCTACCGTGGAGCAATTGAGCGGCGAGTGGCAGGGGCTGGTGCGCCAGATCGACGTGGCGGCTGTGCGCAGTCGTGCTGATGAACTGGCTGTATTTGAGGTGCTCTGGCAGCCCGAGGAGGCGACCAGCATGCTGCCGGCCGTCAATGTCGGTACAAAGCAAAAGCCGACTGCCCAGCGCCTGCGGTTGTCCTACCAGGATTCAGAAGTACTGGTCGATCAGACTACGCGGGCTGATATCACGATTGGTCGGGCCGATGAGAACGACCTGGTCGTCAAGGGTAACCTGATCTCGCGTGTGCATGCCCGGGTAGCGGTGGTCAAGAACCGTTACATGCTGGTAGACGAGAGCACCAACGGTACTTTTATCCAGCGTGATGACGGCGAAGAGATCTATGTTCGCCGCGACAGCACAGAACTCAGTGGCAACGGGATTATCAGCCTGGGCCGGGTTGCTCCTCGCGGTGCACCCCTGGCCATCGAGTACAGTTTCGAGGCCTGAGGCCTTTTCCCCCTGCTTGAGAGTCCTACTTGAGGGACGCCACTACTTTCTGATGCTCAGCTGCCAGCAGTTCGGGAATCCTCTTGTCGAATTCCTCGAAGTACTCCGCCACGTCCTGCATTTCCTTGCGCCAGGCGTCCTTGTCTACAGCTAATAGCTGTTCGAGGGTTTCAGCATCCACTCTCAGGCCTTCTATATCGATATCGGCCGCGTGGGGCAGGTAACCAATGGGGGTGTCCTGAGCGGCTACACGATTTTCGCAGCGTTCAATGATCCAGCGCAGTACGCGAAGGTTTTCACCGAAGCCGGGCCATAGAAATTTGCCGTCGGCATTCTGACGGAACCAGTTGACGTGGAAAATTTTCGGTAATTTGTCAGCGCGCGCGCTGAAGCTCAGCCAATGGCCCCAGTAATCGGCGAAGTTGTAGCCACAAAAGGGCTTCATCGCCATGGGGTCACGCCGGGTCACACCCACCTTGCCCGTTGCCGCTGCGGTGGTTTCCGAGGCTACACTGGCGCCGATGAGAACACCGTGATTCCAGTCTTTAGCCTCGTAAACGAGGGGCGCCAGTTCCCGGCGGCGGCCGCCGAAGATGATGGCGCTGATGGGTACGCCCGCCGGATCATCTGCCAGGGGCGAGTAACAGGGGTTCTGCTTGGCACCGACGGTAAAACGCGAATTAGGATGCGCGGCCGGGCCGTTGCCGCCATTAATGGGGCGCCCTTGCCAGTCAGTCGCGGGCTCGCCTTGTTGCTTGTCTTCCCACCAGGGCTCGTTGTCGTTAGTCACGGCAACATTGGTGTAGATCGCATCGTGCTTGATCATGTCAAAGGCGTTGCGATTGGTCTTTTGGTTGGTGCCCGGGACCACGCCAAAGTAGCCGGATTCGGGATTGATGGCCCGCATCTGGCCCGTCTCGTCAACATGCAGCCAGGCAATGTCATCACCCAGGGTACGCACCTTCCAGCCTTCCTGTGATTCTGGCGGAATGAGCATGGCCAGGTTGGTTTTGCCGCAGGCGGAGGGGAAAGCGGCCGCAATGTAGTGCTTCTCGCCTTCCGGGCTCTCCAGTTCGACAATCAGCATATGCTCGGCCAGCCAGCCTTCCTGGGAAGCCTGCCAGCTCGCGATGCGCAAGGCGTGACATTTTTTACCCAGCAGGGCGTTACCGCCGTAGCCGGAGCCAAAGCTCTGGATCAGCAGCTCATCGGGGAAATGCATGATGAAGCGCTGATCCGGATTTAGATCTCCGGTTGAGTGCAGGCCGCGTACGAAGCGGCCTTCTTTTTCAATTCTTGCCAGGGCCGCCTGTCCCATG
>Ga0316187_10006128_pt1 | contig 10365 bp, 4 predicted proteins | sample CroRivburrow1_MG_FD_204927 | JGI IMG/M metagenome (GOLD analysis project Ga0316187, IMG submission 204927) | Coastal sediment microbial communities from Maine, United States - Cross River worm burrow 1 | ecosystem: Environmental > Aquatic > Marine > Coastal > Sediment | place: USA: Maine... | reverse complement strand
CCAGCACCACAGTTGGTACGAAGATCTTCGCCACCCGATCCGCCAGGCTTTGAACCGGCGCGCGGGATCGCTGGGCGCTGCTCACCATGTCGACGATCCGTGCCAGCAGGGTGTCCTGACCGACCCGCGTGGCCCGCATGATCAGGCTGCCCTGCCGGTTCAGAGTGCCGCCTGTCAGCGTGTCGCCGGCTGCCTTCTCGATCGGCAGCGGTTCCCCGGTAAGCATGCTTTCGTCCACGGCGGAGTGACCTTCGAGCACTTCACCGTCCACCGGAACCCGCTCGCCCGGTCGGATCCGGAGGCGGTCACCTGCGAGTATGTTCTCCAGTGGCGCGTCGTACTCATCTCCCTCCGGCGTGATCCGGCGCGCGGTTTCCGGCGACAGATCGAGGAGCGCCCGCACCGCATCGCCGGTGCGCTCCCTTGCTCTGAGCTCCAGCACCTGGCCGAGAAACACCAGGGCGATGATCACCACCGCGGCCTCGAAGTAAACGGGCACGTGCCCCGTTGCCGTCCTGAGGGTGTCCGGGAACAGGCCGGGTATCAGGGTTGCCAGCACGCTGTAGCCGTAGGCCGCACCCACGCCCAGCATGATGAGCGTCCACATATTGAAGTTGCGGGTCTTCAAAGAGGTCCAGCCGCGATGGAAAAACGGCCGGGCCGCCCACAGCACCACCGGGCTCGCCAGCAGAAGCTCTATCCAGATAGCTGCAGACTCACCGATAGCGCTGCGTATCGGCAGGCCCAGCATCGGCCCCATGGTGAGGATCAGGAGCGGAACGGCTGCCGCGGTTGAGAGCCATAGCCGGCGGCTGAAGTCGATCAGCTCGTGATTCGGCGCATCCTCGCCAGGCGTGGCTGGCTCGAGCGCCATCCCGCAAATCGGGCAGCTGCCTGGCTCGGTCGACTCGACCTCCGGATCCATCGGACAGATGTAGAGGGCGGCCGCCGGCGCTGCTGCGGTTTGACGTTTGTGGTTGCCGGCCAGAAAAAACCAGGGGTCCGCCGCAAAGCGGTCGTGACAGCGCTGGCTGCAGAAGTGATAGTCGCTGCCCCGATAGGGGTGGTTCGGCTTGCCGGCATCGAGCGCAACCGTCATGCCGCAGACCGGGTCGATGGCGTTGTTCTGGGTGCTTGCAGCCTGATCGGTCACAGCGGATCTCCGATGAATCAGGGAATCTACCTTAAAGCTTCCAGTAACTGGAAGGTCAATCCCTCGATCTTTGCCTCGATCTTTACCTCGAGCGATCAGCCACGGCCGCGCCAGAGTAGAAAGGCCGCGGGCAGCACCAGCAGGGTCAGCAGCAGAGCGCTCAGCATGCCACCGACCATCGGTGCGGCGATGCGGCTCAGCACTTCGGCGCCGGCACCGCTCGAGTACATCAGTGGCAGCAGCGCGGCAATGGTGGAAACTGCCGTCATCACCACCGGTCGAACCCGCTGTAGCGCGCCGTCCGTGATGGCCCGGCGAAGCCGGTCCAGGTGATCGGAGCCGGCGGCATTCCTGTCCAGATCGGCGCAGGCGTGGTTGAGGTAAGTCAGCATGATCACGCCGAGCTCAACTGCGACCCCGGACAGGGCAATGAACCCCACGGCAACGGCCACGGAAAGGTTGTGGCCGAGCAGATAGGTCAACCAGATTGCGCCGACGGCGGCGAACGGCAGAGCGCCGAGGAGCATCGTGACCTCGGCGATGCGGTGAAAGTTCAGGTAGAGCAGCACCACGATGATGGCCAGTATGAACGGCACGACGACGGCGAGCCGCGCCTGAGCGCGCTGCATGTATTCGTACTGGCCGGACCAGGTGAGGCTGTATCCTGGCGGCAGATCGAGCTGTTCGCGAACGGTGCGGTTTGCCTGTTGCACATAGGAGCCCACGTCCACGTCCTCGATGTCGACGAAGGTCCAGCCGTTTGGCCGCGCATTCTCGCTCTTGATGGCCGGTGGCCCGTCGGCGATCGTGACCGCAGCCACGTCCCCCAGCGCGATGCGCTGCCCGCCCGGCGTGATCAGGGGTAGCTCGGACAACTGCTCAGGAGAGTCCCGATATTCCTGGGGATAGCGCAGGTTGATGGGATAGCGCTCCAGACCCTCTACGGTGCTGGCCACGTTCATGCCGCCCACAGCGGTGGCGATCACCTGCTGCACGTCGGCGATGTTGAGGCCGTAGCGAGCGGCCCGAACCCGATCGATTTCCACTTCGATGTAGCGGCCGCCAGTCACCCGTTCCGAATAAACAGAGGCCGTGCCGGGCATGTACTCGAGTATCCACTCCAGCTGCCGGCCGATCCGCTCGATCTCTGCCAGATCAGGACCCGCCACCTTGATACCGACCGGCGTCTTGATGCCGGTGGCCAGCATGTCGATACGGGTTTTGATGGGCATGACCCAGGCGTTCGTCAGCCCCGGGATATCCACCCGGGCGTCGAGCTCGGCGATCAGCGCGTCGGTCGTCAGCCCGGGGCGCCACTCATCCCGAGGCTTCAGCTGGATGAAGGTTTCGATCATGGTCAACGGCGCCGGGTCGGTGGCGGTCTCCGCGCGCCCGATCTTGCCGAACACGTTCGCGACCTCCGGCACACCGGCGATGAGTCGGTCCGTCTGTTGCAGCAGCTCTCGGGCCTTGCCGATCGAGAGGCCAGGGTAGGTGGTGGGCATGTACATGAGATCCCCCTCATCCAGCGGCGGGATGAACTCGCTGCCGATTCGGGTGAGCGGCCAGAATCCCAGCAGCGTGACCAACCCGGCGACCAGCAGCGTGACGCCCGGGCGCCTCAGCACGCCTGCCAGCAGCGGCCGGTACAGATTGTGCAGCGCCCGGTTGATCGGGTTGGCCTGCTCAGGTCTGATCCTGCCGCGGATCAGGTAGCCCATGAGCACGGGAACCAGGGTGATCGCAAGCGCCGCGCTGGCTGCCATGGCGTAGGTCTTGGTGAACGCCAGCGGTGAGAACATGCGGCCTTCCTGCGCCTCCAGCGCGAACACGGGAACGAAGCTGATGGTGATGATCAGCAGGCTGAAGAACAGTGGCGGGCCGACCTCGGTGGCCGCCGCCGTGACCAGCCGCCAGCGCTGTTCATCGGTTATTTCCCCGCTCACCTCACCGGACAGGGTCGCCCGCTCGAGGTGCCTGTGAAAGTTCTCGATCATGACGATGGCGCCGTCAATCATGGCGCCGATAGCGATGGCGATCCCCGCCAGCGACATGATGTTGGCGTTGATGCCCTGGATACGCATGACGATGAAGGCGGTGAGAATACCCAGCGGCAGGCTGATGACAGCCACCAGCGAAGACCGGGTGTGGCCAAGGAACAGCACGCAGACGAGGGCGACGATGGCAAGCTCCTCGATCAGCCCGACCCGGAGGGTATCCACGGCGGCTTCGATCAGTCGGGATCGGTCGTAGACGGGCACCACCTCCACACCAGCGGGCAGTCCGGGCTTGAGTGACTCGAGCCTGGCCTTCACGCCGTCGATCACGGCCTGGGCGTTCTCGCCCATGCGCATGACGACGATACCGCCCACCACCTCGCCTTCGCCGTTCAGCTCGGCGATGCCGCGGCGCATCTGTGGGCCGGTGCCGACCTGCGCCACGTCGCCGAGCAGGAGCGGTGTGCCGTTGCTGTCCACCCCCAGGGGCACCTGGGTGAGATCCGCCACGCTCTGAATGTAGCCGGTCGCCCGGACCATGTATTCCGCCTCCGACATTTCCACCACGGAAGCGCCGACCTCCTGATTGGCCTCGGTGATGGCGGTCTGGATGTGGGAGAGGGGGATACCGAACGCTCGCAGCTTCTCCGGGTCCACCTCCACCTGGTACTGGCGGACCATGCCGCCGAGCGCGGCGACCTCGGAGACGCCGGGCACTGTCTGCAGCTCGAACTTGAGGAAGAAGTCCTGCAGGCTGCGCAGTTCTGAAAGGTCGTGCTGACCGCTGCGATCGGTCAGAGCGTACAGGTAAACCCAGCCGACGCCGGTGGCGTCCGGCCCCAGCTGCGGACGCGCGGTGGCGGGCAGCGATGGGGCGACCTGGGAGAGATACTCGAGCACCCGGGATCGAGCCCAGTAGGGGTCCGTGTCGTCGTCGAAGATGATGTAGACGTAGGAATCGCCGAAAAACGAGAAGCCGCGCACCGTCACCGCGCCCGGCACCGAGAGCATGGCGGTGGTCAGCGGGTAGGTAACCTGGTCCTCCACGACCTGTGGCGCCTGGCCCGGATAGCTGGTTTTGACGATCACCTGCACGTCGGACAGATCCGGAATTGCGTCCACCGGTGTGCTGCGGAGTGCCCAGGTGCCCCAGGCGGCGATGATGAGCGCCGCGAGCAGGACGAATAGCCGGTTCTGTATGGACCAGCGGATGATGGCGGCGATCATGGCTGCGGATCCATGCGTCGGAAGTCGGAGGTGCGGCTCGATTCGGAATCGATCAGAAATTGCGCCGAGCTGACGATCCGGTCACCCGCCTTCAGACCGGACAGGATCTCTGCCTGCGTGCGGCCGATGCGCCCCGGCCGCACTTCGACGGACTTGAACTGTCCATCCGCGAGCACCAGCACGACCCGGTTCTGCGCTCCGGTCCGGATCAAGGCCTCGCGGGGGATCAGCAGCGTCGGTGCGGATGTCTGCGCAGAGCGGAGGCGGAGCGCGCCGAACATGCCCGGTTTTAACGCGCCGTCGGGGTTCTGCAGGACTGCCCGGACGCGCACGGTGCGGGTGGCTTCATTCAGGCTTGGATACACGTAGTCCACGATGCTCTGCCATTCACGTCCCGGCAGATAGTCGAGTGACAGGCTGATGGCATCGCCCTGTTTGACCAGCAGCGCCTGACGCTCGTAGAGCTCGCCCACCACCCAGACGTGATCCAGCGGACCGATCGTCATCACGTTCATGCCCGGGGAAACGTACATCCCTTCCCGCACCGACAGGGTCTGGACGACGCCGGTCTGGGGCGCATACACGTTGATCGTCTGGCTCACCTTGCGGGTCCGGCGAACGGCCTCCACGGCGCTGGCCGGTACCTCCAGGGCGTCCAGCCGCTCGAGGGCGGCATTGACCAGCGCCGGATTATTCCGGTTCAGGGCCAGAAGCAATTCCTCCTGGGCATTGACCAGCGTTGGAGAGTAGAGCTCGAACAGGGGCTCGCCGGCCGTTACGGGATCGCCTTCGGCCTTGACCAGCAGTGTTTCGATCCAACCCTCGACCCGGGGGTGGATGTGCAGCAGCTGGAACTCGTCGAAGGTCACATGACCCACGGTCCTGATTTCCGGCTCGAAGACGCCGCGCTGCACCTCCGCTGTACGAACGCCCAGGTTGTGCATGACGTTCGGGGCAATGACCACGGTGCCCGGTGTCTGTCGGGCAACGTCTTGCGCATAGACGGGCACCAGATCCATCCCCATGGGAGACTTGCCCGGCCCATCCTTGCGGTAATCCGGATCCATGGGTGCCACCCAGTACAGAGGTTTCTCTGTTCCAGCGGGTGATTCTGCTGGCGTTCCGCCGATGAGCAGCCAGGTGAGCAGGCTGCCGAAGATCAGGCCGAGCGCGATGTACGTGAGTATGCTTGTCTTCATGGTGGGGTCCTCAGTGGCCGACGGGAGCGGCGGTGGCCAGCAGGTAGCCGATCCTGGCCAGGGTCTGCTGCCTTGCCACGTCGATGGTCAGCGCATCGATCTTGGTATCGAGCTCGGCGATCCGCGCGCGCACCGCCTCGGCGAAATCGCCGTCCGCGTTGTTGTAGGCGGCCAGCGAGGCTTCCGCCTGCTGGCTCATCTGCGGCAGCAGACGGTCGTGATACAGATCCCGCCGCTGTTCGAGGCGAAGGAGTTCCGCACGCTCGGACTCCAGGCGGCTGACCAGCTCGCGAATCAGCAGGTCGCGATCGGTGCGGGCGGCTGCTTCCCTGGCGACGGCGGCGTTCACCGCCCGATCCTGTCGATCGCCTCTGAACAGCGGCAGGTCGAAGGTCAGGCCGACGGTGAGAAGATCATCTCTGGAACGGCCGGCCGGGTCATCGGCACGGTAGCCGTACTGGGCGCGCAGGCCCCAGCCAGGTCTGTACTTCTGCCGGGCCAGATCAGTGCCTGTCGAGACCGCGTCGATACGCCGATTGACGGCAAGTACCGCAGGATGGGTCTCCAGCTGCGCGTAAAGGGCCGCTGACGATGCAGGGCCGGATGACAGCCGGGCGGAGGCACCGTTGCCGAGGTTCGGCATGGCGGTATCGATCGGCTGCCGGCCGGAGTCAGGCACCAGCTCGGCGAGGCGCTGCTGGGCGACTTCCTGTTCCTGGTGCAGCCTCGTCAGGCGATCGTCCAGCCGGATCAGCTCCAGCTGAGCGCGAATCAGATCCTGCTGACGGGCCCGACCGGACGCGGACGTGTACTGTGCTTCGGCTGCGTCGACCAGCTGCTCGAAGAGATCCCGATCGTTTTCGATCAGCTGCCGGCTTGCTTGCGCCAGATACGCATCGAGGAACAGCGTTGCCACGCTCATTGTCAGCATCGCTTTCCGATCTGCACGCCGCAGTGGTTCCACGGACGCAAGCAGTTCCTTCTGCTGGCGGGACAGGGCGCGCGTTCTCCCCCGGGGGAACTGCTGGTTAAGTCCAAGAGCCATCTGGGTCATGTTCTCCTGGCCGATATCGAAGCTCGTCAGCGGCACGTTGATCGCGGTCAGGCTGAGCGCCGGATCGGGCAGGCTGCCGGCGGCGACGGCTTCTTCGGTGAGAGCCAGCTCCATCTGCTCACTGCCCCGGAGCCATGGGTCTGCCGCGATAGACATCTCGATGGCCGATTCGAGGTCGAGCGAGGAGGCTTCGGCGCTGAGGGATGTCGGGGCTATGAGCAGCAATATCAGCATTGCGTGCCGAAGCGTTGATTGACTTGTTAAAAACTTTCTTTGCATGGCCGTCTCCAGATTGGCCTGGATTCAGTGCCGGCACGCGCATGCATGCCGGCCGTGTCACCGGATAAAGGGGGTGGTAACTCTGGAGATCAGGCGATGGGGGGGCGGAAGATACCGTCTGGTGGAGAAGCGTAAATCGCAAGCCGATTCACGTTCGCAGCTGTCGTCACCCGAAGATTGAGAAACGGATTCGCTGAGGACAGCGCCGGTACTGCCGGAGCAGCGCTCACACAGCCGCTGATGAAGCAGGAGATGGCTTCCCCTTCAACGCAGCAGGGCATCTGCGCGTGCGGATCTGCAACCTGTTCCTGCGAGGGAGCATGCATGGTGTGGTGAGCATGAACCGTGCCGGCAGCGGGCTCGCTCGTGGCGTCGGCGCCGTGCTGCTGAATCGGGTCTGATGCGCACGGCATAGCGGCCTGAGCGGCCGCAGCTTGAAGCAACAGGCCCAGGACGAGCATAGGAATGATCAGCAGTTTTTGAGCCACGTCGGGCCCCAAACGTTGACGGTACGGACGAACAGACTAGCACAGGCAGCGTTGGTTCCCCGGCCGATAGCGCCAGAATGTGCGCATCGCCACAGTTCAGAGTCCGTAGCCGTCCAGCCAGCCACTGATCCGATCGGCCACTTCATCCCGGGCCCCATCAGGCTCGGTCAGATAGTGATCGCCTGTCATGAATTCGAGCGTCTTATCCTTCGCCGCCAGCGCCTCAAAGATAGCCCGGGCATCGCTCGGGAACACGCCCGTATCCGCCATGGACTGAATCACCAGCGACGGCACCCGGATCCTGCCGAGGTGCGGTGCGCCCCGGCATTGAGATTCCTTCAGGCTCCACATGGAAAGCCAGGTGCGGCAGGTGTTGGTCAGGCCGATGCCGCGCGGTGAGTAATTGGCCGTCTTCGGATCACCCGCGTAGCACTGCCCCACCGGCCTGTCTGAGGGATCCAACTCGCCGTCGAGGAGCCTTGGGTCTGCCCAGGTGCGGAACAGGTTGAAGGCCCGATCGAAGTAGCCGTCCGCTTTCAGCCGCTCGAGTTCTGCAATGCACCAGTCGGTGATGCGATCGTTCCGGGCTTTCTGCGCCGCCCGGTAGCGCTCGAGGAATGCGGCCGAATACGGTGGGCCGTTGTCCGGGTTGAACATGGAAAGGTCCCAGTCCGTCGAGGTGGGCGCCTGTTCGTCCGTCACCGCTGGATCCATCCAGGCCGTGAGCACTTCCGGGCGGCCCGCATGGGCGTTCAGGGAGACGTAATAGTCGCAGGCAGGCAACTCGTTGACGGTCGGCGGTAGCTTGAGCCCCCGGGTGGCGGTCAGGTTCGGCTCGGACGCCTGAGACTGATAGGCGCCCATCAACGAGCCGCCGCCCGAGTTGCCGACCAGCACCACGGTTTCCACTCCGGCCTGCTCCCGCAGCCAGCTGACACCGGCACCGATGTCGATCAGGGCGTGCTCGAGGAGGAAGAAGGCTTCATTGCCCCGGAATCGAGTGTTCCAGCCGAGATAGCCGTAACCCCGGGCGGCCATGTACTCGCCCAGGTAGTGCTCGGAGAAATCCACGTTGTAGTGGGTGGCGATGAAAGCCACCTTGGGTGCTGCGCCTGCAGGCTTGTGATAGAGGCCCTGACAGGGCATGAAACCGGCGCCGTTCCGGGCGCTGGTGGCGGAAGTGAGGGAGACGAACTCCCGTTGCACCGTATTCATAGCGGGTTCCTGAGTTCACTAATTACTTCGGCAGGCGCCAGACCGGTGAGCTCCAGGCCCGATCCTCGACCATTCGGTCCGCCTGCGGGTACTTTTCGCAGAGATCCAGGCGCTCGCAGAGGTGCTTGGACCAGCGCTTTGACGGCTGCTCGATCACCCGGGCATACCAGTAGGCTGGACCGCTCTCCTGACTTTCGTCCGTCCAGGTCACGCAGGCCGTGGGTTGGCCTGTTTCGAACTCCGCGACCCGCTGCACCTGCTCCACGGCCTCGCCATCAACCAGATGGCCTTTGACGATATCGATGGCGGCCAGCGGGGTTCTATCCATGGCAGCCTGGATGGTGAAGGTTCGCTCCCGCATGGCTACCGTGCCGCCCATGGGTGTGTCGAACTCGATCTCCTCTGAAGTGCAGGCGTTCGCGCTCGTGGTGCCGAACTTCAAGCGGATGCGGGTACCACTGGTGGCGTAGGCCCGTCGCGCCTGCAGCGCGTCGAAAATGGCAGCCCGGGTATTCTCTTCCGCCCAGACCGCCACCAGGCCGCCCGGGTTGTAGATAGGATTCGCCAGTACCGTCTCCGGATCCGTCCAGATTGCGGTCACCCCGCCGGGGAAATTCGCTTCCTCGGTGAAACCGGCGGCGGCAAAGTGCCCGTCCGTTGAGCCGATTGCGCCAAGCTGCAGGGGATTCAGCGTACGGTCCGAGTCTTCGAACGCGACCAGCCCGCGACCGAGCAGCGACCGGTAGTAGCCCGTGCGCATGGCTCGCCACTCGGCGAGGTGATCCTCTGGCGGTCCGAGCATGCGGCGCTTGGCCGAGTTCACTTCCACCAGCTCGAAGCCGCAGTCATCCCGATCGGCATCCGGCGATTCCGGCAGGCATTCGCTGTTGCCCTTCTCCTGATGCATCTCGGCCAGCCGCTCATAGCGCCCGCGCAACGCAGAGACCTGATCGGACTCGTTTTCGACGTCGAAGGTGCCGCCGTCTGTCCAGTTGATGTTGTGCGGAATGGCCACCGCATCGCAGCCCTCTTCCGGCCGGCAGTGTTCAGCCAGCGCGGTCCAGAGCTTCGCGACGCTCGGGTAGGTGATGTAGTCGAAGGGTCGCGCCGGGACGGTCTCGGAACGGAAGATCACATTCCGGTGCCAGTGCCGGCCGTTTGGCGAGGCCGTCCACTCGTAGCCGATCAGCGCGGTGAATTCGCAGGGATCATTGGCCTGGTTGGCCGCTTCCTGAATCCTGCGCCACTGGCTGCGGGTGGCGCCCTCGCAATCCAGCGTGTCACAGAAGGGCGCATGCACCGGCGGCTCCTGGGTTACCACAGGCAGCAGGTAGTCTGTGAATATTCCGCGGCCGTTGCCCGCGTCCCGCTCCCCGCGCATGCCGCTGCAGTAGGGCACATCCGCATAGACCGGATCCGTGCAGTTCCAGGTGATTTCCCAGGTTTCCGCATGGTCGGTCACCGCCGCGAAATCGAGGGGGCGGTCCAGAGAGATGATCTCGCCGTTGTCGAGTCGGAGCGGCTGGCCGCGGGCGAATTCGTAGGCGTCTCTCGGTGTGGTCAGGGTGCCGAAGGCGTAAGCGTCCAGTGAATAGGACGTGTGCACGTGCAGATCGCCGAACAGCAGTTGCGGCTCGGCCGTGGACGGGCTGCAGGTCTCGCCATGGGCATTCAGCGCGAGCAGGGTGCACGCAGACAGCATGGCCAGCAAAGGTCGATTCAAAGTGATTCCCCGATTCCCCAACCGCTCAGG
>Ga0316187_10006127_pt1 | contig 10366 bp, 7 predicted proteins | sample CroRivburrow1_MG_FD_204927 | JGI IMG/M metagenome (GOLD analysis project Ga0316187, IMG submission 204927) | Coastal sediment microbial communities from Maine, United States - Cross River worm burrow 1 | ecosystem: Environmental > Aquatic > Marine > Coastal > Sediment | place: USA: Maine... | reverse complement strand
GGAAACCGATACCGGGACGCACCGCTTTTTTTTCAGTGACGGATCGACCTTTGCAACACGCCTGAATGAGGTTATCTGGAAGTCGTTTGCCGTAACCCTGGGCGTCACCTGCCGCTTCTAATAACGGCAGTGTCCATCCACGAATTACCGCAGGGCACTATTGAGTGTCCAATTCATAAATGAGAATTTTTTTCACTAGGCAAGGCCGCACAAAGGTTTTCGGCTGCGGCGTACTTTACGTACGCCGCAGCCGGAAACCTGCGGAGAACGCCGCCCAGCGGAAAAAAGGCCATTTATGGATGGACACTGTCAAACGGCAGCAAATTCCCGTCAGCGTCAAATTCCATCGGTCCCCAGGTGGACTCCTGATGTAAATGCGGGTGTGGGTGGACCTCCTCTGCCAGGGCTGCCGAAACCTGCAACATCTCGAGATGCTTGGTGTCCCTGATACGCACGAGGCGTGCAGCTGCCGGACTGGCGAGTCCTGCCGTCGCCGCGCAGATCGCAATCGCTTCACGGTCGTTTTCAACCGTGAGGGGAATGGCGGCCTTTTCAGGAGATATGGCCGCCACGGAGTTCTTGTACGTTTTTTCCATGTCCAGCGCATCGACCAGCCGTCTGGTGGTGACGTCCGCCAAACCGATACCGTTGCCGTTGCCGTCTGATCCGGGACTCAGGTCGCGCACGAAAATACGTTTGACGTGCGGGGTGGTGAAAAAATCGCCGACGAGATCACGATGCCTGCCGGTCACATTCGAATCCATCCCGATTCCGCTGATGTCTTTCCCGAATCGGTCCACCACGAGGATGTCGATATCGTCGAAGGGGATGCGGCCCATCATGTCCGCCGCTATTTTCAGCAATTTCTTTTCACCCGTCAGGATATCCGCCGGCATCAGGACCTTGACCTGAGACAGGTCGCCGCAGCCATCTTCCAGCAGAGCCAGACCAAACAAGACGGGGCATCGACCGAGGACCAAACGGGCGGCATCCTCGATAATACCGAAGCCGTGGCGAACCGCCTGCCGATGAAACTCGGTCGCGCCGTCGGCCTTTCCCAGCCCGATCGTCAGCATCTTGCACAGGCCGCTCTCGATGTCGGCCCGGAATTTGGTGTGCTGTTTCACCCGGTTGATAACGACGATGTGATCAGCGGCCAGCGCCTGCCGGGAGAAAAAGATTCGGGTGCCGTTGACCAGACGATCGATACACTCGACCGCCATGTCCGGAACAACCGGTACACCCAGTGCGGCCTGGCTGATACCCAGCTGTTGGAGCACGACGCGTTGGCCTTCCGCGGACGCTCCGCCATGACTGCCCATGGCCGGCACGATGAAAGGCTCGAGCTGCTTTTCGCGCAGGTATTCGATACAACCGCCGACCACCACGTCGATAGCGTTGATACCCCGGCTGCCGACCGCAACGGCCACGGTTTCACCCGGCCGGGTCAAGCCTTCTATGGCCAGTGAGGCCAGAGCGGACCGAACGGCTTGCGGCACGTCGCCGAGGGCTGCCCGTTGAAGCGCCTGCCGTACCCGAGCCACTTCGGGATATGCTGTAGGTGTCGCCTTCGTCATGATGGTTCGGCCTAAAGATGCGGTGTCATTGGTTTAAGGGTCACGGTAAGAAATAATTCCACACGATTGCGCCGGATTATGGTTTGTCTACAAGGCACATCCACCTGCACATATCGGGATACGTGTGGGTGGATGTAACGCAGTAGACGGGCCATAAGACAAGCAAGAGGTGGAATTATTTTTTGCCGGGGCCCTAAAAGAAAGGTCGGGGGATGCGGGGTTACCGGCAGGTGCTGTCGCCTCTGCAAGGCAAGCCGATGGGTGGGGCGCTCCGGAATCCTGCCAGAATTCGGAACCGGAGCGCGTTCTGAAAATTTTAAGTCTCTTCTACCGTGATGGCACTCTCTTCGCATACTTCAACACAGCTTTCACAGCCGAGACATTCTTCAGCATTCACGGGAACGGATTTACCGTCCTGCATCTCAAATACCTCGACAGGGCAAACGTCTACGCACTCTTCACATCCTACACATTTTTCTTCGTCAACTGTGGGCGTAAAGGCCATAATCGATTTCTCCTTTCTTGAGATTTTGAAAGAAGGTGACCGAATCACCTGTTGTTTCCAATCACGAGGGACGTCATTATACCAATTAAAAAGCCGCGTCAAGCTTTGATATACTTTTTGAGGCAACAAAATACAAAAAAAAATGAATATAGTTATACTGTTTTATTTCAAATAATTACAAAAATCCGGAAGGAGAACCAAAGCTTATCGCTCGATCGAGACAACAACCGTATTTTTCAGCCTGGTGTCCAAAACTGCCTCGGTACCCGGCTCACCGGATGGGGAAAAAGACCCTTGCAGGAGCGTACCGGGCAACTGTCCGGGAAAAAGGTATACCCTCAGTGTCACACCGCCCGCAGGGCCCTCGACAGTTGGAACCGGCGGCCAGGTCAAATTGTCGGCCGCTTCGGCGGCCGGTTCGGTATACAAAAGATCAGTCAAGCGTTCCAGCAGCCCCCGCCGCCAGTTATCCAAGATCTCCGACTGACCGCTGCTCACGTGCATGCCGGCTGCCTCGAAAACCTTGACGGCCCCAGGTCCCGATTCGATGATAACCTCCGTAGCCGATCGACTGGTCGTAACGAAAATGCCCGATGCCTCCGGGCCACGTTGCACGGCATCGGCCGCCGCCAGCAAAGCCCAGGCCCCGATCCGCTCCTTGAGCATGTAGTCCGCTCCTTCGCCGGGCGCAACTCGCAGAGCACCGGTTTCCTGACGCGGCAGCGCCTCGTCACCCCTTAGATGTCTGAAAAGCGTCTGCTCCATTTCGTCGGCCCGTTGCAGGTCCGTCACCAGGGAATCGTTCTGAACATCCATCTCCTGGGCAATGCGGAGCAACAGCCGTGCAGTCAGCAGCCGTGTTTCGTAAGGCGGTGTCTCAGCTAGTCTCTTCCCCTTTATGTCCGCCAGGATCCAAGCGCTGGATGTCTCGTCGAAAAACGGCCACCTGTCATTGCGCGTTTTGAAATATGCCAGATCGATGCCGCGTTTGTCCCGGTGCAGGGCGGCCCAATTGCGAAAATCCGTCAAAAGAGTTGCCAGTTTTTCTTCTTCGGTCGGGACCGGCACCCGTAATTCGACCTGGCCCCTCTTTTCCCACTCGCGCAGCAGCGGCGGGATATCCGCTGCGCAGGGCTGATAGAGCACCACCGGGCTAAAGCAGGCCTGAACGTCTTCCATGACCGAGCGCGTCACATAGGTGTGCGGAAAATAAATCGGTGTCATGCTGGTTAGTCTCACAAGGGCTAAAGGTATAAGGTTATAAGGTACAAGGGCTAACGGCGTAAGGCAAAAGGCTGAAGGCAGAATGTAAGGGGTACAAGGTTCAAGGTGTAAGGTTCAAGGTCCAAAGTTTGAGGCATAGGGTTCACTGCTAAAGTGCCTAAAGTTGCAAGTGCCCTGCCATTCGCCTTTTACCTCTCGCCTTTCCCCTTTTGCCTTTCGCCTTAACCCTCCTTTTTTTCGCCTGCGGCTTCCCCGTCCTGCACGACGACGCCCATCTCCCTGAGCTGCTCGCGCAGTCGGTCGGCAAGCGGCCAGTTGCGCTCCGCCCGCGCCCCGTTCCTTTCTTCGATCACCGCTTGAACCGCCGGATCGGCGGCCGCGTCCTCGAATTTGAGCAGGTTCAGCACGGAATCCAGGTTTCGGAAGGCGTCGATGATCTTGCCGGCACCCGCGGCATCGATCTGCTCATCCCGCACCAGAGAGTTCACTTTTTTAACGACCTTGAATATCGACGCCAGAGCCGTCGATATGTTCAAATCGTCGTCCAGGCCGTTGATAAAGCCCTGTTTGATATCGTAGAGGAGCTGGTCGAGGTCCGCATACGGCCGACCGCCACGCAGGTTTTTCAAACGTCGGATGCAGTTGTTCAACCGGCCCAGAGAACGGCCGGCATCCTCGAGTCGATCGGTCGAAAAGGTAACCGGCTTGCGATAGGGCGACGTCAGCAGCCAGTAACGGACCACTTGGCCGGAATATCCCAAGCGACGCAATTCCGCCGGCGTCACACCGGCGCTGTGCCGGTCTACCTTGTGCCCATCCGCAATGACCGGTTCGCAATCGACCCAGCATCGCACCGGTGGTTGACCGCTGAGGGCCGCTGCAATAGCATTGATATTCTCGTGATGGGGAAACATCAGCTCGCGGCTGCTGGCATGGATGTCGAATCGCTGCCCGAGATATTTCATTGAAATAGCGGCCGCTTGCAAATGCCATGATGGTCGCACGCTGCCCCAAACAGTTTTGGTGTAGATCCCTCTCTTCAGATCCGATAAACGCGCGCGTTTGAAAAGCGTGAAATCGCGGGGATTGTCTTTTTCGTATTCGTCCAGGTCCACAGTAGCGCCCAGCCTGATTTTGTTGATGTCGATCCCGGAAAGGCAGCCGTAGTCCCCGAAACGGGAAATGTCGAAATAGAGCGACCGCAGCTTTTCGTAGGCATACCCCTTCTTGGCCAGTTGCTCGGCCAACTGAACCATATCGTCCAGGTGTTCGCTGGCACGCGGAAACTCATCGGCCGGATTGATCCCGAGCCACTCCAGGTCCCGGTTGAACAGCTCGATATGCCGGGTCGTAAAAGCCTTCAGATCCTCTCCGGCTTTTTCTGAGCCGACAATGGTTTTGTCGTCCAGGTCGGTGATGTTCATCACGTGCTTGACCGCATATCCACGGTAGGCCAGATAACGGCAGAGGAGATCCGAGACGATGAAGCGCCGCATTTCTCCAAGATGGATCGGCGCATGAGCGGTCGGCCCACAGGTGTAGATGGAGACCTTTCCCGGAACCAAAGGCTCGAAGGGTTCTTTGCTGCGGCTCATGGTGTTGAAAAGCTTTAGGTTGACCTTTTCCTTGACCACGAACAACGAGGTGCTCAGATAGCGCTCCCCGCTGTCGGGCAAAATGGCAACCAGTGTGCCGGATGCCATCTCCCGGGCCTGCTCGACGGCGATCGCCATGGCGGCCCCGCTGCTCATGCCGACCAGAAGCCCCTCTTCCCTGGCCATACGACGGGTCATGTCAAAGGCCTCTTCATCGTCGATGTTGATCTTTTGATCCAGACGGCTTTTTTCGAAAATCCCCGGACAATAGGCCTCCTTCATATTTTTCAGCCCCTGGAGCTTGTGACCGAGGTACGGTTCGACACCGACAATCCGGACGTTCGGATCGAATTCTTTCAACCGCCGGGAAACCCCCATCAACGTTCCGGATGTTCCCAGGGTGGCGACAAGAGTCGTCAGTTGGCCGCCGGTCTGTTCCCAAATTTCAACCGCCGTTCCATTGTAGTGGGCCTGCCAATTGGCCGGGTTGTTGAACTGGTCGGTCATGAAGTAGGTGTCGGGGGCCTCGCGCGCCATGTGATAGACCTCCTCGATGGCACCGTCGGTGCCGAGATGACCGGGCGTCAGAAGGATGTCGGCCCCACGCGCCTTGAGAATTTTCTGGCGCTCGACACTCACCGCTTCGGACATGGCCAGCAGGAGCCGGTAGCCTTTGACGGCACATACGAGTGCCAGGCCGATTCCGGTGTTGCCGGAGGTGGCCTCGATAACGATTTTGTCGGCGGTCAACTCCCCGGATTGTTCACCGGCTTCGATCATGGCAAGGGCGGCCCTGTCTTTGATCGACCCGCCGGGATTAAAATATTCGAGCTTGGCCAGCAGTGTGACCGCCGGATTCGGGTTCAGACGCCGGATTTCCACCAGCGGCGTGTTACCGATTAGATCGATTATGGTTCGTGTCATAGTCAGTTGAGCCGGTTGGGCCGGTTGGGCCCGTTTAGCCGGTTTAGCCCGTTTAGCCGGTTTAGCCGGTTGGGCCGGTTGGGCCGGTTGGGCCCGTTTAGCCGGTTGGGCCCGTTTAGCCCGTTTAGCCGGTTTAGCCGGTTAAGGCGATTTGCCCATGCTGGTCCACTTACCCAACTGACTCAACCGGGCCAACGGGCTAAACCGGCTCAACCGACACTCCCCTCCATCAGCCGCTCGATCGCCGTCTCGATGTCCCGACAAACCGCCGCTGCACCCTTCTCGGCATCGACGATGCAGAATCGCTCGGATTCGTGGCGCGCAATGTCGAGATAACCGGCTCGGATTTTGCGGTGGAAGTCAAGCGCTTCTTTTTCGAAACGGCTCTCTGCGCCGGTGCGATCGCCCTTGTCGATCTGGGCCCATGCCCGGGCCAGTCCGATTTCCGGTGGTAGATCAAGCAGAATGGTCAGATCGGGCATGAGGTTGCCCAGGATAAACCGGTGAATTCGCCGGATCTCCTCCAGGTCGAGCCCGCGGGCATATCCCTGGTACACCACGGTGGCGTCGCAGAACCGATCGCAGAGAACGGTTTTACCGGCGGAAAGGGCGGGTGCAATAATTTTTCGGACGTGTTCGGCCCGGTCGGCCTCGTAGAGAAACAGTTCGGTCAGCGCTTCCATCTCCCGATTGTCCGGGTTTAACAGGATCGATCGAATCTTCCGGCCGATATCCGTCCCGCCGGGCTCACGGGTTACGACCACCGTGCGCCCCCGTTCTTGCAGAAACGCTCGGATGTTGCCCAGCTGAGTCGACTTACCCGACCCCTCGACGCCTTCCAGGGTAATGAACATAGAGATTTCTCGTCAAGAAGTTACGCTGCCGCCACGGTAGAAATGCCGTTCCAGCAGCCGGTGATAAGACGTCCAGGGTTCGTCGGAATCTTCTGACGCGATAAAGTCCCTGATGCCGTTGACTCGGGCGTCGATCTCGTCGATGTAGTGTAAAAGGACCGCTTCGATGGTTTTGGGTGGTTCAGGGGATCCGAATTCACGCGCCCCGTGATGGCTGATAATCATATGTTTCAACAAATTGGCTTGCTGCAGAGGAAAATCCGGGATCAACTGCAGTTTTTCGTCGAGGAGATGGATCGCGATCACGATGTGACTGATCAGTCGGCCCTCATCCGAGTAATCGATCTTTGAATCATAGACCAGTTCTCTTATTTTGCCGACATCGTGCAGAATAGCGCCCGCAATCAACATGTCCCGGTCGATGCCCCCATAGTGGATCGCGATGCGGTCGGCCAGGATCGTCATCGAAAGTGTGTGTTCCAGCAAACCGCCAATATAGGCGTGGTGCATCTTCTTGGCGGCCGGGGCCGTCTTGAAGGCCCGCGCAAACGCTTCATCCGCCCAGAAGAGTTCAAAGAGACGTTTCAAATGGGGTGTTTCGATGGCAGTCGAAATGTCAACCAGGCGCGCGAACATCTTTTCGACGTCGCGGGTCGTGGCCGGTACGAAATCCGCCGGATCCAGCGCATCGGCAGGACAGGCCTCCATTTCCCTGACCACGAACTGCAGGGCCCCTTTGTATTCCGAAATGCCGCCCTTGACCCGCACATGGTCCCCGCTGTTGGCCTTGCCCTTAATCAGCTCGAGGTTGTCCCACATCACGCCCTTGATGCGGCCGCTCCGATCGCAGAGCGTGACGGTGAGGTAGTTTTCGCCGTTGCGCTTGCGGGCAAGGTTTTTCTCCGCCAGAACGAAAATGTCGTCGATCGTGTCTCCGGCCTGTAAGTCTTGGATGAACTTAGTTTTCATGTGGCCCGTTAAATACCGATTTCCCAATCCTTGAGTTGATCTAAAACGCCGTAATCCGTCATATCGCACTTTATCGGCGTTATGGAAATGAATTTTTCGGCCAGGGCCGTCCCGTCGATATCCGGGCTCGCGTCGAAACGCTGAGTTTCGCAGCCTTGCCAGTAATAGGTGCGGTTGCGGGGATCGACCCGTTTTTCAAAAACATCCAGAGATTCCGGCAAACCTTGACGGCTCAGGCGCACACCGGTCATCGCATCAATCGCCACACTCGGAATGTTGACGTTCAAGAATGTTCCGGCCGGCAATCCGGTCTGGAAAACCTTTTCAGTCAGCTTGCGCACAAAACGGGCGGCATCATCGTAGTGATCCGCCGCAAAACCTTCCATTGAGACGGCAATGGCAGCCACTCCATAAATAGCGGCCTCCTTGGCGGCGGCTACCGTACCCGAATAATTGATGTTGATGCCCACATTGGCCCCGGGATTGATGCCGGCAACCACCATATCGGGCCGTGTACCGAGAAGTTCAAAGAGTCCCAGTTTGACGCAATCCGCCGGTGTACCGCTGACGGCATAGCCCTCGTAGCCTCCGTTCACCGTTACCACGGTCGCGCGCAGGGGTTCATTGAGGGTGATGGCATGCCCGATCGCACTGCGTTCGCGATCCGGTGCGATCACCGTTACCGTGTGATGCTCCTTCAACCGCCGGTAAAGGGCCCACAATCCGTCGAAGTAAATGCCGTCGTCGTTGGTCAACAAAATGTTCATAGATCTTTGGGTCCTCCAACCCTTTCTTGACATTTTTCGCCGAGTTGGTTTTTATACTGCAAATTCTCGCCCCGTTCAACCGGGAATCCGATAATATCGCCGCAGAAGGTTTAATGTCGCATCGATCCGCATCCACTGCCGCCACCCGTCCGCCTATCGCGGCGGCTGCGGTAGTGGTTCGGATTATGGTAAAGCGGTCCTGTTTTTTTCTGTCGTTGTGCCTCTGTCTGGTTCTGACCTCCGGCGCAGCCCGGGCCCAGAATTTCGAGGGGTTCATGGACAAGCTCAACCGCAACGACACCGAACTGCCGTGGATAATCGACGCCGATACCCTGCGCTATGACGAAAAGTCGCAGCTATATACTGCGGAAGGACATGTCCTCATCACCAAGGGCGATCGCATTATCAGCGCCGACCGGGTTCAGTTCGATCAGCAGAACATGACCGCGCTGGCCGAAGGCAATGTAAAGGTCACCACCGGCAGCGACTTTTTAACCGGCAGCCGCATCGAGCTCGACCTCGACCAAAAGACCGGCATCGTTTACGACGGTTCGATCTATTTGAGAGAAAACAATTTCCACATCACCGGTCGGAAAATCCTGAAGACCGGCGAAAAGACGTACAAGATCGAAAACGCCGGCGTGACCACCTGCGACGGCTCGCGGCCGGACTGGATCATCAACGGTAAACAGATCGATGTGACCCTGGAAGGGTACGGCGTTGTCGAAGGGGCCACGCTTCGCGCCGGAGGGATTCCGGTTCTCTATTCGCCTTATCTCGTCTTTCCGGCCAAGACCAAACGACAAACCGGGTTGTTGGCGCCCCAGATGGGGGTCTCCAGCCGCTGGGGCTACTTCATCAATCAACCGTTCTTCTGGGCCATCAATGACAGTGCCGATGCCACTTTCTACGAAAATTACATGACCAAGCGGGGCAACAAGGTGGGCGCCGAGTTTCGATATGCTTTGAGTGAAACCGGCAAGGGCGCCTGGATGGCCGACTATCTCAACGACCGCCAGATCGACGACGGCACCGGTGATTCCAGCCAAGATTGGGGCTATCCGGATGACGACTTCCTGCGCCCCAACCGGGACCGCTACTGGATCAGGGGGGGGCATTATTTTACGGCCGGGGACGACTGGCGCGGCCGGCTGGAAATAGACTTCGTCAGCGATCAGGACTACCTGAAGGAGTTCAAGAGCGGGTATTCAGGCTATGACGCGACCAACGACTACTTTCTCAAAGCGTTCGCCCGGCAATTGGACGACTACACCGACCCGTTGCGGCTGAACCGCTTCGCCCTGACCCGGACCTGGGATAAGTTCAACCTCGACGTCGATTTCCAGTGGACCGAAGATGTGATCAAGCGGCGTTTCGAAGATAACGACGACACACTGCAGCGGCTCCCGGCGATCGTTTTTAACGGCATCAAACAGCAACTGTTTTCATCGGACCTCTATTTTGATCTCTTTTCGAGCTACAATTATTTATATCGTCAGGAGGGCGCCACGGGGCAGCGCCTCGATGTTTATCCCCGCTTCTACTGGCCCATGCGCTTCAGCAGATACTTTTCCCTGGAGCCGTCGATCGGATTGCGGGAAACCCTCTGGTGGACGAACCCGACGGCAGACGGCAACCGGTTCTCCAACCGTCAGCTTTGGGACGGCCGCGTCGAGATGAAGTCTGATATTTACAACGTCTACGCTATCGACAGGATGCGCTTCGACCGGATCAAACACATCGTCAGACCCAGAATCGTTTATGAATACGTGCCGGATGTCGGCCAGAACGACCTCCCCGATTTTGATTTTATCGACCGTATCGCACCCGTCAACTTCGTCACCTATTCCATCAACAACTTTTTGATTGCCCGTTCCCCCAGGGCGGCTGCGTCGGATAAGGTCGGTGACGAGCCGCCACCGTATGACTACCGTGAGATCGTCAGGTTCAA
>Ga0316187_10006125_pt1 | contig 10367 bp, 8 predicted proteins | sample CroRivburrow1_MG_FD_204927 | JGI IMG/M metagenome (GOLD analysis project Ga0316187, IMG submission 204927) | Coastal sediment microbial communities from Maine, United States - Cross River worm burrow 1 | ecosystem: Environmental > Aquatic > Marine > Coastal > Sediment | place: USA: Maine... | reverse complement strand
CCCGACGCGCCTCGGCCAGGTCGGCCAGACGGCGGATACTGGCAATAACACAGTCCATATCCGCAGCCGGTTTACCGCGAAAGCCCTGCAGCAAGGGGAAACAACGAAGACTTTCCAGTGCCGCGCGAATCTCCACATCACTCGTCGGCAGCAACAGGGTACGCGCATCGCGGGTCAGCTCTACCAGCACCCCACCGCTGGCTAACACCAGTAACTGACCAAACTGGGGGTCGGTATTGATCCCAACCATCAGCTCGGCGATAACGCCCTCAACCATGCTCTCGACCAATACCTGCGCAAAGTCTACCTGCGGTGCCGCTGCCGCCACATCGAGTCGCATCTGCTGCAATGCTTCGCGTAACTGCGCCGCATCCTGCAGGCCGACCCTGACCGCGCCTGCCTCCGACTTATGCGGCAGGTCGGCCGATACGGCCTTCAACACCACCGGGAACTCAAGCTGATCGACCATAGCCTCGAGCGCATCAATCGCACAAACACGGCCGGCCGGTATATCGATACCCGCGGCTTGCAACAGGGCTTTGCCCTGCCCTTCGTCGAGCAGATGCATGCGGGCCGTGCGCTCCGGGACCGATAGTCGCCGGTATTCCAACAATCCGGGCCGGGCGGCAATTTTTGCCCGTCGAATGCCATAGCGACAGGCATTGGCCAGGGCATCAAGGCCCGCATCCAGCCCCTGTAGCGGTGTCACACCGCCGGCAATGATCAGTTCGCGCGATTCACGATCGATGTTCTCGGTCAGATCACTGCACACCGCACCCGGTATACCGACCGCATTGCAGGCCTCGATAAAGGAACTGGCATCGTTGCGATAGCAGGTGTTGTCCGCATGAATGTGCGGCGGCGGAAAATCCTGAATGACGACCGCGGCATCGTAGCCATCCTGCATCAGGGTCTGGAAAACCGCGGGCATCGCCTCGCGGTTACCCCACAACGGTGTGGTGTAATCGAGAGGGTTCGACGCAGTCGCAATATCCGGTAGCAACTCTGTCAGTTTCTGCGCTGCCTGCGCCGAGGGTTGCTTCAGATCCAGGCCGACCTGTTCGCAATAATCGGCCACCATGGCCGCATCTCCGCCTGAACAGGTAAAAGCCGCCAGCCGCCGACCGCCGGGGGCACCCGAGACTGACAACAATTTAAGCGTTTCCACCATCTCTACCGGTGAGCTGACGCGAATCATGGCGAGCTGCTCAAACAGGGCCGAAAATGCCTGGTCGGCTCCTGCCAGCGAGCCCGTATGACTGAGCGAAATATTTGAACCCAAAGCGGACTTGCCGGCCTTTAACACGACTATCGGCTTGTTAGCCTCGAGCGCCTTGATCGCCGCCGCGGCGAATCGATCGATATCACGAATGCCTTCGATATACAGGCCGATAGCGGTGACCGCATCCTCATCGATCAGCAAATCCAGGTAATCTTCGACCGCGAGCAGCGCCTGGTTTCCGGCAGAAATTACGTAGGAAATCGGCACCGAGCGTTCGTTCATGATCAGGTTCGCCGGCAGCATCCCACTTTGCATAATCAACGCGACGCCGCGTTGGCAACGTTTACTACCGGCACCAAAGGGCCAAAGCACGGCACCGTTGGTGAAATTGATAACGCCGTAGCAGTTGGGGCCGACCAGGGCCATATCACCGGCCGCCGCAATCAATTCAGCCTCGGCCTGCTGACCCTGCTCGCCGAGTTCACCGTAACCCGCGGTAAAACAGGCGACGCCACCGGCACCCATGCGACTCAAGCCCTCAACCGTCGCGGTCGCCACCGAACGCGGCGTGGCGAGGAAAACGGCGTCGGGCGCTTCGGGAAGATCATCGATACTCGGATAACAGGGCTGACCTCCGAGACTGGCACGCTTTGGGTTGACACCCCATACCGGGCCCGCAAATTGTGCCGCGCACTGGCGCGCACTGAAATCGGCATCGTTACCCCCGATGAAGGCGATATGCCGCGGTGACAACAGGCGCTTCAGGTTATCGCGCAATGCTGTCATCAGGACTCATACTGGCGCAGCAATGACCTCGAAATGATATGCCGCTGAATCTCGGAGGTGCCGTCCCAGATGCGGTCGAGGCGCGCATCGCGCCACAGGCGTTCGATGGGTAGCTCCTCCATCAGGCCCATGCCACCGTAGATCTGGATGGCGTTGTCGGCGGCGCGACCCACCGCCTCGGAGGCAAACAGCTTGGCTTTAGCGGCGTCGTCGGGTTCCATGATGCCCTGGTCCGCCTTGTCTGCCGCGTGCATGACCAGCAGGTCTGCCGCCTGCAGATCAGTCGCCATATCGGCAAGCTTGAACGAAGTACCCTGGAATTTACCAATCGCCTGGCCGAACTGTTTGCGCTCGACGGCATAACTGGTAGAAAGCTCAAGCAGGCGTTCCATCTTGCCGCAGGCGGCGGCGGCCACCCAGACCCTGCCCATCTTCAACCACTTGTCGGCCAGTTCGAAACCCTGCCCCTCGCTACCCAGAATCTGGCTCTGGTGTACACGGCAGTTATCAAAGGACAATTGCCAGGTGTGGTAGGCACGTTGTGCCGCACATCGCGGACCGCGGGTAATGGTGAAGCCGGGCGTATCCCGGTCTATCAGAAAGGCGGTCACCAATTTGCGCTCACCGCGTTTGGTCTGCTGCACGCCGGTCCAGGCAAACAGGATCGCAAAATCCGGAATCACCGGACTGCTGATGAAGTGCTTGGCGCCATTGATGATGAAATCCTCACCGTCACGTTTGGCATTGGTCGCCATCGACAGGATATCTGAACCGGCACCGGGTTCGGTCAGCGCAAACACTTCTTTCTTTTCACCGCTTACGCAGGGCATCAGATATTGATCGACCTGCTCCCCGCTGCAGGCGAGCAGGATTTCGGAGGGGCGGTGAATGAAACCATGCAATCCATAACTGGTCTTGCCCAGCTCGCGCTCGAACAGGGCCAGCGTCTTGTAGTCGAGGCCGCCACCACCGATTTCTTCGGGCAGGTTGGGCGCATAAAAACCCATTTCCAGTGCGCGCTGCTTGATGCGCGCGCCAAGTTCAGGTGGCACCTCTCCGCTGCGGTCTACCTCCGCCTCATGCGGCTCGAGTTCCTGCTCACGAAAAGCACGCAGCGAGCGGACGATCATGTCCTGCTCGGCAGTCAGGTTGTAGTTCATAAAACAGGCCCCGCGAGACGTACAAACGCGACCAATCATATACCAATTTCGAGGCGAGTCTACTACACTGCGCGCTTTGAGAATCCATGTTCCAACGGAGATAAAAATGATCCCAGGTGACGACGAAGTCAAGGTTGAAATCAACGCGGCGGTGATGACTATCACCCTCAACAGGCCCAAGGCCAATGCGATCGACCTGCCCACCAGTCGCAAGCTCGGCGAAGCCTTCGTCTACTTTCGCGACAACCCCGATCTCAAGGTGGCGATCATCACCGGTGCCGGCGAAAAGATCTTTTGTGCCGGCTGGGATCTGAAGGCGCTGGATAGCGGCGATACTTCGCTGGAAAACTGGTGGGAAGCCGAAGACCCGGAACTCGGTGGCTTCGCCGGCATAACCGAAATGTGGAACCTGAACAAGCCCGTGATTGCGGCATTGAACGGGCTCACTATCGGTGGTGGTTTTGAAATCGCACTCGCCTGTGACCTGATCATCGCCGCTGAACACGTCGAGTTCGCCCTGCCTGAACTGCCGCTCGGCCTGATCCCGGACGCCGGCGCCGTGCAGCGATTGCCGAAGCGCCTGCCCTATAATATTGCGCTTGAAATGCTCTACCTCGGACGTCGTATGCCCGCCGCCGAGGCCATGCAATACGGGCTGATCAATCGCGTCGTACCGGCCGACCAACTGCTCGATGCCGCCGCTGAATGGGCTGAAAAAATGGCGCAGGTCGCACCGCTGGCCCTGCAATCGATCAAGGAGGTGCTACGCGCCATCGAATGCCAGCCTACCGAACAGGCGTTTCACAAAATGCGCTACGACGATTTGCCGACCTACAAGGCGATGCTCTCCTCCGATGACGCCGGGGAAGGCGTCAAGGCCTTCGTCGAGAAGCGCGACGCCAGGTTCAAAGGAAGTTAACGATGTTGGATCAATCACCAGACGCCGTCACACGCGTCACCTGCATTGGCGCAGGACCCATTGGCGGCGGCTGGGCCGCGCATTTTCTCGCGCGCGGTTACCAGGTCACCAGTTACCTGCACGACGCCGCAGAACATGACGCGTTGATGCGTTTGCTCGAAACCGCGTGGAGCAGCCTGGAAGAAATTGGCCTTGCCCCCGGTGCCTCACTCGATAATTTCAACTGGACCACTGACCTCGCCGAAGCGACCGCCGATGCCGAGTTTATCCAGGAGAGCGTGCCCGAAGTGCTCTCATTAAAGCAGGCTTTGTACAAGACACTGGGTGATATCGTCGATGCGCGCGTGGTCATTGCCTCGAGCACTTCTGGACTGTCGATGACCGACATTCAGGCCGATTGCGCTACCCCGGAACGCACCGTGGTTGCGCATCCGTTCAACCCCCCTTACCTGTTGCCGCTGGTGGAAATGATCGGCGGCGAGAAAACCAGTGAACATACCGTGCAATGGAGCGAAGAATTTTATCGTTGTGCCGGGAAATCACCACTGGTGATGAAGAAGGAAATTCCCGGGTTTATCGCAACGCGTTTGCAGGAAGCCATCTGGCGTGAAGCCCTGCACATGGTGGCCAATGGCGAGGCCACGGTCGAGCAGATCGACCAGGCAGTGGTCAACGGTCCCGGCCCGCGCTGGGCGCTGATGGGGCCCTGTGAAATCTTTCACGTGGGTGGTGGTGAAGGTGGCATGGCCTACTGCCTGGATCAGTTCGGGCCGGCACTGAAGTTACCCTGGACCCGACTGGTCGCACCCGAACTGACCGACGAACTCAGAAACGCGATGGTCGATGGCTGCGTCGAAATGACCGCGGGCCAGGACTTTGCCACGCTGAGCGAAAAAATGAATAACGGGCTGGTCGAAATCGCAAAAATGAAGCGTAAATTCGAAGCCTGACTACACTAATGACCTGATTTAGAGGATTCCTTATGAATAGAGATGTCATCATCACCTGCGCCGTTACCGGTGCCGGCGATACCACCAGTCGCAGCCACCTCGTGCCGATTACTCCGCGCCAGGTTGCAGATGCCGCAATCGAAGCCGCAAAAGCCGGGGCGGCGGTGGTTCATGTGCACGTGCGTGACCCGAAGAGCGGTGCTGGTTCCCGCGATCCGGCCCTGTTTCGTGAAACCGTCGACATGATTCGCGACAGCGGCGTCGACATGATCATCAATCTGACCGCCGGCATGGGTGGCGACTGGGTGCCCAGCGAAGGTGATCCGTCACTGCCGGGCCCGGGCACCGACATGATCGGCCCCGAAGCGCGTCTCGCGCACGTGGTCGAGTGCAAGCCGGATATCTGTAGCCTCGATTGTGGCACCATGAACTTCGGCGGTAATTACACTTACATCAACACCGCACCCTACCTGCGCACCATGGCGCAAATGGCCATGGATCTCGGTGTCAAACCCGAGCTCGAAGTATTTGACCTCGGCCAGATACGCCTGGCACGCAACCTGATCGACGATGGCCTGATCAGTGCACCGCCAATGTTCCAGATCTGCCTCGGCATTCCCTGGGGCGCCGGCGCCGACACCGCAACCATGTCAGCGATGCAACAGGCACTGCCGGGCGATGCAATCTGGGCCGGATTCGGTATTTCCAGGATGCAGATGCCAATGGTGGCACAGGCAGTATTACTCGGTGGTAATGTGCGTGTCGGTCTCGAAGATAATATCTACCTGGATCGCGGTGTGCTCGCCAGCAACGGCATGCTGGTAGAACGCGCGGTCGAGATTATCGAGCGCCTGGGCGCCCGCGTAATGGGCCCCGACGAGGCCCGGGCGAAGATCGGGCTCTCCTGACGGAGCGTCGATATTTGTCAACTAAGGCATTGAACTAATGGATTTAGCAACTATATCAGTGGAATGAGCATAACCAACACACAGTTCGCAATCGGCCAGGTGGTCAGGCACCGCGTCTATGAGTTTCGCGGTGTCATCGTCGATGTCGACCCCGAATTCAGCAATACCGATGAATGGTGGCTATCGATTCCGGAAGATGTGCGCCCGCGCAAGGATCAGCCGTTTTATCATTTACTCGCGGAAAACGAATCGACCGCATACGAGGCTTACGTGTCGGAGCAGAACTTGCTCAGCGATGAGTCCGGCGAGCCGGTTAATCATCCCCAGGTAGCCGAAGTGTTCGGTGAGTTTCTCGGTGCCCGCTATGCCCTGCCAGACCACTACCGCAACTAGATCCGCCAGATTCAAGGCATAAAAAAAGGGGTAGCAAACGCTACCCCTTAATCGTTTTACTTAAAGCTCAAGTCTAGGCAAACCACCAACGTTCGGCGTTCTTGCCACCGTCAAGCTCCCAGTTAGCACCGACAACTTCCGGCACATGCAGGCGCTCGTGGTAGGCCATGACGTCACTCTGGAACAACGGCAGACACAGACCACCCTCGTTATGCAGGATCTGCTGCATCTCGACGTAGATGCCACGACGCTTGGTAGTATCGAGTTCGGCACGACCCTGGACCAGCAACTTGTTGAACTTCTCGTGCTTCCAGTAGGTATCGTTCCAGCTGGCATCGGCCGCATAGATTTGCGAGAAAATCCAGTTTTCAGTCGGACGTCCACTCCAGTAACAGGCGGAGAAGGCTTTCTTCATCCACACGTTGCTCCAGTAGCCATCGTTCGGCTCGCGCACCACTTCTATATCAACACCCGCCGCTTTTGCGGTATCGCGCATCAACTGGCCGGCGTCGACGGCACCGCCAAAACCGGTATCCGCAGCATGGAATTGAATGGCGAGTTTACTGAGCCCGGCTTTCTTCAGATGATACTTAGCCTTTTCCGGATCGTAGGCTCGTTGTGGCAGTTCGTCCGTGGTGGCGCGGTAGATGTTCGCCGGACCGATAGGGTTGTCATTACCCAGTTCACCGTAACCCTGGATGATTTTCTCCAGCCATGCCTCGCGATCAATCAGCAACTTCACCGCGGTGCGCACATCATTATTATCAAATGGCGCCATATCGGTGCGCATCGGTAGCGTGATTTGCTTGTTACCAGTGGTCGCATGCACTTTCAACCCGGGGACCCGCTTCAACAGATGCACGGTGTTGGTCGCGACGTTGTTCATGCAATCGAGCGCGCCGGTTTGCAGTGCCTGGCTACGTGCAGTCGGATCACCGATCTGGGTAATCTCGACTTCGTCAAAATGCGCCATTCCGGTTTTCCAGTAATTCGGATTACGCGTGGTGAACGAACGCACGCCGGGATCGTTCTGCTTGAGCACATAACCACCGGTACCAATACCGGACTGCCAGTCGATAGTGCCGTCCTTGTTGGCAGGACACATATTGAGGTGGTAGTCGGTCATCAGGAACGGGAAGTCGGCGTCGCCGCCGCTGAGTGAGACCACCACGCCGTATTTACCATCGGCTTTGACGGACTCGACGCCGGACAGGATACCTTTCGCCGCGGATTTCGAATCTTCGCCCAGATGGTGGTTCAACGAGGCAACCACGTCTTCCGAGGTAAAGCTCTTGCCATTGTGGAACTCGACACCTTTACGCAACTTGAAGTTCCAGGTCGACGCATCCGCACTCGCATCCCAGCTTTCGGCGAGTTCGGCGACGAGCTGGCCATCGGGTCCAACCTCGGTCAGGCCGTTACGCAGCTGTCCGAACTGCAGGTGCAGCATGTACAGGTCGAGAATCTGGCCCGGATCGAGCGTGTCAGTGGTGGCGCCGCCGGTCAGGCCAACGCGCAGGCGTCCACCTTTCTTAGGGGTGGCTGCTTCTACCTTGTTAAGAATGGCAGAAGCAGCGGTCAGCGAAATACCCATCGCCAGCGCACCCGTCATAAAACTGCGACGGGACACCTGTCCGCTTTCGAACGACTGCTGAATATCTCTTATCTTGTCGGCAACCTCGAGATCGGCGATGCCGGTCGTCAGGTCTATTTTTTTATCGTCTTCGGATTTCACTAATACTCCTCCTCTCAGGGGATTTTATTAAATTTGTAATACCTATTTTCAAGGAATCCGAAGAATAGCCCATTCGCATAAATAGACGCAAATACTGTTTAACCGGCCCGGCTAAACACCCGGGCTGGTTTTAGCGGCGAAGCCAAGCCGTTTATCGACCAGGTTATGCAAGCTCTCAGCGGCCACGAAACGTTGCCAGTTGTCGATAAACTGATCGGCCATGGCGGCCTCGAACTCGGCATAATCACCTGACATATGTGGCGATACGATGCAATTAGGCGCGTTCCAGAACGGGCTTTGCGGCGGCAGCGGCTCTTCGACAAAAACGTCCAGGGCAGCACCTGCGATACGACCTTCATGCAGCGCCGCCAGCAGCGCGTCTTCGATGACCAGCGCACCGCGGCCGATGTTGATAAAGCGGGCCCGGGGATTCATTGCCGCGAACTCGGCTGCACCAAAAAGACCCCGGGTCTGCTCTGTGAGCGGCGTGATCAGCACCACGTAATCCGCTCGCGGCAGGCGTGCCTGCAATTCATCGCTGGCAAAGACTCGTCCGAAATCGGTGTCGCCATCCCGCGCGCTGCGGCCCACGGCTTCGACCTCCATGCCGATCGCGCGCAGCAGGCGGCCCACGGCACGCCCGATCGAACCAACACCGACGACCAGCGCGCGCTTGCCGGCAACCTGTTCAGACAAGCGATGCTGCCATTCGCAGCGCGCCTGGCAGGCAAGCGTTTCGGGAAAGCCCTTGGCAAAAGCGATTATCATGCCGAGTACCCATTCCGCCATGGGTTGATCGAACACGCCGCGTGCGTTGGTAAATTGAATATCGCTGTCAACCAGCTCGTCAAACATGGCCGCATCGACACCGGCACCTGCCCAGTGAATCCAGCGCAAACTGTCAACCGCAGCCCAGGCTTCGCGCAGGTTGGCGGCACGGAAATTCCAGCCCAACATAGCCTCGGCGCCGGGCAGCATGCTGCGCAGATCATCAATGCTACTTGCACAACGGATTTCAGCCTGGTCGCTCAATTCCGCAAGTCGTGGCACCTCATCGATGTGTTCCACACCCTGCACCAGTAAAATCGGTTTCATATCACTCTCCTTTTTCGGGTCGCGTTCCAGATCAAGGATTTAGACTCGATCTAAAGCCGCCGCATATCGCTTGTGCCACTGTTCCACAAAATCATCAAGACCGGCGCAGTCTTCCTGCATATAGGCCAGAGGGTCGACCAGGCCGGCAGCGCGTTGCAGCACGCCTTCCAGCGATGCGTGCAGGCAGTAAGCCGCATAACTTAGCGCATAACCCCCTTCCTGCACCAGCACCAGGCGGCCATTACAGCACTCGTCGGCGAGCGCGCGCGTGCGTTTACCCAGTTCGTAGAAACCCTTCATGCTCAGCAGCTGGCGACCGTTGGGATCAAACTGGTTGGCGTCCTGACCATTGGCGATAAACAGTATCTCGGGTTGATGCGCACGCACGGCTGGCGCGACGATTTCATCAAACACCCGCAGGTAGGCGATATCGCCCGCACCATAGGGCATCGGCAGGTTCAGGTTCTTGCCGATACCCTCGCCATTGCCGATCTCGTCGACGTCGCCGGTCTGCGTATGTGTAGGCCCCCAGGCACCGTGGTTCATGTGCAGTGAAACCGTGAGGACGTCAGCATCGTCATAGAACCCCTGCTGGGTGCCGTTACCGTGGTGCACATCCCAGTCGATCACCGCCGCCTTCTTCAGACCGCGGGCGCGCAGCGCCTCGATTGCGACGCCGATGTTGTTGAAAAAACAGTAACCATCTGCCATCTGCGGCTGCGCATGGTGTCCGGGTGGACGCAGCAACGCATAGGCAAGGTCACCATGACCATCAAATACATGGCTGGCTGCCGCCAGTGCCTGCCCGGCAGCGGCGCAACAGATCGGGTAGCTGCCCGGTCCGAATACGGTAGTACTGGAAAAACTGCGCGACTCGTCCGCGGGAATGGATTGCAGCTCATCGATGTAGGAAGGCGTATGAAAACGTTCGAGCTGGGCGCGTTCTGCCGCCACTCCCTGATGCCAGTCGAGCACTTCGCTAATCGGCCCCTGCTGTAATACCGAAAGCATGTTGCGCGCGCGATCGTCATTTTCCGGATGCTTTTCCAACACCCGCTGATAGGGAGACGCGTCGGCCTCGAAGAAACCCTGCCCGGTATCGTGATCAAAAATGCAGGGATCGAAAAATACTGCCAACCTGTCTGCCATCTATATGTTCTCCTGCGCTTGTGCACACTGCCTGAAAGACTCTGGCTGGA
>Ga0316187_10006123_pt1 | contig 10368 bp, 13 predicted proteins | sample CroRivburrow1_MG_FD_204927 | JGI IMG/M metagenome (GOLD analysis project Ga0316187, IMG submission 204927) | Coastal sediment microbial communities from Maine, United States - Cross River worm burrow 1 | ecosystem: Environmental > Aquatic > Marine > Coastal > Sediment | place: USA: Maine... | reverse complement strand
GGAGGCAACGCGGCTGCAGCTGCCGTCATCGGCCGCGCTGTCGCTGAGCGCGCCAAGGCGAAGGGTATCGATCGCGTCGCTTTCGACCGTTCCGGTTTCCGTTTTCACGGTCGGGTGAAGGCCCTGGCCGACGCTGCCCGCGAAGCCGGGCTTGAGTTTTAAGGGGTCTTTTGTAAATGGCTAATTTCGAAACCAAACCAAGCGGCGACGATCTGTTTGAAAAGCTGATCGGCGTGAATCGTGTGGCCAAAGTGGTCAAGGGTGGCCGGGTGTTCGGTTTTGCCGCGCTGGTCGTCGTTGGCGACGGTGAAGGCAAAGTCGGTTTCGGCACCGGTAAAGCCAAAGAAGTGCCCATTGCCATCCAGAAGGCGATGGATATGGCACGTCGCAACATGAAGACGGTCAAGCTGAAGAATGGCACCCTGCAGTACCCCCTGGTCGGACGTCATGGTGCCGCCAAGGTTCATATGCAGCCGGCTTCCGAAGGTACCGGCATCATCGCCGGTGGCGCGATGCGCGCGATTTTCGAAGTGGTCGGCGTGAAAAACGTTCTGGCCAAGTGCATCGGCACCAACAACGCAATCAACGTCGTGCGCGCAACGATGAACGGCCTGGTCGATATGGATGACCCGGAATACGTCGCAGCCAAGCGTGGCAAGACCGTTGAAGAGATCCTGGGGTAAGCAGAGATGGCCGACAAAAAAATGATGAAGGTCAAGCTGGTGCGGAGCATCCATGGCCGCCTTGAGAAGCATCGTGCCTGTGTCCGTGGATTGGGCCTGCGCCGCATGCATCAAGTCGTTGAAGTAGAGGATACCCCTGCCACGCGTGGCATGTTGAACAAGGTGTCCTACATGGTTCAGCTTGTGGAGGAGGCGTGACATGCGTCTGAATACCCTTAAGCCAGCTGCTGGCAGCAAGACTGCTCGCAAGCGCGTCGGTCGCGGCATCGGCAGTGGGCTCGGAAAGACCGCGGGTCGTGGTCACAAGGGCCAGAAGTCGCGTAATGGCGGCTATCACAAGGTCGGTTTCGAAGGCGGTCAGATGCCTTTGCAACGCCGTCTTCCGAAGGTCGGTTTCGGCTCGGCCATGGCGCGCGCCACCGGCGAAGTGCGTCTCAATGAGATTGCCAAGGTGGAAGGTGACTTGGTCGACATGGACGCGCTGTACCGGGCGGACATCCTGCCGATGGCGGTCACCCGGGCCAAGGTTATCCTGTCCGGCAGCATCGATCGCGCAGTTACTGTTCGCGGTCTCGGTGTGACCAAGGGTGCGCGTGCCGCGATCGAAGCGGCGGGCGGCAAGGTCGAGGATTAAGAGCAAATTATGGCGCAGAATCCCGCAAGTGCTGGCGGCATGCAGTTGGGGCGGCTCACCGAGTTGCGTCAACGCCTGCTGTTTCTGCTCGGCGCGCTGATTGTCTACCGGATCGGGACCTTTATCCCGGTGCCCGGTGTCAATCCGGCTGCGCTGGCAGCGCTGTTTGATCAGCAGCAGGGCACCATCCTGGACATGTTCAACATGTTCTCGGGGGGCGCGCTCAGTCGTGCCAGCCTGTTTGCGCTCGGGATCATGCCCTACATCTCTGCCTCCATCATCATTCAGCTGATGACTGCGGTCATCCCAAAGCTGGAGCAGTTGAAGAAAGAGGGTGAGTCGGGTCGCCGCAAGATCACCCAGTACACCCGTTACGGCACCCTGGTGCTGGCAACCTTCCAGGCGATCGGTATCTCGATAGCATTGCAGGGTCAGTTCGGCGAAGGGCTTGTGGTAACCACTGGACCGGGTTTTGTGTTTACGGCCGCGGTCTCACTGGTAACCGGGACCATGTTTCTGATGTGGCTGGGTGAGCAGATCACCGAGCGTGGTCTGGGTAACGGGATCTCGATGATTATCTTCGCCGGTATCGTGGCCGGCCTGCCGTCGGCATTCGGTTCGGTAGTCGAACTGGTGAGCAATGGCGAAATGAATGCCCTGTTCGCCCTGTTCCTGTTCCTGCTGGCGATCGCGGTCACCGGCTTTGTGGTGTTCGTAGAGCGCGGGCAGCGCCGGATAACCGTCAACTATGCCAAGCGCCAGCAGGGCCGCAAGATGTACGCAGCCCAGAGCAGCCACCTGCCGCTCAAGTTGAACATGGCCGGCGTTATTCCGCCGATCTTCGCCTCCAGCATCATCCTGTTTCCGACCACGCTGGCCCAATGGGCGGGTAACAACGAAGGTATGCGTTGGCTGCAGGACATCGTCGGCAAGCTGTCACCGGGTGAGCCGATCTATGTGGCGATGTATGCGGGGGCGATCATCTTCTTCTGCTTTTTCTACACCGCGCTCGTGTTTAACTCGAAAGACACGGCGGACAATCTCAAGCGTTCGGGCGCCTTTATCCCGGGTATCCGTCCGGGTGAGCAGACGGCACGCTATATCGATCAGGTCATGTCGCGCTTGACCCTGGCGGGTGCCATGTACATCACCCTCGTCTGCCTGATGCCGGAGTTCCTGATCGTGGGCTGGAACGTGCCTTTCTATTTTGGCGGCACTTCCCTGCTGATCGTGGTGGTTGTCGTGATGGACTTTATGGCCCAGGTTCAGGCGCACGTGATGTCGCACCAGTACGAAGGTCTGATGAAGAAAGCAAATTTGAAGGGTATCGGCGGCACGGGCGTACCCCGCTGACCGGTAGTTGAGATTAGGAGATAACGCATGAAAGTCCGCGCCTCTGTAAAGAAGATGTGCCGCAACTGCAAGATTGTTAAGCGCAAAGGTGTGGTTCGCGTGATTTGTAGCGACCCGCGCCACAAGCAGCGCCAAGGCTAAACGCAGCATTGCTAAAACGTTGAAATGTCGGTAGAATTTCGCGCCTTCGCGCGCCGATCTGCCACTGTACCAGGAGATTTTTGACAATGGCCCGTATTGCTGGAGTCAACATTCCAGATCGCAAACACACGGTAATCGCCCTGACGTCGATCTATGGCGTGGGCACCACCCGTGCACGGCAGATCTGTGAAGCAGCCGACGTCGTTCCGAGTCGCAAGATCATGGATCTGACGGAAGAAGAGGTCGAGAAGCTGCGTGCCGAAGTGGCCAAGTTCGCGGTCGAAGGTGACCTTCGACGCGAGGTGTCCATGAATATCAAGCGCCTGATGGACCTCGGTTGCAACCGTGGTATCCGTCATCGGCGTGGGTTGCCGCTGCGTGGTCAGCGCACCCGTACCAACGCGCGTACCCGCAAGGGCCCGCGTAAACCGATCAGAAAATAAGCGTCAGCTAGGTTTTTTAGGAAAAGGCATATGGCCAAGACCCCGACCCGTACCCGTAAAAAGGTCAAAAAGGTTGTAACTGATGGGATCGCGCACGTTCATGCGTCGTTCAACAACACCATCATTACCATCACCGATCGCCAGGGCAACGCCCTGTGCTGGGCCACTTCCGGTGGCTCCGGATTCCGTGGCTCGCGCAAGAGCACACCGTTCGCAGCCCAGGTGGCCGCAGACCGTGCCGGCCAGGTTGCCAAGGAATACGGGGTGAAAAACCTCGACGTCAACGTCAAGGGTCCTGGTCCTGGCAGGGAATCCGCAGTCCGCGCCCTGAACAACGCGGGTTTCAAGATCACCAGCATCTCCGATGTCACGCCGATTCCCCACAACGGCTGTCGTCCACCGAAAAAGCGCCGCGTCTGATTTGGAGTTTGAGTAATGGCACGTTATATCGGTCCCAAATGTAAACTGATGCGTCGCGAGGGTACGGACCTGTACCTTAAGAGTCGCGTACGTTCTATCGATTCCAAGTGCAACATGGAAAAAGTCCCGGGCCAGCAGAGCGACCGTCGTCGGCGCCTGTCTGACTATGGCGTCCAGTTGCGCGAGAAGCAGAAAGTCCGCCGTCTTTACGGCGTCCTCGAGCGCCAGTTCCGCAACTATTACAAAGAGGCGGACCGCATGAAGGGTCCGACGGGTGAAATGCTGCTCAAGTTGCTGGAAAGTCGTCTGGACAATGTGGTCTACCGCATGGGCTATGGCTCGACCCGTTCCGAGGCGCGCCAACTGGTGAGCCACAAGGCAATCACTGTCAACGGCTCGGTTGTGAAAGTCGCCTCGTACAAGGTGCGTCCGGAAGACGTCGTTGCGGTCAACGAAAAGTCGAAAAAGCAGGATCGCATCAAAGGCTCGCTGAGTCTTGCCGAGCAGTACGGCATACCTGAGTGGGTCGAGGTCGATTCCAAGAGTATGAGCGGTACCTTCAAGCGCCTGCCCGACCGGGTAGAGCTGCCGGCGGAGATCAACGAGCAGTTGATCGTCGAATTGTATTCCAAGTAAAGGAACTGAGAGGCACATCCATGACGGAGTCCGTCACCGAATTCCTCAAGCCGCGTATCGTAAACGTGCAGACTATCAGCGAGCGCCACGCCAAGGTGTCGTTGGAGCCGCTGGAGCGTGGCTTTGGGCATACGCTGGGCAACGCCCTGCGTCGCATTCTTCTGTCCTCGATGCCGGGTTGCGCCATCGTGGAGGCCGAGATCGAAGGTGTGCTGCACGAGTACAGCGCCATCGAGGGCGTCCAGGAAGATGTGCTCGAGATCCTGCTGAACCTGAAGGAAGTCGCGATCACCATGGAGGATCGCGATGAGGCGATCGTCAGCCTGAATGCCAAAGGGCCAGGCGTGGTGACTGCCGGAGACATCCAATTGTCGCACGGCATGGAAATCGCTAATCCCGATCTGGTCGTGGCGCGCCTCACCGACAAGGGTGAGCTGAGCATGACCATGAAGGTGCGTCGCGGGCGCGGCTATGAGCCGGCAGCCAGCCGCGAAAGCGCGGCGGGTGATGACCGTCCGATCGGCCATCTGCAACTCGACGCGACTTTCAGTCCTGTACTGCGGATCGCCTATGCGGTAGAGGCTGCGCGTGTTGAACAGCGCACCAACCTCGACCGCCTGGTGATCGATATTGAGACCGATGGCACCATCGATCCCGAGGATTCGATCCGTCGTTCCGCGACCATCCTGCAGGACCAGCTCTCTGCGTTCGTCAAGCTCGACGAAACAACCAGCGCCGTAGCCGAACAGGAGCGCGCCGAGCCGACGGTGGATCCGATCCTGCTGCGACCGGTTGACGATCTTGAACTGACGGTCCGTTCCGCGAACTGCCTCAAGGCGGAGAACATCTTCCTGATCGGCGATCTGATTCAGCGCACCGAGGTGGAGCTTCTGAAGACGCCGAACCTGGGCAAAAAGTCGCTGACCGAGATCAAGGATGTGCTTGCTACCCGTGGCCTGTCGCTGGGCATGCGCCTGGAGAACTGGCCCCCGGAAAACCTCGAAGAATTGATGGCACGCTGAGAAGCGTTTGGTTAAACAGATTAATTAGGAAGTTGACCCATGCGTCACCGCAACTCCGGACGGCAACTCAACCGTAACAGCTCGCACCGTAAGGCAATGTTTCGCAATATGGCTGCGTCGCTGATAGAGCATGAACTGATCAAGACCACTTTGCCGAAGGCAAAGGAGCTGCGCCGCGTGGCCGAGCCGCTGATCACCATGGCTAAGGAAGACAATGTTGCCAAGCGCCGCCTGGCCTTTGCGCGTCTGCGCAGCGATGCCGCGGTTGGTAAGCTGTTTGCCGAGCTGGGTCCTCGCTACAAGGAGCGTGACGGTGGTTACCTGCGTATCCTGAAGTGCGGCCACCGTCCCGGCGACAAGGCTCCCATGGCCTTCGTAGAACTGGTCGATCGCCCGGTCGAAGCGGAAGAAGTCGAAGCATAGGCGGATCCCGCCTGAGCAGCGAAAAAACCGGGCTGTGCCCGGTTTTTTTGTGCCTGCCGACCATTGGGGAGCGCAGAGGTCGCAAAGGTTTCGCGGAGATCGCAAAAGATAAAAAGCCGGCCATCTTGGGCGCTCTGCAACGATTTCAAAGTCCGGTGGGCACAACAGACACCCCGCCTATAATCGCCCTATGAGCAAGCCTCGCCCCATCTTCCTGTTCACCGACTTCGGGTATGCCGGCCCCTATGTCGGGCAGATGACGGGGGCCATTCTGGCCCGCAGCCCGGATCACGTCGTGATCAATCTGATGCACGATGCACCGGCCATGCGTCCGGACCTGGCGGCATATCTTCTGTCGGGCTGCTGCCGGTCGCTGCCGTCGGGCTCGGTCGTGGTGGCGGTTGTCGATCCGGGTGTGGGCGGGGAGCGGGCTGCGCTGGTGGTCGAGGCCCCTGGTCTGACCCTGGTTGGCCCAGACAATGGTCTGTTGTCCCGCGTCCATGACATCGGGGCTGTGGCGCGGGTCGACTGGCGGCCCGAGACACTGTCCAGCAGTTTTCATGGTCGTGACCTGTTTGCCCCGGTCGCGGCAATGCTGGCCCGCGGCGAGACCGTGCCCTGCAAGCCGTTGGCGTATGCAGATATGGTTGGGTCCGACTGGCCCCGGAATCTTGAGCAGTTCGTGTATGTCGACGGCTATGGCAACCTGATGACAGGTATTGACGCCAAAAACTTTAATAAAAACAGGTGTGTCCGTGTTTCCGGGCGGATGGTCAAATATGCTGAAACCTTCTGCCGCGTGCCGGCGGGCGGGCTTTTCTGGTACCCGAATTCCCTGGGGCTGGTCGAGATCGCGGCCAACCAGGGTTCGGCCGCAGAGCTTCTGTCACTGGCATTAGGCGATAAAATCCTGTTAGATTAGTAACCCCGCCGAGGACTGGCGGTGGTATAAACAAGGAGGTTGAAACAACTTGCTTTAAACGTGCGTCATTGACGCTATTGCTGTTCGCCGTGGTGCTTTCTGCACAGGTTTGACGGATCTCATCGCAAATCAGTGGGATCCGCTACGAGAATGTCGGTGTCGATGTGTACGAGTTGATCGCAGACTCCTAGGGTCATCTCCGCGTTGGTTCGAATCGCCAGCCGAGACCCGGGTCAAGAATTCGTGTGGCCGTCTGGACTAAGTGCCGAAAACCTGGCTCGGGTTCAGTGGCAGTCGCGTCTGTGGGGAGGGGAGGGACATGCAAGGTAACCGCCGGTTTTCTTTGATTGATCGTTTGACGGGCAGGTCGAGATCCGCTTCGTTCCGACAGGACGATGTTCCCGTAGAACGGACTGCCGTTGTAAAGCGCGGGCAGGAAGTCCCTGCTCAAACCGGGTTGAAGGGGGCTGAACTTGAGCAGGCGTACCGGGATCTGATGCTCGAAAACCAGATGCTGGTGGAAAGCAACGAGCACCTGCACGAGCGACTCGCCCGAGTGGAGGCCGGACTCGAGGAGTCCCCTGCGGCGAAGCAGCTGATCCGGGCACAGCGCAATGCGTTGGCCGAGCGCAGCCATCGCTTACGTGAGGTTCAGTACGAAAACCTCAATCTCAAGCGCGAGCAGAAAAAACTCGTCAAAGAGAACCAAAGGCTCGCGGCCAGTCTGGCGCGTCACATGCATGATATTCAGCCGTTGCTGAGTCAGGAACAGCTGAGCCAACGTGAACTCGAAGAGGCCAAGGCGGCCCTGCGCAAGAAGAGCGATCAACTGGCCACATTGACAGACAAGTACTACCAGTTGGAGGCGCGTTCCAAACCTCAGCCCCCACCCAGCTCTGCGGCCAACGGCCGTTTTTAGTCCGCAGTTGCAGGCTGGCTAGTCACCGCCTGCTCTTTCGGGCATTCGAGGAAGATACGCGCAGAGCATTGCGCGCAGGTCGCCTGATCAAGTCTTCGATAAATGGTGCGAATAGCCTCGGTCTTCGAATCGAAAAAGTGGGAAGCACCAATCTTGCGGATGAAGCAAGAGCGCGCAGCAAATTCGTACACATTTTCGGCCAGGCCGACGAAATAGATTCCGCCGCCAATGGCCTGCAGGCGCTTCGCCTCGGTGACAAGAGCCTCTGCAGCGCTCAGATCCATGTAGTTGATTCCGTCGCCGACGATCAATATATGCCGGATATCCTCGTTTTCCACCACGCGACTGATACGCCGCTGCACATGGTTGATCGAGCCGAAGTAAAGAGCCAGATCCATGCGCAACACCTTGAGTTGCGGGCATGCGCGCAATGGCTTGTTCGCGATATTGACGAATACCCGTTTGCCGCTCCTGCTGTCTGTGTCCACGGCGAGTGCCGGGATCGGCGGTATAGAACTGCGCGCGAGGAATATCAGCAGCGACAGCAGTACGCCGAGATAGATGGCGAATTCCAGTTCGAGGAACAGCGTGGCGAAGAAGGTCGTCAGCAGGATGCTGGTCTCCGAGCGACTGAATCTGAGTATGTTGCTGATATGGTGAAAGTCGATCAGGTTATAAGCCACGATCAGGATCACCCCGCCCATCGCGGCGATCGGCAGGTAGGCGGTCAATGGGGCGATCAGCAACACGATGATCATCAGCATCAGGGCGGCAAAGATTGCCGACATTGGCGTCTTGGCGCCAGCCGCATAATTGATACCGGAGCGGGTGAACGAACCTGAACCCGCGTAACTGGAGAAGAAGCTGCCGACCAGGTTGGACATACCCTGACCGACAAACTCCTGGTTGGCGTCGATGCTCTGGTTCGACTTGGTTGCCACCGAACGGCTGATCGACACGGCCTCGATCAGGCCGAGCAGGGCTACAGCGAAAGCCTCCGGTGCCAGCATCCGGATGGACACAAGCGAAAGGTCCGGCATCGACAGGGGTGGCAGATGCGCCGGGATCTCGCCAACCAACACGATCCCGGCCTCGGCCCCGCCGAGGGCTGCCGCCACCAGGCTGCCGATCACCATGCCGACCAGCAGGTTGGGTATGCGCGGGGCATATTTTTTCACCAGAATGGCACTTAGCAGGGTGCTGAGCGCGATGACGACAGCCGCCATGTCGATTTCGGTGCGCAGGTCGAACACATCCATCCAGGTATGCAGGAAGGACTCACCCTTTGGGATAACAATACCCAGCACATGTTTCATCTGGCTGGTCGCGATCAGAAGCGCGGCGCCTGCAGTAAAGCCGATCACCACCGTGTGTGAGACGAAATTGACCAGCGTGCCCAGGCGCGCCAACCCGAAGGCCAGCTGGTAGACGCCGGCCAGGAAGGTCAGCGTGAGCGCCATGGTTACGAATTCAGGAGACCCGGGGCTGGCGTGGTGGCTGACCGCCGAGAACACCACGATCGAGATGGCGGTCGTCGGACCGGATACAAGGTGCAGTGACGAGCCGAACAGGGCCGCGATGATCGGCGTCACCATCGCGGTGTACAGCCCGTATTCGGGCGGCAGGCCTGCAATCGTCGCGAATGCAACACCCTGTGGCAAAACGATCACCGCCCCGGTGAAGCCTGCCACCAGGTCGTGGCGCAGGGTGCTCCGATCGATCAGTTCGAACCATTGTAAAAAAGGTAAAAATCCGGCCAGGTGCATGGGTGCAGTCTCGCAGATGATGCTTAACAGAGGCTTACCAAGCCCCTCCGGAGGGGCCAGAGCCTGACGGTGAAGCTACACTAGCGGACCGGCCCCCGGTCGAACACAGCAGCTTGCCATAGCTGCATGCCGATCACGATGATAATTCGCAGACCGTCTACGGCTGCCTCGCCAGCATCGGCGCCAGAAAACGCCCGGTGTGCGACTGCGGCATCTCCGCCAACTGTTCGGGCGTGCCGCTGGCGATGATCTCGCCGCCGCCATCACCACCTTCAGGCCCGAGGTCGATGATCCAGTCGGCGGTTTTCACGACATCCAGATTGTGCTCGATGACCACCACGGTATTGCCATGGTCCCTCAGTCGGTGCAGCACACGCAACAACTGCTCCACATCGTGAAAATGCAGCCCCGTGGTCGGCTCGTCGAGAATGTACAGTGTCCGGCCGGTATCGCGTTTGGACAGCTCACGCGACAGCTTGACGCGCTGCGCCTCGCCACCTGACAGGGTGGTCGCATTCTGGCCGAGCGTGATGTAGCTGAGACCGACGTCCATCAGGGTCTGCAGCTTGCGCTTGAGCACCGGCACCGCATCGAAGAAACCAAGGGCATCCTCGACCGCCATATCGAGCACCTCGTTGATGCGTTTGCCCTTGTACTGGATCTCGAGCGTCTCGCGGTTGTAGCGTTTGCCCTTGCAGACGTCGCACTGCACATAGATGTCGGGCAGGAAGTGCATTTCGACCTTGATTACGCCGTCACCCTTGCAGGCCTCGCAGCGGCCGCCCTTGACGTTGAAGCTGAATCGACCGGGGTTGTAGCCCCGCGAGCGGGCCTCGGGGACATTGGCGAACAGTTCACGTACCGGGGTGAACAGGCCGGTATAGGTTGCCGGGTTGGAGCGTGGCGTGCGGCCGATGGGTGACTGGTCGATATCGACCACCTTGTCGAAGTGCTTCATGCCGCGGACTTTTCGGTAGGGCGCCACGGTATGGCTGGCCGCGTTGAG
>Ga0316187_10006122_pt1 | contig 10368 bp, 5 predicted proteins | sample CroRivburrow1_MG_FD_204927 | JGI IMG/M metagenome (GOLD analysis project Ga0316187, IMG submission 204927) | Coastal sediment microbial communities from Maine, United States - Cross River worm burrow 1 | ecosystem: Environmental > Aquatic > Marine > Coastal > Sediment | place: USA: Maine... | reverse complement strand
CCTGGGTCGGCTCGACCGTACTTCCGGACGGCCTCGCGGGGACAGGTCAGATTCAGGTCGATCTCAGCGGGCCGTTCTCCGAACTCACGGTCAATGCGCGGATCGACGCCGAGCCGTTGATCCTCGACCCCATCCGCTTCGACCGGCTGGTGGCAGAAACGATCATCGGCGGCTCCATGCTGCGCATTGGCTCGGCCCGTTTCCAGGTCGCCGACGGCTTCGGCGAGGTCGAGGGCGGCATGGCATGGGGGGCCGAAGCCGGTGACGACCAGATAGATCTGGAGCTCCGTGGTCGCCGAATTCCACTCGAGGCGGTTGCCTCCTGGATCGACCTTGACCAGTGGGTGGACGGCGGTACGGTTTCGTTCAACGGAGCCCTCGATGGGCCCGTCGCATCACCTACGGGATTCTGGCAACTGAGCCTCGACAGCCCGGTTCTCGCAGGGCTCGACCTCGGGACCGCCTCGACCACAATCGGCCTCGAAAGCGGGCGTTTCAGCTGCACCGACCTCAGCTGCGATCACGGACTTGCGGGGAGTTTGTTCTGGAACGTCCATGAAGCGGAAATCGGCGGCACTCTGACCTGGCCTCAAATGGAGCTTGCTCCTTTCGGGGAGGAGATTCAGCGATTAGCCGGCGACACTGCCGATGTCAGCCTCGATTTTCGGGTGCCTTTCGGTGAGCGTCCGACAACCGTGCTGAGCGCTCGGAGCGAGTTCGCACAGCTCGATATCCGGGGCGAACCCGACACTGTCGAGGTTGCTGCCACAATCCAGGGAGCCCTCGAGGTTCGCGCTGATCTCGATCGCGACGATGACGGCGGTCTGTCCGGTGACGGCACCCTGCAGGTCGCATCAGCAAACGAACTCCTCACCCTCCTCGCACCAGAGGCCGGGGTTCCGCTGTCAGGTACCGCCGTTGCCTCATTCAACGTGGACTGGCAAGACGAGCCGTTGCCGCGCATCGAGGGCCATCTGGAGAGCATCGATCTCGAGCTCGAGAAGCAGGCTATCCAACTTCTCGAGCCGGCCAAGTTTTCTCTCTCCCGCGACGGCTTTGTCGTTCCGGGGTTGCACCTCCGCGCTCGGGATGACGAACTCTTTGTGCGCTGGGCGATCGATCCCGAGGGGCAATTGCGTGGCAATGTCTCGGGCACAATGGACACCCTGCTCCTCCGCTTCCTGTTGCCCGATTGGGAGCCGGCGGGTCGCGCCAGCGGAATTGTAGAAATCCTCGGTTCGACCAGCGAACCCCTCTTCGAAGGCATTGCGGAGATTCACAAAGCATCCTTCCGGCTGCCCGGCACACGGACCATCCTGTCGCAGGTCGAAGGCACAGTTTTCCTGTCGGAGGGCGAGGTTCAGCTCGAGGGCATGGACTTTCGGTTCATGGGTGGTCGCGGCCGTGCCAGCGGCCGGATCCGGGAGCGAGACGATACGATCGTGCTCGCTCTCGACGGAACTGCCAGCGGCGTTCGTTTCGAGGTCCTGCCAGACCTCGATGCACGGCTCTCCGGGAACTGGCGGCTGATCGGCCCGATCGACGATCTGCTGCTCTCCGGCGATATCACCGTCGACCGCATGTCGTTGACCACCAAAGAAGACGTGGCGTCGATGCTCCTCGGCTGGCTCGAAAGCGGCGGCGGTAGATCTACCAGCGGAGGCATCAACCTCGCTCTCCGGGTTGATGCGGAGGAAACCATCGAGCTCCGCAACCCGTTCGTGCGGTTGACCGGCTCGGCTTCGCTCGAAGTCACCGGTACCTCGAACAGCCCTGGCCTGGTCGGCCAGGTCGAGGTGCTGGAGGGCGGCGAAGCGACACTGCTCGGCAATCGTTACGAGATCGAGCGCGGCAGCCTCAACTTCTCGAACCCCAGCGCCATCGAACCATTCATCGACCTCCAGGCAGCGACCTGGGTTCAGGAGTATCAAATCTCGGTCCAGATCGCCGGCACCTTCGACCAGTTCGTGACGACCGCCGTATCGACACCTCCTTTGAGTGCCCCGGACATCTATTCGCTGCTCGGCGTCGGCTACACCGGTGGTTACGGGAGCGGCGCGGTCGGTCTGGGGTTGGCCTCGACGATTCTTTCGAGCCAACTGACCTCCGTGCTCAATCGTCGAGGACAGCTCGCCCTCCCGGTGGACCAGGTCCGGGTCGATCCGTTCGCCGCCGACACCACCGGCAACCCAACCGCCCGCCTCTCACTCGTCAAACAGATCACGCCGTCGTGGACGGTGATTTTGCAGACGACCCTGTCGGGCGAGCGCGAGCAGGTCGTCATCAGCCGCTGGTATCTGGCCCCAGGCCTCTTTCTCGAGGCCGGCCAGCACGAAGACCGATCGCTCTCCCTCGACCTCAAAATGCGGCGTCCGTATTGAGAGCAAAATGATCGGTCTCGCTCTCCCCCGTCGCGTTTTCGCCTCCACCAACCCCGTCGATGACGTTTTTGTGGTGCGGCCGCCCCGGCCGCACGATTCCACTCATCGACCCAGTGCAGGCGAGACGCCCGCACCACAAGGAGGACATCTCGCAGGGTCGAATGCCGCCTACAAGTCGTCGATCCACGCTTCATTATTCGTCCTGTTGGTGATGGCGGTGATTGGACTTGCAGTCCCCTCCACCGTAGCCGCTGCCGAAGGACCGCTGATCGTCAGCGCCAAGGTCGAGGCCATCGGGCCGGTCGACGAAGAAGGCATCCTCGATGTGCTCGAACTGAAGAAGGGCAACCGAATCGACCGACAACGGTTGCGCGAGCTCATTCTCACCCTCTACGCCGGCGCCGAAGTCGAAAGGTTGCGGGTCATCGCGGCCGAAACGGAAGGTGGCGTCGACGTCGTGGTTCGCATGAGCAATCGCTCGACGGTCTCGAGGGTCAAGGTCCGTACGGGCAAGCCGACGCGTCGGGTCAAGGTCCGGCGCTGGGTGCAGATCGAGATCGGCGATCCGGTAACGGCCGAACGCATCGAGGCGAGTCGGCGCCGTGTGGAGCGCCGCCTCCACGACCGGGGTTTCACCGACGCGGTGGTCGAGGCCTACCTCGAATTCGATCGTCAAACCAACACGGTGGGCGTCGAATTCGACGTTGTGGCCGGCGCACCACAAGTCGTTCGGACGGTGATCCTCGAGGGTCTGGATGACGAAGAGGTGAAAGCCACAGCCGGCCCCAAGTACAAGACCGGTGCGAAGCTCACCTCGAGATTCGAAGATCGTCTCCGGGACCGGACCGAAGCCAACCTGCGCACAATGGGTTACTGGGAGGCTGAGGTCCTTTCTATCGAACGGCGCGCCGACGGCGCCGAGGTCGATCTCGTAATGCGGGTCGAGCCAGGCGCCCGCTTTCGCCTCGAGCTGCAATCTCCCCCCGAAAGTCTGAAAATCGCCGAAGACGCATTCCCTGACCCCGCACGGGAGGAGATCCATCCGGCTCAGACCGAGGCGTTGACCGAGAAGATCGTCGAGAACCTCCAGGAGTCCGGGTTCCTGCTCGCCGAAGTCAGCGCCGACCTCACCATCGAGGATGGCGAACAGGTCCTTCGGGTCGTGGTCAACACCGGGCGCAAGCTGAAGGTCGCTGACGTGGAATTCCCGGGTGCCGAAAGCATCAAACGGTCGGAGCTCCAAGACGCTATCGGAGTCAAACCGGGTGGAACCGGCGGTTGGCTCAAACAGAACATCAGCAACGTCACTCTCGAGTCCGATCGCAAGGCCCTCGCGGAACTCTATCAACGGAGGGGGTTCCCATTCGCGGTCCTCGCAGCGCCCGAGATCGTAGCGATCGAAGGAGAGGACAAAGTCCGCGTTCTCTTCCCCGTAGATGAGGCTGTGCGCTGGTTTATATCCGAAATTCAGATTGAAGGTTTGCCGGTCGAAGCTGCAGCCGAGCTCGAGTCCGACCCTCTCGGACTTGTAGAAGGCAGCCCGTGGAGCCCGGGAGCGGTGGAGCGCGCCAAAGTCCGGCTCGAGGCCTCGCTCGCGGACTCCGGCTATCCCGAGGGCCGCGTTGAAACGGAGGTCGACACTTCGAATGAAGGCCACGCGACAGTTGTCTTCCAGGTGTCCTCCGGGCCTTTCGTGCGAATCGGAGAGGTCATCATCGCCGGCCTTCGGCGAACTCATCGGGAGCTGGTTGCCGGGGTGATTCGGCGAGCCGGGGTCCGCACCGGCGAGCCGATGTCACGGAGGAAGATGCTCGCCGCGCAACGCGGCCTCTTCGAGTTGGGTCTATTCCGTCGCGCGGAGTTGGCGCCGATGCCCGGGCAGGAGCACCGGGCGGACCGCAATATCGTGGTTGCATGCGAGGAAGGCGAGCAGAAATCCTATCTCTTCGGGGTCGGCTACTCGAACGTCGATGCCGCCCGCCTCATCCTCGGCTGGTCCCATCTCAACCTGCTCGGCCGCGCATACGCGTTCTCGGCCGAGGTTTCTTTGTCCCGAAGGCAACAACGATATTCGTTGTCTCTCCGCAAACAAAGGGTTTTCGGACTCCCGGTCCCCGGTTACCTTGCCGTCTACCAATCGGATGAGATTCTCGGTGACCGGAATGTCCTGCGCCGGGGTCTGTGGGTCGACTTCGGCGACCGTCTCAAACGTCCGTTTCGTCCATGGCTCCGATATGAGTACGAGATCACCGAACCCGAGCCCTTCCCAAGCGACGTGGATCCGCGCATCGAGGACACTGTCCTCGAGACGAAGGTGGCTTCGGTCACGCCGAGCGTCGAGTGGGACACCCGTGACAACCCCCTGGCACCGATCCGGGGTATCTACGCCCTGGCCTCGCTGCAGTACGCCTTTCCGGCCTTCCAGGCCGAAGCGAACTTCTTGAAGTTCAGCACCGGCGCCACGGTCTACAGTCCGATCTTTCGCGGCTTTGGCGCCATCGGCCTCCGTCTCGGAGCCATCAAGCCCCTCAATGACGATCCGGCCTTCCCTCAGAATCTCCAGATCCCTTACGCCTATCGGTTCTTCGCCGGCGGCCGCACAACCCACCGCGCGTTCGAAACCGACGCCCTCGGTATCCCCGGCCAGACCATCGTCGACGGCAGCCCGCTTGGTGGCAACGCGCTCATCCTTCTCAACATGGAATACCGCCGTAGAATCTCGGGGCCGCTTTTCGCCGCTATCTTTGTTGACGCCGGTAACGTGTGGGCCTCGCCCGAGCAAGTCAACCTCGGCGACGTCGAATGGGGACCAGGACTCGGCCTCCAGTACGTGACCCCGGCCGGCCCCCTGCGCGCCGAATACGCCTGGAGAATCAACCCGCCGGAAGGTGAGAGCGGCGGTCAGTTCTTCATCAGCTTCGGTGTTCCGTTTTAAGTGTTGAGTTTTAAGTTATGAGTTTTAAGTTTTCCACCACCCATCCCTGGTTTTGCGGGAGGTAGGGTGGCATTCCTACTTCCTCATTCCTAATTCCTAATTCAACTTTCCACGGGTCACGGTGATACGATTCCCCCCGTTGTGACCTTCGAGACGCTCCTTCCCTGGCTTCTCGTGACCGGCGGCATCCTCTGCCTCGGGCTGGGGGGTTCGTGGCTCGTCGATGGCGCCTCTCGCATCGCCCTCAAGCTCGGCATCTCGCCGATGGTCGTGGGGTTGACGGTGGTGGGTTTCGGCACCTCGATGCCCGAGTTCTCGGTCTCGCTCATGGCAGCTCTTCGCGGAAGCGGCGGCCTGAGCCTGGGCAATGCTGTCGGCTCGAACATCATGAATCTGCTGCTTGTCCTTGGGGTGGCGGCCGTGCTGGTCCCGATCCACGTGATTGGCAGTCGCCGCCTGCTCTACCGGGACCTGTCGTTCGGCCTGGTCCCCGCGGTGGTGCTCATCATCTTCGCCCGCTCGGGGTTCATCAGCCGACCAACGGCCCTGCTCCTGCTTGCGATCTTCGCGATCTTCATAGTGACAGTGACTCTGAAGGCCCGGGGACAGAGTACCGAGCCCGCAGTTGTGGCTGGAACGCTCCCACGCCACTTTGCGCTCACCGCTGTTGGTATCGCGATCCTGATCGGGGGCTCCGAAATGTTGGTCATTGGCGGAGTCGATCTCGCCCGTCGATTCGGCGTCTCCGAGGCGCTAGTCGGGCTCACCGTCGTCGCGTTCGGCACCTCTCTGCCGGAGCTCGCAACCTCGGTGGTCGCGGCCCTCAAGGGCCAGACCGAGATCGGCGTCGGCAACGTCCTCGGCTCGAATGTATTCAACCTCGGTCTCGTCGTCGGCACGGCCTTCACCATCCGACCGGCGGCGGTGCCGATCAACGTCATTCGCTGGGACATCCCCATCCTCGTTGCCGCCACTTTCATAGTCGGCCTCTTCGTGCTTCGCGACGGCCGTGTCAATCGCTGGGAAGGAGGGTTCATGCTGGCCCTTTTTGCAGCCTACCTGGTGTTCCTCGGCATCCGGATCGCGTAACCAAAATTTTGGATTTCGGATTTCGGATTTCGGATTTTCCCGGCCCACATTCAGGCCCAAAGCGAGCATCTGGTTTTTTGTCATTCCGAGCGAGGCCGTTCGACGGCCGAGTCGAGGGATCCCCCGAATTCTCCGGAGAGTGCTCCATGCTTCAGGGGATCCCTCGACTACGGCGTCGCCTCCGCTCCGCCTTCGCTCGGGATGACGATTGCATTCAGGTTTTGTAAATCTGCTGGCGCCGAAGCTCCTTCAGCCTGTCGCGGAGACGCGCCGCCTCCTCGAACTCCAGCGCCTTGGCCGAAGCGCGCATCCGCTTCTCGAGTTCCGTGATCAGCTTGTTGAGTGACACGGCGTCGTCCGGGAAATCCTCATCGCCGTCGGCGACACGTAACACCTGTGAACCCGGACCGTAGTAATCGAGTTCGGACATAGCCAGCAGCGGGCTCGCGACATCCTTGACGATAGTCCTTGGCTCGATGCCGTGCTCGGTATTGTGGGCGGCCTGCCGCTCTCGACGACGCCGAGTCTCGCCCAGGGCGCGCTGCATCGAGCCGGTCTCTTTGTCGGCGTAGAGAATCGCGCGCCCGTCGACGTTCCGGGCTGCGCGGCCGATTGTCTGGATGAGCGACGTCTCGGAACGCAGGAAACCCTCCTGATCGGCGTCCAAGATCGCAACCAGTGCGACCTCGGGAAGATCGAGGCCCTCGCGCAGGAGGTTGATGCCGACCAGAACGTCGAACTCGCCCCTTCTCAGATCGGCCAGGATCGCGGAACGTTCGAGGGTGTTGATCTCCGAATGCAGGTAGCGCACCCGAACCTCGACCTCCGCCAGATACGAGCTGAGGTCTTCGGCCATTCGCTTGGTGAGAGTGGTGACCAGGACTCGCTCACCCCGCGCCACCACTTTCCGAATCTCGGCCAGAAGATCGTCCACCTGGTGGGTCGCCGGGCGAACTTCGACCGCGGGGTCGAGGAGGCCGGTCGGCCGGATCAGCTGTTCCACGACCTCGCCCTCGCTGTGCTCCTTTTCGTAAGGGCCCGGGGTGGCGGAGACAAAGACCACCTGGCGGATCCGCTCCTCGAACTCCTCGAAGGTCAGGGGTCGGTTGTCGAGCGCCGACGGCAAGCGGAATCCGTAGTCAACGAGATTCTGCTTTCGCGAGCGGTCACCGTGGAACATCCCCCCGACCTGAGGCACCGTCACGTGCGACTCATCGATGATGCACAGGAAGTCCTGCGGGAAGTAATCGAGCAGGGTCGGCGGCGGCTCGCCGGGAGCGCGGCCAGTGAGGTGGCGCGAGTAGTTCTCGATGCCCTGGCAGAAGCCGAGCTCGGTCAGCATCTCGAGATCGAAGTTGGTCCGCTGGCCGAGGCGCTGCGCCTCGAGCAGCTTGCCGGCGTCGCTGAGCTCGGCCAACCGCGGGTCGAGCTCGGCGCGGATGCCATCGATCGCCTTCAGGAGCTGCGACCTCGGCGTCACATAGTGGGTCCGGGGATAGACCGGGAGCCGGTCAAGCTCTTCGATGGCAACTCCCCGCACCGGATCGATGCGCTCGATGCTCTCGACCTGGTCGCCCCAGAACGAGATGCGCGCGGCGGTGTCGTCGTAGGGCGGGTAGATCTCGAGAGAGTCGCCGCGCAGGCGGAATGAGCCGGGAGCGAGATCGAGATGGGTGCGTTCGTACTGCATCTTGGCGAGCTGTCTGAGGACCTCCTCCATCGGCTGCTCGACGTCTTTTTCGAAGAGCTGGAGCATGCCGAAGTAGGCCTCCGGCGAGCCGAGACCGTAGATACAGCTCACCGAGGCGACGATCAGCACATCGCGGCGCTCGAAGAGCGACCGCGTCGCTGACAGCCGCATACGGTCGATCTCCTCGTTGATCGAGGTCTCCTTCTCGATATAGGTGTCGCTCGCCGCCACGTAGGCCTCGGGCTGGTAGTAGTCGTAGTAGGAGACGAAGTACTCGACCGCGTTGTCGGGGAAAAAAGCCTTGAACTCCTGGTAGAGCTGCGCCGCCAGGGTCTTGTTGTGACTGAGGACCAGGGTCGGTCGATTGGTGGCTTCGACGACCTTGGCCATGGTGAAGGTCTTACCCGAACCGGTGACCCCGAGCAGAGTCTGAAATGCGACCCCTCCCTCGACACCCTCGATCAGCCGTTTAATGGCCTTGACCTGGTCGCCGGCAGGCTCGAATGGAGTCTTGAGGACGAAAGGAGAACTCATGCGAATTCGGAATTCGGAATTCGGAATGCGGAATTGACCTGCGCCCAATCGAAGAAGTCTGGGGAGATCGGATGGAAAATCCGAAATCCGAAATCCGAAATCCGAAATTTGACCTGCTTCGGTGGATTGCCGGATTCCTCGATTTTCCGTTCAATGAATACGTTCAGCCCACCGACCTCTTCGGCCGTAAAGCGGCCATCCTGCAGCACCGCCCGAACCCGGTTCACGAATTCGCCCATCTCCGGATAGGGGTCTTTCGAAGCTTCGAGCATGGCACGAAATCGTTCGAGGTTATCGACCGTGCGTTGGCGCTCAACAGCCGGCAGATCGCGCGGCAAACTCTGGACCACCGCCCGCCGGGCCTTTTCCAGGTTCACCCACACCGTCCGGCGCATCATCGAAGTGCCTACGAAGAGGATACCGATCAGCAATACCAGGCCAAAGAGACATCCGTAGAGGGGAAGACGACTGCTGCACCCACTCCCCCGCCACGGCTCCTTGCCCGTCGCCAGACCCTCAAAGGCGACCTCCGTCGCCGGCGGGGCCTTTGGAGGCGGTGCTTCTTCAACCTCGGCTGGGGCCTGCGGTTCCTCGGCTTCCGGGTCATCGATGATCGGGGTTTCGTCCACCGAGCTATTGTAGCCGCCCCACCGCCCGCCCGATTTCGGATTTCGGATTTCGGATTTCGGATTTCCACCCAACCATCCGCTGCGAACTCCGAGACAAGTGCGCGCTACCGCACGTGCCACTGGTGACGATTTTGGCAGGAGCCCTTTTGATGCATCCTTCACGCCGGGGCCAAACATCGTCAGCGGTGGCACTCTCCGGAGGCGCGTTCGGAGAAGCGCGCTTCGACGCCAGGAGACGTTCTACAATTGCTGCTCTGGAGGAACGACATGACCGGATTACTCGAACAGGGCAGCGCCACACTCCTCGTCATCGACGTCCAGGACCGCATCAACGCCGTCATGGCTGACCAGGGTCACCTTCCGAGAATCGAAGTTCTTGTCGAAGCCTGTCATGGCCTTGAGTTGCCGGTCCTGGCCAGCGAGCAGTACCCGCAGGGTCTCGGTCCAACTGTTGAAAGTCTCGCCGCCGCCCTCGACGACACGCCCCCGGGCAAGCTCACCTTCTCCTGTGCCCGCGACGACGGCCTCAAGAGGGCGATCGACGACAGTGGTCGAAACCAGATCATCGTCACCGGCATCGAGACGCACGTCTGCGTCCTCCAGACAGCAATCGATCTGATTGACATCGGCTACGAGGTCCACGTCCCGCACGATGCCGTCAACTCCCGCCGCCCCGCCGACAAGGACTGGGCCCTCCATCGCATGGCCGCCGCCGGCGCCGTCATCACCTCCACCGAATCCGCCCTCTTCGAGCTCCTCGAACGCTGCGACACCGCCGATTTCAAGACCGTCGCGAAGCTCATCAAACGAATACCGGTTTGAATTCTCAATTCTGAAGTCTCAATTCTTAATTCCCGCCCATCCCCCAATTGCCTGGGAGGGCGCGTGGGAATTCAAAATTGAGAATTGAGAATTGAGAATTCCTGCTCGATTCATACCAAACCCGTACCGGATCCAAACAGTTTCCTGAGGATTATTCTTAGTCGCCGATCCACATTGGATTCGTGGATCACTCGACGATCAACGTCCGAACGGCCTCAGGCCGCCTGATTCAGTTGCCCTCTCAGGGCGTAACTCCTATACTTTTCTCAACATGGTACAGGCACAAAA
>Ga0316187_10006121_pt1 | contig 10369 bp, 11 predicted proteins | sample CroRivburrow1_MG_FD_204927 | JGI IMG/M metagenome (GOLD analysis project Ga0316187, IMG submission 204927) | Coastal sediment microbial communities from Maine, United States - Cross River worm burrow 1 | ecosystem: Environmental > Aquatic > Marine > Coastal > Sediment | place: USA: Maine... | reverse complement strand
TGATGGCTGCCATGAACTCGCCGCGCAGAGCACGTATCTGTAATCTCTCTGATGATGAGCCGTTGTCACATGCCGATTATGTTACCGAACTGGCACAGCTGATCGGTGCGCCGCCACCGCTGATATTGTCGCCGGAAGCGGGGGCGAAGGAGCTTTCGCCTGCCATGCTCGACTTCTTTCGTGACAGTAAGCGGGTTTCCAACAGCTTGTTGCATCGAGAACTGTTGCCGGAACTTCACTATCCGTCATTCAGAGATGCGTTTGATGGTTCTCATTCCTGACTTCATTCACTAAGCTTCATTGAGCAGGACGTTTTTATTACAGATAAACTGTTGGAGGAGACCATGGCAAAGGGATTGATGGATTTTGCAGCAGATGCACGGAAAAAGGTGGAAGAGATCACTACAGAGGATGCTGAAAAAATGATGTCGGCCTCTACCGATCTCCTTGTGATGGATGTTCGTGAGCCTGGAGAGGTACGGGAGGGGCACTTGCCCAACGCGATTAATGTTCCAAGAGGACTTCTTGAGGCAAAAGCAGACTTGGAATATCCACATCGAGATCCAAATCTGGCTGATCGGCATCAGCCGATTATAGTTTACTGCGCCAGTGGTGTGCGGAGCCTGTTGGCTTCGGTAACGCTGCAGGAGATGGGCTTTACCCAGGTGAAGTCTATGGCAGGCGGTTTTATGGCATGGAAGAGTGAGGAGCGCGAGATAGCCGGGGAATCCTGGTAAGCCAGTTGATAGACCAGGCGGCATTTCAGGCGTTGGCAGAGCAATCACTTTCAGAGTTGCCACAGAGGTTCTTGGATACGATCGAGAATGTAGTGGTCTTTGCCGAAGATTGGCCCAATGCCGATGTCATGGAGAGCATGGGTCTCGCCTCACCCAATGAATTGATGGGGCTCTATCAGGGCTGGCCTTTGCCGGAACGGGGGGTTAGCTATACAGGCCAGCTGCCGGATATGATTCATCTCTACCGCAGGCCGATTCTCAGCTTCTGCGATGAGACAGGCGAGTCGGTAGAGGCGTGTGTGCGTCATGTTCTGGTGCACGAGATCGGACACTACTTTGGGTTTACAGATGAAGAGATGGAGGCGATCGAATGCCAGAAAGCGTAAGAGCCGAGATTGAGGTGCTGCAGGAGCAGCTGTCACATGTGCTTGCCGGTAAGGACGAGAAGATTCGGCATGTGGTGGTGGCGATGCTCTGTGGCGGACATGTATTGATCGAGGATCTTCCGGGCATGGGAAAAACCACGTTGGCACAGGGCCTTGCGGCCAGTTTTGCCACGGATTTCGGCCGGATTCAGTTCACTTCGGATATCCTGCCTGCAGATATCATTGGCGTGGAGATATTTGACCCGTCTGAAAAAACTTTTGTTTTTCATCCCGGCCCGATTTTTCACCATATTGTACTGGCTGATGAGATCAACAGGGCAACTCCCAAGGCACAATCCGCACTGCTTGAGGCAATGGCTGAGGGACAGGTGAGCGTGGAGAGGGAAACCAGAAAGCTTCCTGAACCTTTCTTTGTCATTGCTACCCAGAATCCGCTTGAGCATCGTGGAACATTTCCGCTTCCTGAGTCGCAACTGGATCGTTTCTTTATGCGCATCTCCATTGGTTATCCGGATAGGGAAGCCGAGCGAAAGGTGCTGCTGGATGAGGCAGGGCGTAGCCAGATTGAGAGTATGGTTCCCTCATCATCTCTTCAGACGCTGGAGAAGGCACGTCAGTTTGCCCGCAATATGCCCATTTCAGACGTGCTGATGGATTACCTGTTGCAGCTTCTGGAGAAGAGCCGTGATGGTGAGTGGTTGAAGCATGGCATATCTCCGCGAGCTGGCCGGGATCTTCTTGCTGCAGCAAGGGCAACGGCGTGGCTGGATGGACGGGAGTATGTATCGGCTGCAGATCTGCAGTGGGTATGGCTACCGTGCCTCGCGCATCGCGTTGAGGCAAGCGGTCCTGCAGAAGTGGCACTATCCCAGCTGCTGGAGCAGGTGCCGGTACCCGGATGATTCTTATAACAGGTAAAATATATTCATACATTTTGCTTCTTGCACGGCCTGAAAGCGGGTAAATCGAATGGCTTACGATCCTGCTGACCTCCGGTTGCCACCGTGGCTCCTGCGGCTGCTGGATTGGGCCGTTCGCATTGAAGCCCCGGTTTTTTCCGGTTGGCGAGTTGGAGTCACCCGTCCGGGCGCACTCTATCTTGGTGCATTGATGGGTGTATGGGCGGCCGCTTTCTATTCAGGAAATAATCTGCTTTATCTGTGTGGTGCGATGCTGTTCGCATTGGCTACAGCGGCTCTCGTCAGGGGAGTCCAGCTGTTGCGACGAGTTCCTGAACTTGGCCCTGCTCTGCCTGAGTATGTGGAGGCGGGAAGACGAGAAGTGTTGCAGGGAGAGGTCTCACGTTTGACAGCTGACGCAGCCATGGTGGATGTGAAGTGGTACACCGCTGACAGTATGTTGACCGGGCAGTTAAGGCTGGCGGGGAGAGGGGCACTGACGGGGCATTTTTTTTCTGCAGCCCGGGGTTGCGCCTCATTCTTGCGGCAGGAGCTGAGCACCTCCTTTCCGCTTGGCCTGTGGCGAATCATTCGGCTTCTGCAGCAGGAGGGGGAGCTGTTTGTCATGCCTCAAACAGTGCCTTGGCATGATGCACTGGAAGAGCTCAGGCGTCTTGAACAGGGAGATGAGTGGTATGGGCTGCGGGAGTACGTTTCAGGAGATGCTCTCTCCAGGGTTCATTGGCGAAAGGTGACATCGGTTGATGCTGGCTGGACAGTAAAGCGTTTTGATCGTGGTGAACCGCATGATCAGCAGAAGCTGTTAAGGGTTGACCTGCGATTACCATCGGGGATGGCTGAAAAGCAATTCGAACAACTGCTTGGAAAGGCCTGGTACTGGTTCCAGGAGCAGCTTGCGCATTTGAAGGATGGTGATCTTCTGGTGCTGGGGCAGGAGGCGTTTAATCTGGGCGATCCTGAGACAAGACACGCTGCGATTGAAGCGTTGGCCTGTGCGCAGCCTGATCTCTCTGCACCCATCGGTTCCGGCGGGGTGTTTCTTTCACTCATGGATTCCGAATAGATGCAGCTGGTTACTCCACGACTGATGATGGCAGAACGGTTGACCCTGGCCGTGTTGATAACAGGCGTAGTCTCTCTGGCCCTTTCCGATTTTGTGAGTCCGTTTTACTGGAGCGCAGTCATGCTGATCTCCATGTTCCGATTGATACGTGGGCCTGTTTTTGCGTTAAGTGAGATGCAGGCAAGTTTTGTCGGTTGGGCCGGTTTTATCTGGGTGGGTATTGAGCTGGCTCTTGGACGGGCATGGGTTATCGCTTTCACCGACTTTCTGCTGATTCTGGCCATGGCGGTGGTGATTGAGGCTCCCACCCCGCGTAACCACCTGCATCGCATGCTTGTAGGCATGTTTCTGGTTCTGGGTGCAGCCGTATTGACCGATTCAGTGCTCTATATTCTTCCCCTTGCCCTGTTTGTCTGGGTGGTCTGGCGAGCCTCTCAATGTCTCTATGGCATGAATGTGTCGGGTGGAGAGTTGCCCATGCCGGGCTGGCGACGGGAGATCCGGTTGATGCCCTGGATCGGGCTGCTGGTACTGGCGATTTTCATCATGTTACCGCGTTTTGATTTTCAAACATACCTAAAGCCCACGCAACCCAAAAAGGTGACCAGTGGTTTTGGCAGTGAGGTGCGTTTGGGAGAGTTCGCCCGAGAACTCGATCCAACGGTGATGATGCGTGTGGAACCGGTGAGTATGGATATTAATGCATTTCAGCGTTTGATGGTGGGTCGCTACTGGCGCGGTACAGCACTAAGTATATACAACGGACGTGGATGGCAGCGCCATTCAGCCGAGGATATTCGCTACTGGCAACGAGGTATGAGGGCGAACTTTTCGGATCATAGAGGCGAGGAGATAGCGCTCTATCGGGAGGCAAGCGATCACCCCTATATCATGTTGCCGGAAGGTGCTCTGGGAGTTGTAAGGACTGCTGAGACGATGAAGATGGATGAGGCAGGGGCTCTTCGTTTTGTACATGCGCCAGCAAGACGGATACGGATGCTGATGGAGGTGGAAGCCCGGAGGAAGCTGTTGCCTGATATGGCGCCACCGACAGCTGCAGAGCTGGATATATCGCGTGTTCCTGATGTTGTTGCCAGATGGGCAAGGGCGACTGCATCGGGCGCATCCTCTCCCCGGCAACGGGTAGTGATGCTGGTCAATGAGATGCAGGGATGGAGCTATGACCTGAATGCACCCATTGATGCAGCCCGGCCTGTGGAATCTTTTTTAAACAGCAGGCGAGGGCATTGCGAACTCTATGCGACACTGCTGGCCCTTTCGCTTCGGTCACAGGAGATTCCGGCAAGGGTTGTGAATGGTTATTTTGGTGGTGAATGGAATGAAGTTGGCGGCTTCTATCTGATTCGTCAGCAGCATGCCCATAGCTGGGTGGAGGCCTGGGTTGATGGAAGCTGGCAGCGTTATGATTCAACGCCGTCATCTCGCTGGCAGTTAACGGGTGTTTATTTCTCTGTAATGGATGAGGTGTGGGAGTCGGTCAAACTGACCTGGTATCGGTATGTTCTGGAATTTCAGGATTCTGATAGAGGGGAGTTGTTTCAGAAGGTGACTCAGTTGCTCAAACGTTATCTGCTTCCTGTTGTGGCTGTTCTGCTGTTGTTTGCAGTAGCATGGCTATTCCTTCGACAAAGTCTGCAGCATGGATTTTTTCAGCGCAGAGAGTGGCCGGTGCTCGATCGCTGGCTGGATAGACATGGTGTGAAACGGCTGCTTCATCAACCGCTGCGATTTGTTCCGATTCCTGAAGGTGTGGATGTGGTGGCGTGGAACGCATTTGTGGTCGCATGGGAGCAGCAGACCTATGGTGCTGGCAGTTCATGGAGTCGGTGGGAGGTAAGGCGTCATCTGCGTGCGCTTTCTCAAAATCGCTGTTAGATTCGGCAAAACTATCGCTTATAGGGGGATACTGTGGGTATTCTTGAAGGAAAAAAAGGTCTGATTCTTGGTGTGGCAAATGATAAGTCCATCGCATGGGGTGTGACACAGGCATGTAAGCGCGAAGGTGCAGAGCTGGGTTTTAACTATCTGGGCGAAATGCTGGAGAAGCGGGTTCGGCCACTGGCTGAGTCGGTGGATGCAACGTTCATTGAGCCGCTTGATGTCAGTGATGATGCGCAGATGGATGACTTTTTTGAGAAAGTTGAGCAGAAGTGGGGCAAGCTGGATTTTATGGTTCACTCCATTGCCTTCGCGAATAAGGAGACATTGAGGAATCGTTTTTCTGATGTGAGCCGCGCAGATTTCCAACTGGCACTTGATATTTCAGCCTATTCATTTGTTGCCTGCGCACAACGTGCGGCCAAGTTAATGGAAGCAGGTGGAAGCATGGTAACCATGAGCTATCTGGGTGCGGTTCGCGCTGTACCTGGTTACGGCATGATGGGTGTTGCCAAGGCGGCGCTTGAGGCATCAACACGTTATTTGGCAGCAGATCTCGGCACAGATGGCATTCGTGTGAATGCGGTGTCTGCTGGCCCGATCAGAACTCTGGCCGCCTCGGCAGTCGGCGATTTCCGTAAATTGATGGATAAGAGTGCGCGTGGTTCTGCACTGGGTCGCAACGTCACACAGGAAGAGGTTGGCAATGCAACAGCTTATCTTCTTTCTGATATGGCTTCTGGTGTGTCTGGAGAGGTTCACTATGTGGACGGAGGCTTCAGTATCGGTGCCGGCGATCCGGGGATCGAATAGACTGTGTCCGGCTCATCTTTAGGGCATATTTTTCGGGTTACAACGGCCGGCGAATCCCATGGTGCAGCCCTTGTGGCTGTTGTGGAGGGGTGTCCTGCCGGCATCGAGTTGAGCGAATTGGATATCCAGCCGGATCTGGATCGGCGCAAACCTGGCCAGTCCAAGTACACGACCCAGAGAAAAGAAGATGACATTGTTGAGATTCTCTCCGGCACTTTTGAGGGTAAAACGACAGGCTGTCCGATTGGACTTCTGATTCGAAACACCGATCAGCGCAGCAAAGATTATTCAGAGATCAAAGATAAATTCCGTCCTGGCCATGCAGATATGACCTACTTTGAGAAATACGGAATTCGTGACTACCGGGGTGGTGGGCGCTCTTCAGCAAGAGAGACCGCTCTGCGCGTTGCGGCAGGCGCTGTGGCGAGAAAGATGCTCGCCTCTTTTGGCGTTGCTATTCGCGGCTGGGTGGATCAGATCGGCCCGATACGGGCAGACAGCTCCCGGTTTGATCTGAATGAGATCAGCAATAATCCATTTTTCTGTCCGGATGCAGTTGCAGCTAAAGAGATGGCTACTTTTATGGATGCGCTACGTAAAGAGGGCGACTCCATTGGTGCCAGCGTTACGATTGAAGCACACGGCATGGTTCCCGGCCTGGGTGAGCCGGTATTTGATCGTCTGGATGCTGATATTGCGAAGGCGATGATGTCGATTCCTGCGGTCAAGGGTATTGAAGTCGGCGATGGTTTTGCCTGTGTCGAGGCGAAGGGCTCCGAATTTGGCGACGCTATGCGCAAAGAGGGCTTTGCCAGCAATCATGCAGGCGGTGTTCTGGGCGGTATTTCCAATGGCGATACGATTCGTGCACGCATGGCACTGAAGCCGACCTCATCTATCCTGAAGGCACGCCCTACTGTGGATGTTCATGGCAATGAAACTGAAATTATCACCAAAGGTCGGCATGACCCCTGTGTGGGCATTCGTGCAGTTCCGATTGCTGAAGCGATGCTGGCCCTGGTGTTAGCCGACCATCTTCTACGTCATCGATCCAGCCAACTCTGATAAAGCGAAAGCCTAAAGCTTTCCGGATTCAGGGACTTTTAATATTCCCCAACACAATCCAAGGCTTAAGGGGCTTGATCACTCCATTCATCATCTTCCCAATCATCCTCAGCATTAGTAGGTTTTTTGGCTGGCGGGTTTCCATCATGAACCAGGTATTCCCGGTTCTGGCGCCATGCTTCACGAGTGAATATGTACGGGTCCAGTGCCAGATCATCACGCATATCCGAGGCATCAAGCAGGCGGGCACGCAGTTCAACATATTTGAGTACGGTTAACGGAATTGTGACTTCGGGTGCCAGAACAAAAGCTGCCCAGAAGAGACCGTCGGTTGCAGTGGCTGTAACAAAGTCGGGCGTATTACGCACCGAGTTTGGTCCTAGAAACGGGTAGACAATGTAGGCGCCTTGTGAAAAACCCCATACACCCAGCGTTTGCCCCAAATCTTCGTTGTGACTTTCGAAACCCAGTGGGGTAGCGACATCAATTAGACCCACCAGACCAACCGTGGAATTGATCACAAAGCGGAGAAGATCTTCAACCCCCTGAGTTCCTTTCCCCTGTAGAAAATCATTTAAAACCGTGTTCGGGTAAGTGATATTGTCATAAAAGTTCGATACGGCTTTGCGCATCTTCGGGTCACTTGCTGACATATAGCCCTCAGCAAGTGGTTTTAAGGCAGCCCGATCCAGAATTTCATTGAAGTTGTCTGTTGCGCGGTTCAAGCCTTCAATAGGGTCGTGATTGTTCTGCACCGTTGCACAGCCGGATAGAAACAGCAGTACCAACAACAGCATGAAGGGTACTATTCTATATCTGCGATTTGTTGCAGAGAGAATCATGGCGTGCATTATGGCTTGATCCTGACTACGGGCAAGGATTGGGTTGTGTTGTGTGAATAGCTTCAATATTTTGCAGCAACTCCTCAGAGAGTTTGACATCAATACTGGAAATGTTCTCTTTTAGCTGGACCATGGTAGTAGCACCGATAATGTTGGATGTGACAAGTGGTTGGCTATTCACAAAGGCCAGTGCCATCTGGGAGGGGCTTATTTCATACTTATGGGCTAGTGCAACATATTTTTCTGTTGCACTGACTCCTTCAGAGTTTGAATAGCGCGAATAACGATCAGCGAACAGGGAGAGCCGACTCCTCTTTGGCAGCTGGCCGTTTATATATTTGCCGGTAAGCGTGCCGAAACCGAGCGGTGAATAGGCTAAAAGCCCCACCTTCTCCCGATGTGAAAACTCTGCGAGACCAATTTCAAATGTGCGGTTTAGCAGGGAGTAGGGATTCTGAATGGATTGAATCCTTGGCAGGCTGGTTGCTTCTGCACAGCGGAGATATTGCATCGTCCCCCAAGGGGTTTCATTGGAAATGCCGATATGACGAACTTTCCCCTGCTCAACAAGTTCGCCAAGTGCTGCAAGCGTCTCTTCTATGGGAGTGGTATGGCCAGTACCATTATCTTCATAGCCCAGCTTGCCAAAATAGTTTGTTGTTCGCTCAGGCCAGTGAACCTGATAGAGGTCGAGATAATCTGTCTGTAGCCGTTTCAGGCTCCCCTCAACCGCGCCAAAGATGTTTTTACGATCAAGCTTTGCTTCACCCCTTCTGATATGCGGGCACCATGCAGTGGGTCCGCACACTTTGCTTGCGAGAACGACTTCATCACGTCTGCCTGATTGTTTAATCCAGTTTCCAATAATGGATTCGGTGGCACCATAGGTTTCGGCTTCGGGTGGAACCGGGTAAAGCTCTGCTGTATCAACGAAATTGATGCCCTGATCCAGTGCGTAATCGAGCTGTTCAAAAGCCTCGCCCTGGCTGTTTTGATTACCCCAGGTCATGCTGCCAAGACAGATTTGACTGACTTTAATGTCACTATTGCCTAGTAATCGATAATTCATTGTAATGTTGTAGCAGTAATATTTGAGAACACAACCAACAGGAGTATTTTTTTCACCTGTTCTGTTCTCTTGCTTCAAATAATATAGTTGCCGTATGATACAAGTTCACAGGAGGATTGAGATGATCCGTAATTTATTACTTAAACTGATGGCATTGGCCTTTGTTTTCGGTGTAACCATGACACCTGCCATGGCAGATTCAGACAGACATGATCGAGATGACCACAAGTCATCCAAATATGACAAGAAAGATCATGATAAGAAAAAACATGGTGATGACGACGATGATGAAGATAAAGATCATCCTCAATATCAAGATCATGAGGACCATAATAAGCACCCGGAAAAATACTGATTGTCAGACAGTTGATTGGGCGCCCCTGATTCAGGGGCGCTTTTTTATGAACGGGTGCCTTTTCCTGAACGATTATATGTAACAGGGATTTATCAGGTCAGGCCTTGGCTCCTGAAAGATTCAGTCCAACCACACCTGCAATAATGAGCAGAATACTGACTGTTTTCACTAGGCTCATTGGTTCCTTGAAATAGATCACTCCGATGATGGCAATCAGGGCTGTACCCACACCTGCCCAGATGGCATAGGTCATGCCGACTTCCAGCCGCTTGAGCGCCAATGCCATGAGTGCAAATGATGCAATGTAGAAAAGCACCATCAAGGTAGAGGGTAGTAGCCTGGAGAAACCATCGGAGAGTTTCATGGATGTGGTTCCGGCGACTTCAAAGACAATCGCAAAGCTCAGGTAGATCCAGTGCATATCTTCTCCTTATTCGGGCGATATTTTCTTTATCAACGCATCTGACGCTATGGTCTGGTATTCACCCGGGGCAAGTTCTGTCGCTTCAAGTGAGAGGGCACCGATATGGGTGCGGGTCAGTGCGGTGACATGGTTGCCAACAGCGGCGAACATGCGCCGCACCTGATGATAACGCCCCTCATGAAGCACAAGAACGGCCTCATGTTCGTTTAGTACTATCATCTCGGCAGGCAGGCACGGTTGTTCATCGCCCTCAAGCATTAGTGTGCCGCTGGAGAAAATCTTCTGCTCTCTGCCGGAGAGAGGGCTATCAAGTGTGGCACGATAGGTTTTGGAGATATGGTGTTTCGGACTGGTCAGGTGATGATTGAGATGCCCGTCATCGGTCAGGATCAGGAGGCCTGAGGTCTCCTTGTCGAGGCGGCCGACGCTTGATAGCGGCGGCTTTCGATCACTCCAGCGCGCCGGAAAATCGGCATATATCAGCACACCCGTCTCCTTGTGAGAACAGACTGATCCTGTCGCTTTGTGATAGATCACGGTGAGGCCGTTGGGGTGATCCAGTGGTTTATCTTCAATTCTGATGCTCTCCGGATTCACTTTCTGCGATGCGGACGTTGCAGGCTTGCCATCCACCGTGATGAATCCTGATTTGATCCAGTGGCCGACATCCTTACGGGAGCCATACCCCAAATTCGATAGCAGCCTGTCCAGACGTTCCGGTTTACCCCTGCTCATAATCGTAGTCCCAGCCTTCCATTTTGGCAGCTCTCTGGCCCGCACTTTGGCTTGCGCCTTT
>Ga0316187_10006120_pt1 | contig 10369 bp, 6 predicted proteins | sample CroRivburrow1_MG_FD_204927 | JGI IMG/M metagenome (GOLD analysis project Ga0316187, IMG submission 204927) | Coastal sediment microbial communities from Maine, United States - Cross River worm burrow 1 | ecosystem: Environmental > Aquatic > Marine > Coastal > Sediment | place: USA: Maine... | reverse complement strand
CAGATACCTTTGGTCTAAAGTTCGTCGATGCCTCGATTAGCCAGCGCGTCCGCCAATTCGTTTTCAGCATGTCCGGTATGGCCCCTTACCCATTCCCATTTTACTTGATGTTTCTTAACCAATTCATCCAATTGCTTCCATAAATCAACATTTTTTACGGGTTTTTTTGCCGATGTGCTCCAGTTGTTCTTTTTCCAATTTATTATCCATTGGGTAATACCATTTTTTACGTATTGCGAATCAGTGGTTAACACGACAGTACAGGGTTTGGTTAAGGCCTCTAAACCTTTAATGGCCGCGGTGAGTTCCATACGATTATTGGTGGTCTCTTTTTCTCCTCCATACAAAGATTTTTCAGTCCCATTAAAGCGTAGTAGGACCCCCCAACCGCCTGGGCCGGGATTACCTCGACACGCGCCATCGGTATACAGTTCCACTTTTTCTTCTGGCATAATTTTGGTCAACTAGTTTATTTAGGATTACGACTTGACGCCGTTGAATTTCCGGCTAATCCGGGTGATACAATTCTGCTTCGACGTGGCCGCCAGCGTGGTTTTAATGGTGTCAAACTCGAAACACGTTTCTTGGCAACTATAATATAAGCACCAGAAAAAAAAGGCCACCACCGCTGACCGAGTTTTTCCAAGAATACCAGTTTATTCATTGTACTATGGTGTGATAGGGGTGGCCTAAAAAAATAACTATAGGTTTCGGTGACATCAAATCCCAATAGCTGTAACCAATCCCGTAGTCGAGCCTGCCCGATAAAGCGCCCGCACCATGGTGGTTTTTTTGTCCAACTCAATACGATTCGCCACAGCATCCAAATCCCCCAAGGATTAAATCCTAATATCACAACGTGCCCTTCAGGGACTAATGTGCGATCAGCTTCTCGTAATATTTCATGCGGATCACTGGTGAATTCGAGTGTGTGCGGATAGAGCAATACATCCAGGCTATCAGAAGCAATTGGCAATGACTCGGGAATTCCGCTAATAGCAACGCAGTTCTTGTTAAGCCCAACTGGTATGGCAGCGTGGCAATTATGCAAATCATTGTCTAGCAATATGCGGTAGCGTATACGGCTTGTTTTCATGCAATCTATATTGTAGTGAACACAGACCTGCAAAATATAGTAGCCGAATAGATTGGGTAAGACTTGCTCAAGCATCTCCTGCTCTTGCTGTTGCAACCATTTACCAGGAAACTTTTCATACCATACCCTAAGTTCCCTACGAACACTTGCTATGGGCCCACACTTCATCCACTGAATCGGGCCATTATATAATTTGTTCATTTTTTAGTAATCGTAGATTGTGAGTAAATGGCATATTAAAGCCTTACACATTCATCATACAAGGCGTGAAATTATTCTTTCAGTACTGATAAGTGCAATTACTTTCCTGAAAACAGTAAAATTCCTGTAAAAACTTTAACCCATATTAACCATTGAGCATTTTTCAATAACATTTAATATCAAACCCTTAGCGATTAAATTTGGCATGTTAGATAACATAATTGCATTATAATGAGTACATTAAAATTTGTACACTGCGCACAGAGTTAGCTAAAATAACATAAGTGCAGTAGTTCGACACTAGTAGCAAAATGTGAATTGTTTGGCATACTATTTGGTAATATTCACATAGTTTGTGAGGCTTGGAAACCACACACGAAACGGACGACATAATTAATACTATATTGATTACATTCAATATTTTACTAATATTAATGGATACGAAATATTACAAGTGTCACGTAACTCTCTATTTTTAAATGAAATAGTAGTTTATTTGAGTACCAAGCATTGGTCAACCAAGTACCGATACCTGGCTCTGACTAGCACCCTATTCTGTTTATTTTCTGCTTTTCTAAGCCCACCCGGCTTTGCTTCGCCTAATTCAGCAGACCTTGAAGCAGAGCGTTATTTTAATAGCCATTCCGAAATCAGTAAATTTCCCGCCAAGCGTTTCGATAACAAACCCCAATCCACTTCTGAACCAGCAACAAAATCGCACAATAAAGCCGGTAACGGACTGTATTCGGTTAACCAGTATGACAAAATGTTGCGCCGTATTGTCAGTGAAAATACCAGAAATAAAACCACTGGTAAGAACTCAAACGATATTTGGTCGGATATTCGTAAAGGTTTTCAATTGAAAGGTTATGAAAAAGCCCGCGTTGATTCTGAACTTGAGCGGTATGCGAAATCCCAACGTTTTGTAGACAGAATCACAACACGTGCAACACCTTATATTTATTTTGTCCTAAATGAAGTAAAACAAAGAGACATGCCGACAGAAATTGCGTTACTACCCATTGTAGAAAGCGCCTACTTACCCTTTGCGTTCTCTTCTAGTCAGGCAGCAGGATTATGGCAGTTTATTGCAGAAACCGGTAAGCACTACGGCTTGGAAGTAAATTGGTGGTACGACGGGCGACGTGATATATATCGTTCAACTCTGGCCGCGTTGGAATTTCTGTTAGATTTATATGCGCGCTTTGACAGAGACTGGTTGTTGGCACTGGCCGCCTACAATTCTGGGCCAGGTACTGTAGATAGAGCCATTCGACAAAATCTGAAAAAAGGTAAACCGACAGATTTCTGGTCTCTGCGCCTCCCCAAAGAAACCCGAGATTACGTACCCAAACTGTTGGCTATATCCGCGCTTATTGCCGATCCCAAAGCTTATAATATTAAACTCGGATCAATCCCCAATGAACCCTATTTTAAACGTGTTCACATTAAAAAGCAGATCGACCTTACTTTAGCGGCAAAACTCGCCAATGTTTCTGTAGAGGAATTGTATACCATTAATCCATCGTTTAACCGATGGGTAAGCGCACCAGAGGGCCCACATCATTTATTAATTCCCATTGGCAGTGCCGTTTCATTCAAACATAATTTAGACAGCCTTAAACCCGAAGATTGGCTGCAATGGAAAAAACACGATCCCCAGCCACAAGAAAGCTTACGGGAAATCGCTACCAAGTTTAAAACAACCACAACATTTTTAAAGAAGTATAATAATCTAACGTCGGCGAAAATCACACCCGGCAATGCGCTCATCGTACCAAATAACATTCATACAGCCGAATTGTCCAAACCTAAAAAGCCGAAGAAAATTCTGCATGTAGTCAAACAAGATGAATCATTGTGGGAAATTTCCAGATCCTACAAGGTTAGGCAAAGCGACCTGGTGAAATGGAATAAAATTGAACATGGTGCTGTGTTAAAAGCTGGAGAAAAACTTGTTATACTAAGCCAACTCCAAAAGCGGGATCATGCGAAAAAACCGAAATTAATCGCACAGTCTAAAAAGAACATATCAAAAGCGGCATCGGTAAAACGAGTCAATTATGAGGTCCGCCATGGCGACTCCTTACCTGGCTTATCCAGTAAATTTAATGTCACCATCAATCAGATACGCCGTTGGAATGCCATGGATAAGGGACAGTTCCTTACTCCCGGGCAAAATATACGCGTTTACCTTCACGCTCCTATTTCACCTAGTAACATCTGAGTTCCAATGTGTTGGGACTGTTAGCACGGGTTGGGAGCAGGGCTTTTCAAGACACGCTGTAAATACGTCCCTGTAGCGCTTACCGTCGGCATCCCTGCCTCCTGAAAGTCTTGAAAAGCCCTGCTCCCAACCCGTGCTAACGGTCACTTTTTGTTTTTTTCTTGGTTGCCTTGTGTAGTTCATTTCTCGCTCCCATGCTCCGCGTGGGAGTGTATACGAATCTTTGCTATTGCACGGTCGTTGTTACATGTATTTTAGTTTGGTATGCATTCCCACGCGGGAGCATGGGAACGAGGTGTAGTCAGGCTTGTGCTGCAGTCTGTAGAAATTATCAAGCACTCTTTGGTTGGTACAATATACATCGCGTTGAATGTGTTCCCTCTACCAAATAGTTATCTGGATATGATGATTTACATTCCTGTGATGCCTTGGCGCAACGAGGATGAAAATGACAACCACGAGGTGGATTAGCAGGTGATGGTAATTCTCCACCGAGACGTATTACTTTCCGAGATGTATCTTCTTCAATACTGGGAATTGCGGACAATAAAGCTTGGGTATAAGGATGCAAAGGATTGTTTAGCACTTCGTTAACAGTACCAAATTCAACTATTCTGCCTAAATACATTACAGCAACTTCATGTGCAATATATTCTACAACGGACAAATCGTGGGTAATAAACAGATAAGACAAATCCATTCGTCTCTGCAAATCTTGTAATAAATTTAATATCTGCGCTTGTACAGAAACATCTAAGGCACTTGTAGGTTCATCGCATACAATAATCCGTGGATTAACCGCTAATGATCTTGCGATGCAGATTCGCTGTCTCTGCCCGCCAGAAAACTCATGGGGGTATCGGTTTTTAATGTCTACACTTAAACCAACCTGCTCCAGCAAGCTATCGATCTTATCTTTGCGGTCAGTTGAATTCTTCCCAATTCGTTGGGCAATCATTCCTTCTTCTATAATATCACCGACCAACATGCGTGGATTCATGGATGAATAGGGATCTTGGAAAATTATTTGAATTTCTTTTCTAAAACTTTTAAGACGACTATTACTAAGTTTTACCAAATCATGCTCACCTAACATGACCTTACCAGCCGAAGGGCGAATAAGCTGGGTTATTCCTTTACCAATCGTTGTTTTACCGCATCCAGATTCTCCAACCAATGCCATTGTATGTGAAGGAGGAATGGTTATACTCACTCCGTCCACGGCTTTAACATAGCCAATATTCCGTTGAAAAATGCCCTTTTTAATAGGAAAGTACACTTTTAAATCTTCAACAGCAAGTAAGGTTTTCGAAAAATCTGATTCAACACTTTCAGGCCGTTCAGAACTCGAATTTGATTCGTCAAGCGATGGCTGATTTTCGACATCAGCAAGTGTTTTGCTTTTTTGTCTTTCTGATGCAGATTTTAGAAATTTACCGAATTCTGGTTCATACAAATAACATCTTACGCCGGTACTATCATCAAACATCTGCAACTCAGGTTCCATTTTTCGACATTGATCGAAAGAAAGGTCACAACGCGGCTCGAAGCGGCATGCTTCAAATATCGTTGCCAAAGATGGTACGGAACCTTTTATTACGTCTAAACCTTGCCCTCTTTTCGCCTTACTTGGTATTGAATCAAACAGCTTTTTCGAATAGGGATGTTGCGGATTGGAAAAAAACTGATGCCTATCTGCTTGTTCGACAATTTGACCGGCATACATAACGGCAACGTGATCAGCCATCTCAGCGACTACACCAAGATCATGAGTAATTAACATGATCGCCATACCCGTTTCACTCTGAATTTTTTTTAGTAGTTCCAATACTTGCGCTTGTATAGTGACGTCCAGCGCCGTTGTGGGTTCGTCGGCAATTAATAATTCAGGATCACCTGCCAGCGCGATGGCGACCATTACCCGTTGTTTCATTCCACCGGATAACTGGTGAGGATATTCCTGAAAACGACGTATTGGATCAGGAATTCCCACACTATCAAGCAGCTCTAGTACTCTGGATTTAACCGAATTTTTAGCCGATTTCTTGTGCCGAATTAATGTCTCACCAATTTGTTTCCCCACAGTTAAGACGGGATTAAGACTTGTCATAGGTTCTTGAAATATCATTGCAATTCGGTGTCCCCGAATGTCCCGCATTTGTAACTCAGGGATATCAAGAATATTTACACCATCAAGTGAAACCGAACCAGAGACTATCTTTCCACCAGGCTCAGGAACCAAACGCATAAGTGATAATGAAGTTATTGACTTACCGCAACCCGATTCTCCTAATAATGCAAACGTCTTTCCTCGTTCGATATTAAAACTCACGCCATCAACGGCCTTTATGGTTTGACCTTGCGAGGTAAAACATGTTTTCAAATTTTCCACCTCTAAGAGAGGCTTATGTTTTATCGGTTGTGGAATTATGGGCTTCACTATTTTGATCTACTCACTTTTGGATCGAATGCATCTCGTACAGCGTCAGAAAACAAATTTGCCGATAGAACGAGAACAAACATAAAAACAAAAGCCGCTACAAGCGACCACCACACCACTGGTTCGCGCGCCATTTCTAGTCTGGCACTGTTAATCATATTGCCCCAACTATTTGTACTTGGATCAACTCCGACGCCTACATAAGACAATACGGCTTCGGCCAATACCAGCGAACTAAAATCCAACACCACTACGATCAATACAATGTGCATTACATTTGGCAAAATATGTTTGGTGATTATTTTTGTGTTTCCCACACCAAATGCCTTGGCAGCCTGTACGTATTCTAACTCACGTAATTTTAGGGTTTCACCCCGTAGCAAGCGACATAAACCTGTCCAACTCGTTATTCCCAAAATTGCGCATAGGAAAAGCAGCCGTAAATCGGCTCGCTCTGATATTGTTTCAAATAATTCTGGATTATTAGCGATATAAACTTGCAGGGACAAAATAGCGGCTGCTATTAACAGAACACCAGGTATAGAACTGAGTGTCGTGTAAATGTACTGGACCACATCATCGACCCATCCTCCAAAATGACCTGCAGCCACGCCCAAGGCAACGGCAAATGGCAACATAATTAAGGTTGTTAAAGTACCAATTACCAATCCGGTGCGAATACTTTTAAGGGCTAAATACAGTACATCCTGCCCCACTTTATCTGTACCCAACACATGGTATTTATCTGCAAATTCCACAACTAAAAATGCAATCAAGACTATAACCCCAAATGTCGCCAATATCACGCGAGTTGGAATAAACTCATCGGCTTGCAATGTCATCTGTATTTGCGCTTTAAACTTGTCTTTTCTCCAGCCAGCCAACCAAAATATTGTGAGCCCACAAATGGCAATCCAGAATAAGGATCCTTTTATTAATCCAATTATCGTTGATACAATAATGTCAAAACCACGATCATTTTCAGGTTCATTCAGATGAGCCCCACCAAATTTGAGACGAGGATAACCTCTAACGGTTCCTGTCTCTGTTTCGATGGTTTCCTTCACGTACAAATGAGTGGCAAATGGGGATGAATAGCTCTTTTCCTGCTTGTTTTTCAAGGTGGACGTTAATACATCGAATATACTAATTACGTCACCAGTATAACTTTTTGTCTCCTGATGCTGGACACTTTCTAATGAGGTGCGAAAATGGATTGAATCCAGTAAACCGATAAACACATACGCCAATAAAATAATCAATGCTGACATGGCTAATGGGCGTCGAAACACATATTTCCATGGTTCAAGTAGGTGGGTTTTCGATTGCGCATAAACTGTATAGGAACTAATACCTAAAACCAGTAAAAATATCAAGGCATCAGTCCCTAATAATACAAATTTGGCATTGGTAGACGCTAAGATAATAGATATCAAACCAACGTAAACTAAAACCAAAGCACCTATTATGCTGATAAATCTTTTCACTATTTCATCCTAAGCGAATTCGTGGATCGACCAACGTATAAGAAATATCGGTTAATATAAGACCGACGATATACAATACCGAACCTAAAAAAACCATTGAACGTACAATAGCAAAATCCTGAGAACGAATAGCATCGATGGTATAACTGCCTAGACCTGGGATTCCAAAAAATGATTCAATAATCAGGCTGCCCATAAACAAAAGTGGAATTACAGCCACCACCCCCGTTAGTATTGGTACTAATGCATTTCGCAGTACATGTTTGAATAAAACCTTACGTTCCATTAGACCTTTCGCTCTTGCCGTTCGTACATAGTCCTTGTTTATTTCTTCTATAAATATGGTCCGATACCAACGCGTGCCTGCCCCAACACCTCCTATAATACCGATAATTACCGGCAAAATTAGAAATTTAATTGATGCGGTCGCACTAACGTCAAACCCTGAAATTGGCACAATGTGCAATAATTTACTAATTAAATATTGCCCACCAATAATATAAAATAGACTTGAGATTGACATCAGAATAACGCAAATAACAACGCCGGTGTAGTCGATATAGGTTGCACGAAAAAAAGCGATAATCATCGCAAAGGTAATATTGAGTAGTAGTCCAATAATTAAAACCGGCACTGCAATGGCTAAACTCGGCCACATTCTTTGGGAAATATCGTAATTAATATTCCGTCCATCATCTGCACTGCCAAAATCAAACACAAATAGTTTCACCGATTTCTGGTAAAAAATCGTATCACTTAATGCATTACCTTGTTTTGGTGCACTGTTATACAAGAGAGGCTTATCATATCCGTGTGTCTGCTTCCAATTATCGACGGCCTCTTGGGTAATGTATCGCATACCTAAATGCATTCGCGCCATATCATCTGGACTGTTAACCACAAAAAACAGAATAAAAGTAATCAGGTTAACGCCAAACAAAATGGGAACGGCATATAGCACACGTCTAGTTATGTACGCAAACATTATACTCCCACTCTCGCATGAATCTTTTTACGATAGGCTATACTGGCCGGTATCGCCGTTACGATAAAAATAATAATTAATAGATATAGTGGCCATACTATAGGATGATTCCATTGACGCCTAAGCTTGCTACGCAATTTTGTATCGATACGTTTGTATTTAGTCGTATTTCTTGCCATTAGATTAGGTTTCGCATTGGAATACCACTTATGATACAAACTATATTGCATAGGATGCAGTCCCCATATCCAAGGGGCATCATTACGAACCATCTCTACCATCGTAGAGATCAATTTTTGTCTTGCGGGCCCATTTTCCATATTTTTCATTTGCTCAAACAATTTATCAAACGCTGGGTTATGGTAATTAGCCGCGTTCTCACCATTTTTACCTACTTTGGCATTTGGGCCATAGAGCAAAAATAGAAAGTTTTCCGGATCAGGATAGTCTGCATTCCAACCCCATTGGAAAAACTGTGCTGTGCCCTTAATCATTTTTTCCTGAAATCGATTGTAATCGGTGCTGCGGATATCCAATTGTATGTCGAGTTTTTTGAATTGCTTTCGGAACCAATCCAAACGTGCCTTTGCTTCGGGTCCTCCAGCCGACGTATCAAAATGGATTATTAAAGGTTTACCCGTCTGGCTATGACGACCATCGGGATAACCGGCTTCAGCTAACAATTGTTTTGCAAATTCGATGGATTTTCGTTTTGGTTTACCACGTTCCCATTGATACATGTTTGTATTAATCCCCATTTCCCCACTTACATATCCGAATATGCCTGGGGGTATGGGTCCTTGTGCCGGTACTCCCCGACCGTTTAAAAATATGGAAATGTATTCTTCGTAATCAATCATTATGGAAATAGCCTGACGAAGTTTTCTTGCTGGTTCAGATAATGATCCTACGACTTCATCCTGCATATTAAAGCCCATATAGTAAGTTGAGGTCCCTATTCCGGTTAGTAGACGGATACCATTTTCTTTCATTGCATCGCTTAACATTGCCTCGCCAGCACCTGAATAATTAATCACCTGATCAAAACTCTCAGAGTTGATACCTGAGGCATCATAATAGCCTTGCAGAAACTTGTTCCAGCCTGGTATGGCCTCTTTTTCCAAACTAAAAATAACCTTATCAATAAATGGTAAAGGTTTTCCTGAATCTTTTAGTAAACCTTTTTCTTGGTCTCCGGGCTCACCTTCCGATGGATAGTGTTCACCGTGAAAATTTGGATTTTTTTCCAAGACCATTTGTAAATTTGGATTATTGCGTGTCAACATATAAGGTCCGGTACCTACCGGAAACCAATCAATAGTGATATTGCGATTATCCATTCCAGGTTGCGAATAGAAGAAATCAGCTTCATAAGGCATAGGTGCAAAAAAACTCATGGCTAGCCAATAAAGAAATTGGGGATACTTTCCATGAATTTTTATCTGATAGGTATATCTGTCTACTACTTTTGTGCCTTCAAAATCATAACGCCTAAGATCCAAAAAGGCATGGGCTTCTGATTGTTCATCCAGCACTTCAATTGCTGACTTTAACTGTTTCGCGTAATCTGTCAAACCAACAATATACGAGCTCATAAATCCATAAATAGGCGAAGTTATTTTTGGATGAGCAAGTCTTTTTATTTGATAGACATAATCATGGGCGGTAAGCTCACGGGTACCGGTGTACTTGAAATCTGATATTTCATGAATACCCTTTAGCATCTTTTCATCGAGATTTTTATAACGCATACCACCCTTGCTATCCAATGCAAATGCGGGATGTGGTTGGTAGTTTATGTCCTTTTTAATTGAAATGGTGTAGACACTGTATGCGATATCATCCATAGATGCGTCACTAGGCAACGGTTCTCCATTTTTATCTAAATATTCGGGGATTGGTAACTTAGTAGCAGTTAACGGAATGAGCTCGT
>Ga0316187_10006119_pt1 | contig 10369 bp, 12 predicted proteins | sample CroRivburrow1_MG_FD_204927 | JGI IMG/M metagenome (GOLD analysis project Ga0316187, IMG submission 204927) | Coastal sediment microbial communities from Maine, United States - Cross River worm burrow 1 | ecosystem: Environmental > Aquatic > Marine > Coastal > Sediment | place: USA: Maine... | reverse complement strand
CAGAGTACGGGCGATGTGCTCTCCTCTTTGCTGACTGGAGCCAGGAAGGTTTCCGGGGCTGATGGTGGCACCATCTACCTGCTGGGTAGCGATAAGCATCTCCACTTTTCAGTCATGCAGAATGAGACGCTGAACATTTCACATGTAGAAACCTCCGAAAAAGCGACCTCTTTCAAACCCATCCCTCTGTATGATGAACAGGGCACTCCGAACCAGGGAAATCTTGCTGCTCGGGCAGCCTTGGAAAATAACAGTTCCAACATTCCGGATGTTTATGCTGCACAAGGAGTTCGAATATCAGGTATTAAGAAGTTTGATAAGAAGATGAACTACCGGACAACGTCACTGCTGACACTACCCATACACAATCAAACATGGGAGGTCATCGGTGTTCTTCAACTTATCAACAGCATTGATAAAGTCAGTGGAAAAATTGAGCCATTCTCAGAGGCGGATCTGCTTCTGGCTGAGGCACTGGCATTTCAGGCGGGAACAAATATTACCAATTCGCGTATGAATGCAGAGTCCACGAAGCTTATCGATCGCGTAACGAAGCTCAACCAGATTGGCATCTCCTTATCCTCACAGGAGAGCACTGAGAAGCTGCTCAAGGAGATAGTGATCAGTGCCAAGTCACTTACTCATGCCGATGCAGGCACCCTCTATCTGCACAGGGAAAACAACCTCTATTTCGAAGTCATGCAGACCGATTCCCTGGATATTCATTTAAGCAGTGCCGACGGCAACCTGACCAACATCGAACCTATCCCCCTGTACAATATGCGTGGCCAGCCCAATGACCACCTTGTGGCGGCCAATGTGGCACTGTACAGCACCACCATCAATATCCCCGATGCATATCAGGCCGATGGCTATAACTTCACAGGCACCAAAGCGTTCGATACCAAAAATGGATACCACTCCCAGTCATTCCTGACCGTGCCAATGCATAATCAGAAGAAGGAGCTGATCGGTGTTCTCCAGCTGATTAATGCTACAGACCCGGGCAGTGGAGAAATCACCAGCTTCTCATTAGAGGACCAGCAACTGGCAGAATCATTCGCCTCACAGGCCGCTGTTGCACTGACCAACAAACAGCTCAATGAAGAGCTACAGCTGCTGCTGGAATCTTTCATTAATGTCATATCCAAATCCATTGATGAAAAATCACCCTATACCGGTGGTCACTGCCGTCGTGTCACTGAACTGGCGATGATGATTTCTCAGGCTGCCAGTGATGAAAAACAATCAGCACTTGGCGGTTTCAACCTCTCAAGAGAAGAGATGTATGAGATGAAAATTGCAGCCATGCTGCATGACTGCGGCAAGATTACGACACCAGTCCATATCGTTGATAAATCAACGAAACTGGAATGCATTTATGACCGTATAAATCTTCTGGATCTGCGCCATGAAGTGGTAAGGCGCGATATACTGATAGAAAAACTCCAGCAGCGGCTGAGTGAAGAACCGGATTCAATCGTTGAGCAGCTACAGGAGTCCTGGTCGCATCTTGATGAAGATATCGCCTTTCTACATCAGAGTAACACAGGTGGCGAATTCATGGCACCGGAAAAACAGGCCCGGATTCGCGCTATTGCAGCAAAGTACCCATGGCGAGACAGTTCCGGAAAAGTTCACCCATTCATCACAGAGGATGAGGTCTATAACCTGAATGTTCAAAAGGGAACACTGACCGATGAGCAGCGGGAGATTATCAACAACCATATTGTCTCTACCATCAGTATGCTCGAAGGACTCCCCTTTCCCAAACATCTGTGCAATGTTCCTGAGATTGCCGGTGGTCATCATGAGCGAATGGATGGCAAGGGCTATCCCAATGGGCTTACGCGTGATCAAATGTCCGTTCAGGCTCGTATTCTGGGTGTAGCGGATATCTTTGAAGCCCTGACCGCAATGGACCGGCCCTATAAAGCTCCTATGCCTCTTTCAAAAGCGATGTCGATTCTGGAAAGCATGAAAAATGAAGGTCATATTGATCCCGACATCTTCGATCTGTTTGTCGATAGAAAGCTCTACCTAAACTACGGGCAGAGGTTCCTGGATGAGAAACAGGTCGATATTGATGACTACCGCCAGAAGGAAAGCTCAGACCAGTAAATAACCTCCATCATCCGCCGTGTCACCAAGGCTGCCGGGGTGACCGTCATGAAATCCTTTTCGTGACGTGAAGTCGAATCTGTATTTTTATGCCCTAATTAATGTGAAAAGCATTCACATCAGTTTCAGTTAAATCAAGCAAGGGATTATCGAAAACAACCTCAAGTAAATTAAAATAAAAAAGGCCTCCGAAGAGGCCCTTTCATGATTACACAATCAGAAGATCAGTCACTCCAACTCAGTGCATGCCCTTCAGGACGTGGCAGGATCGGATATGTCACCTGAGGCTGTTTGCCGGTCAGGGTTTTAAGGAACTCGACGATATCCGCTGTGTCTTCATCAGAAAGCTCGGTATCAAGCTGGGTTTTGGCCATCACACGTACCGCTTCGTCGAGGGTTTTAACACTACCATCGTGGAAGTAAGGGGCTGTAAGCGCCACATTGCGCAACGACTGTACACGGAAGAGGTGATCATCCTCATCCTTGCCACTCACAGACTTCACGCCTGCATCTGTACCATAGGCAAACTTCTGGAATGTATTATTGGTGAATAGAGGGCCTGAGTGACAGGAGGTGCAGCCGACTTCAACCGATTTATTCATACCACGTTTGGCAGCCTCGCTGATATCACCTTTACCCTCTGCGTAGAGATCAAACGGTGCATCGGGTGTAATCAAGGTGCGCTCAAATGCAGCAATGGCTTTGGCCATGTTGTCAAAGCTTAACGCATTGGCACCGAACGCCTTATCAAACAGCGGCCCATAACCTGCTTCACTCAGACGAGCAACGACTTCAGCCTCACCTATGCTGGCCATCTCAACGGGATTCAGTGGCGGACCCTTGGCCTGATCTTCAAGCAGTGGTGCGCGACCATCCCAGAACTGTGCGCTCCAGAATGCTGCGTTCAGTACGGTTGGTGCATTTCGGCCACCGCGCTGCCATTTGTGACCAATGGAGAACCGCTCATTATCCACGCCACCGGTCCCGAGGTTGTGGCAGGAGTTACAGGAGAAGATGCCGCTCTTGGAGAGAGCCGGTTCGAAGTAGAGCATCTTACCCAGCTCTATCTTCTCAGCGGTCTGTGGATTATCTGCTGGAACAGGAACATCGGATGGCAGAACACCCATGCCCTCTGGAAGGTCGACAGGTGGTGTCGGTGCAGCTGCAGGCTGCGCTTCAGGTTGTGCTGCTGGCTGGCTGACTGGTGCATCCTTAGATGAGTCCGAACAGCCCACTGCTGCTACGGAGAACATCGCCAGTAATGCGAAGGTAATCATTGATGACTTTTTCACGGCAAGCTCCTTTGAATTGGATACAATGAAGACTAATCACCTATAATTTGTAGTCAACGTAACTCAAGTGTATATATTTCTAACCATGGAACGCGTTCGAATCAGCAGCTCGATAGTGGATATCTCCGCGCAGGCAGGAGATAAAGCAGCACTGCATAGGCAGAGAGTTATTCGGACAGACTATAGAGCTGACTATCAATGATCACCCCTACCTCTCTGACTCTCATTTCCTATGCCGTACCAGCCACACTGGTTGGCGGCCTTACCATATGGGTAGGCAGGGAGCGCAGTATCAACTGGAAAATATGGGAGCCAGTGGTGATGGCACTGCCATTCCTGATGGTGCTGATCTACATTACTCTAACCTTCGGCAGTATTCATCAGGGTATCATGGAGATGGAGTTTCACCCTGTCGCCGTGGCCATGATTGCCGGCATTGGCGGGTTTCTTGGTGGCCTCACCCTTTTGCCCCGACTTATCTTTACCAATTCGGATGTTCCCGGCGGCATGATATCAGCAGCATCTGCTTTCCTAGTTGGGTTGATCTGCCTGAAGATGTTTTTCCTCATGGCCGCCTTCGCTAATCCCAAGGCGCTGATAGCCCCGGATTAATTGCTATTTATTCCGTTGGCCAACCGTTGAAGTAGGCATCACCAGAGAGTGCAAAAAGAAAGACGCGTGACATCGCAAAGATTCCAGAGATGCTAAGGCTTGCGATCACGTTAACCAGCAGCTTAGCGGCCATTGTATCGGCCTTAACGAGGTAACGTGGTGTCAGAACGAAGCTACCGACAACCCCTGCCCCGATCACCTGCATGATCCAGAAAAAGGTCCATACGCCCGTGCGCGCATAGAGCGCATCGATCGAGCCAAAAAAAATATAGGCCATACCGACTACCGTAAGCCATGGCATAAACAGGAAGGCAACCTCAAGTGGATGAATGGTATTAAAATGTCGGCCTTTGGAGTGGACCATCGTCGCAAACACGACAAGAACAAGAGCATAGATCAGTAGCGACTGAAAAAGCGGGCTCACCTGTCTTCCTTCTGCAAAATCATAACCAACCTCTCTGTTGCATAAGCAACTCAACCGATTCGAGCAGCATATTCACATTTTCAGGCAGAAGCAAAAATAGTATAAAAGCTATGGCTATGATGATCAGGGCCAGCAATAGAATGCCTAAGGTCATGGCGAAAAATACCTTCCAGCCTCCCACCTTGCAGTGAAAACGAAGCCCCTTCCAGTTCAAAACAAGATTCCAGAGTGCCATCACCGGCCCAAGGTATGGGCCCCAAGCAATCACGAAGGGTGGGCCGCTATAGGCGCAGACCTGAAACACTGAAACCATAGGAACAGGTTTGCCGGAGATCCTGCTTAACGACCAACTCAACCACCTGCTCCAGAGCAGAGAAGTGGAAAGACCAATGGCCAGCGATAGCGGCAGAATCGAAATGAAGATCAGAGCACCAATCACCATATTCGGCGCCATAGTGGATGCTATAGCTCCAAATGTAGTGGTCATCAGAATTGAGGGAATAGAGAGGTACATCCCCAGCAAGATGGCACTATCCTTTAGGTTTTTTGCCTCTGGAAGGCCGCTGAACATGCGTTTGGGAAAGAAGAGCCCGACCAGAAAGATCGAGAAGAAGACTTCGGCCAGCTTGTCGCGACGATAGTAGGTGAACTGGGGGTTGAAACGACTACTCATGTTAAGATGAGTCTACAAAGCAGAACAGTCACGCTGCTCAGTCAGCATCAGGCTGGCTGCTTACCTTCTCATCCTCTTTGAGCATCGATAGCAGTGATGATGCCGTAGCCAGTGCAAGCCTGAGTTCAACAGTTCTCGGCGCCGCCAGCGCAGTGGCAATAACATTTCCAACACCCATGGAAATCATCAGCCATACAAGCACAATTGGTGCATAACTTGTTTCATAGGCACTGCCTGCAAAGAGCTGAAAAAACAGCACAATCGGGATAAAGAAGAGAATGATAGTCACAACAGCCCAGCTAATCATCTTTCTGGCGCCACGACCATCCAGTTCAGCCTGTGTCTCCTCTATCGCCTGCTCAAGTGTCTCTATGCTCATAAGATCAAATGCTCCTTTTCATTAACCGGTGGTCAGATTGATATTAATATCGGGAGTCTGATGCAGGGTGGCATGGATCAGACATGATGATGCCACACGCTCCACAGCCTTCCTGCGTTTCTCAGGCAACCCAGGAAGGTGCACATCAATAGTGAATTCACCAATACGGCGTGGTGCATCTTCGGCAACACTCCAGTCACAATCGACCTTCAGGCCATCGGTATCAATGCCTGCTTGCTGGCAATAACGCGCAACATAGAAACCGATACAACCTGCAAGCGAGCCGGCAAAGAATTCAGGCGGTGTCATACCGGAATCTTCACCACCATTACTCTCCGGCTGATCAGTCAGAACCGAATGGCCACGGCATTCGATATTGAATGCCGCCCCACTCTTAAACGTGGCAGTAAGCCTTGCCATCTTTACTCTCCTTCCAGGTGTTTGATGCTTAATTAACCTTTTTTACCGCAGGTATTGATACCCAGAAGTGGGTAAAGCGGGCAGAACTTAATCAGTGCGGTTAGTACAAATACACTGCCGGCACCAATCGCCACCATATTCCACGGTGAAGCCAGACCACCCATATAACCCAAGGCAATGACTGCCAAACCAGCTACCAGACGAACTACGCGATCAACTGCTCCTACATTTGCTTTCATATTGTTCTCCTAATGTTGTTGTCTTTAAAATTCTATTTGATGCTGTTCAGCGCCTGCTGCAGCAGTGGCCTGGCATCATCAGCGAGATGGTTAAGCTCAGGGTTATCGAGCATACTGACCATCGCCATTGGATCGATCAGCGATATCACGGTCTCATCACTCTCATTCTGATAAACAATCACATTGCAGGGTAGAAATAGACCCAACTCGATCTCGGCATTTATCCCTCTATTGGCCAGCTTCGGATTGCAGGCACCTAGAATCACATAAGGCCTGCGATCCACGTCGATCTTGTTTTTCAGCGTCGCGGCAACATCAATGCGGGTCAGAATACCAAATCCCACCTCTTTCAGCGCATTGGTAATTGCACCCTCCGCCTCTTCGATAGTGCCGTTATAAACTGCTCTTATTCCGTAATCATTCATTGTTACGCCCCCTTCTCAACGGGATAACCAGCATTGGCCCAGGCCATGGTTCCGCCATCAACATTGATAAGATTATTATATCCAAGCTGCTGCCCAAGATACATTGCCGCCTGTGCTGAACGGGCTCCTGAGTGGCATATCAGGTAAACATCGCCCTCTTTAGGAATCTCGTTGGCACGCGCCATCAACGTATTGAGCGCGATAAGTTTTGCTCCGGGCACATGAACAGTACGGAATTCATCCAGTGATCGTACATCAATCAACGCGAATGGACGGCTGTTTTCCCGTGCCACCAGCCAGCGCGGATAGAGTTGGTTCACGTTGATCGAATCGAGCATTACTTCACCACCGGATAAGTTGCATCTTTCCATGCAGTTATACCACCCAGCACATTCTCGATGTTAGTATAGCCTGCTTTTGCCAGAATGGTTGCTGCCTGAGCAGAACGTTTGCCTGAACGGCAATAAACGTAGACTTGCTTATCTTTCGGCACTTCATTGATACGCTCTTCCAACTCCTGAACCGGAATCAGCTTTGCATTTTCCACATGACCCTCTGCATACTCTTCTGGCGTGCGAACATCGATAAATACAAACGCTACTGCAGAGGAAACACCCTGATTCCAGTGCTGGTAAGCGTGTTTTACCTCGGTGTTTTCATAACCTTCGGCAACCTTCTCACCCATTCCACATGCAGCGGCTGTCATCGGCATAACAAGCAACGCTACCATTATTAACCAGACTCTCTTTGCAATCATCTTTATCTCCTGTCTCTTTTTATATGAGTAAATCATAATATTTAAGCTTTCCTATTCTGTGATAATGTCACTTAGTCGGTAGCCCTGCACTGCTCCATGCCCCCATACCACCGGAAAAGTTGAATACCTCACTGTATCCGGCATTGGCAAGTGCCGTCGCTGCCATGGATGAACGAGCACCTGAAGCGCAAATCACCACTACGGTTTTATCTTTAGGTATCTCGTGCATGCGCTGCTTCACTTCACCCAGAGGAATATGAATAGCAGTCGTGGCATGTATAGCCTGCCACTCGCCCGGCTGGCGAACGTCAACCAGCGTGTGCGGCTGCTTGCGCATCTGCATGTAGTCGGCAGCACTCAACGATTTAACGCCTGAAAGCCTGGGACCAATCACCCGCTGCCAGAGAAACCAGCTGATCAGCACGGCGATAAAAATGTATACGGCATATTGTTGCATAAATTGCATATTCTACCTCAAATTATAAAAAATGAATGACGGGTGCAGACGATATCCGCGTATAGGGATGGGGGGGGGAGGAGTCCCGCCTGCACCCGTCAACTTTGGCAATCTCCTGCTCTGTGGCTATTTAGCCAATTCAGGCAGAGCTATTGCTCTAATTCTTATTGCTCTATTTTGATTGCTCACAGCAGCTTTTCATGCCCAGCTTGGAAAGGATGGTTTCCATCAGGCACCAGTTAGTGAAACCGGATTGCAGCAGGTTTACCCCGACAAATGCGGTGAACCAGAGCCATGTCAGCTCGGTGAGCACCACGCCGTTATAGCGGGATGCGAGATAAAGGCTCAGCAGAATAAATGAGCCGGCGATGATGCGAATAGTGCGTTGAATCGTCACAGTAGTTCTCCTTCAGTTTTCAGTTTTTTTTGGATTAATCAGTTTGTTTGTCAAGTACCGAGTCATCCTGATCGGACTCCCACGGACGGTTTCTGTACCACAGGTAGTACATCAGCGGCGTAACAAAGAGGGTCAGTATCGTGGCCGCCAGCGTACCGAATGCCATTGAAACACCGAGGCCTCCGAATACCGGATCGGTAATCATGATTGAGGTTCCTGCAATCACAGCCAGTGCAGTCAGCAGAATCGGACGTGCACGTACTGCTCCCCCCTCCAGAACCGACTCCTTTACAGAGTAACCCTGCTTGCGATAGTCAACAATAAAGTCGATGAGAAGCGTGGAGTTGCGCACCACGATGCCGGCAAGAGCAATCATGCCGATCATCGATGTAGCCGTGAACGGCTGGCCCGTAATCCAGTGACCGGGGAAGATGCCGATCATCGTCAGTGCAGTCGGTGCCATCACCATCATCGGCAGCACGAACTGGCCGTAATAGGCCACCATCAGCAAAAAGATCAGCACCAGTGCCACAATGAATGCCGCACCAAGGTCACGGAATACATCCAGCGTCAGGCGCATCTCGCCATCCCAGAGCATATGGTAGCCAAAGGTATTGTCAGGTGCGGTATCGGTAAAACGCATGCCACCTGTCTTCACGGCAGCACCCGGCAGCACCTCCTGCCCATCAATCTTACCATCCATCTCCAGCAACGGGTAAACCTGTGAACCCTGTTTAGGTTCGGCCATCACATAAGTGACCGGATGACCATCCTTGGTAAAGATCGGTTTACTGGCCATGCTCTCTTCAATCACAGCAATGGCAGAGAGCGGAACCGCCCCCTGTGCACCACTAACATAGATGCGATGCAGATCCTCAGCATGGGCACGCAGCGCTTTCGGCAACTGCACATGCAGGCGTACCTGATGTCGCTCCTCATCAATGTGCACGGCGCCGAAGTCGTAGCCCTGCAGGAAATCGTGGAGGGCTGTAACAACCTGCTTCGTTGCCACGCCCAGATGAGCGGCCTTCTCCTTGTCCACATGTACATTCAACTGCATCTGGTCATCGCCTACTGAATCATCAACATCAGTCACATCGTAGGTTTCGGCAAATCTCTTGCGCACCTCTTTAGCCAGCTGGCGCTGGGTCTCATAGTCAGGTCCATAGATCTCAGCCAGCAGCGTCGAACGCACCGGAGGTCCAGGTGGGTCCTCAACCAGTTTGATGATGGCATGCGGATTGGCTGCCATAACAGGTGCCAACAATTCGCGCAGCTCTAGTACGATGGCTACAGAACGAATCGAGCGATCATGTTTGTCGATCAGGTTAACGCGTATCTCGGCGAGATTTGCACCCTTCCTGAGCACGGCACCACGCAACATACCATTGAAGTCTACAGGTCCAGCCTGGCCTACAAATGTTTCATAATCGACCACCATCGGATGGGCACGTAGTACATCACCCACCTGACGGGATACACGATCGCTCTCTTCCAGTGTCGCCCCTTCCGGCAGATCAATGGTGAGATTAAAGGTGTTGTTATTGCCCTTGGGCAGCATCTTCAACTCAACCGTGCCTGGCGTAAGCGGGCCATTGATACCGGCAGGCCGGATAAACTGCCAACCCGGCTGCATCATTGCAGCAAGGAACAGTAGCAGCGTTACAATCCAGAATATCTTGCGGATTTGGGTCTTCTCGATCAGCGGTACGGCAAAACGCATATAAGTACGGTAGACCCAGTCCTTCTCTTCATCGCTGTGCTGAACAGTAGTCACACTATTCGTCGGCAGGAAACGCTGCGCGATCCACGGTGTAAACATATACGCAATGACCAGCGACGCAGCCATGGCAATCGGTGTATTAAAAGGAATCGGACCCATATATGGCCCCATCATGCCGGTCACGAATGCCATCGGCACAAATGCCAAGATTACGGCAATGGTGGCGATAATGGTTGGCTTACCCGTTTCATTGGTTGCGGTAACAATCAACCGTGCCTTATCCGCCGCATTCTTCACCCCTTTGTGCAGGTGCCGGTGAATATTTTCGATTACCACAATGGCATCATCAACCAGTAGACCGAGCGCCAGTATCAGTGCGAAGAGCGTAATACGATTGATTGTCTGGTCGGCCATCAGCCCGATTGCCAGCACCACAAACAGGATAAGCGG
>Ga0316187_10006117_pt1 | contig 10373 bp, 12 predicted proteins | sample CroRivburrow1_MG_FD_204927 | JGI IMG/M metagenome (GOLD analysis project Ga0316187, IMG submission 204927) | Coastal sediment microbial communities from Maine, United States - Cross River worm burrow 1 | ecosystem: Environmental > Aquatic > Marine > Coastal > Sediment | place: USA: Maine... | reverse complement strand
GGAAAAGCCCTGGACAGTTGAGGAGGCCTGGTGTCGTGAGCACTACCAAGGAACAACTTGACCGTGGATTGAGACTGGCAGCGAGAGCAACTGGCCACCTCGCTGTGATACAAACGAAGGAAGAGGGACGACTGACTGATCTGTTGAGGATTGCCGACTTGCTCGATCACGCTTCATCTACCATACGAGCTATTGCGATTGACAATCGCTAGAGTTCTAGAGTAAGATCTGATCATCAACTTGATCACGGAGAGAAACAATGAACTACATCGCCCTCGCTACCGCAACCGGAACCTTCGCTTATGTCCTGGCCACCGAGCTTGGCGCAATGGTCAATGCTAAACTGGCAATGGTCGCTGCTGTCCTGTAACCGAAGGAGCACCGAATGAGATTGGTCAACCTGACCGACTTCACCATCCGCCTATATGATGCCGAAGGCGTCAAGGTGGTGGAAGAGATCCCGACTGACCCGCCGTCCGTCGTCGCCTACTCCGAGACCGTTCAGGTTTCTGAGGACCCGCTCGTGGTCCGCCGCGAGTACAACGTCGACGCGGATCAACTGCCGGAACCTGAAGAAGGCGTGATGTATATCGTCGGCTTCGCTGTTCTGCAGGCACTGGATCAGATGGGAGTTGAGCGGACGGATCTGATCGCACCCGACACGACCTACGAGTCAGTCGTCCGCAATGCCGCGACCAAGCGCACCGAAGGAGTGAGGCGCTTCCGCACACTGTAAACCCGACCGTCAAGGAGAATACAAATGAGCCACCTTTATCTGAACGAACTGAGCACCGAGCAAGCGCTCGAGCTGTTCAACAAGTACTCGCCGAAAGAGACCAAGAAGTTCGAGTCGCGCAAGAAGGGACTTGACCGCCTCCGCAAGATGATTGCGAAGGTCGTGTTCAACGACCCCGACGCTCACTCGCACGGTGGTCCGGAAGTGCTTTTCTCACCTGACCATCTGGCGTTCAACCACGAGAAGCTGGAATACTATGACCGTCGTCAGACCCTGCCCGAAGGCACGAAGGTCACGACGAAGCCAGCTCCGAAGATCGCGGTTGACACCACGCCCGATCCTGTGGAAGAAAAGGTTATCGCGAACGACAAGAAGCCGAAAGGCGTCGGTCAGTTCATTCGCGAGAAACTCATTGGCGGCGCTGACACCTCAGCAATCCTCGAGGCCATCCGCGCCGAGTTCCCGCAGTCGAAGGCGACCAACAAGGATGTCTCGATCATGCGCTCAAAGCTCAGGAAGGAAGGCCTCCTTTGATCATCCATGTTGAAGGCACGGACGGGACGGGCAAGTCAACGCTCGTCCCGGCCTTGGCAGACACGCTCAGACTGCGCATCATGCCATCCGAAGGTCCAGCTAAAGGCTGGACCGATTGCGTCGACCGCGTTCAGAAACGGCTCGTCGATGGCATCATCTGCGACCGATCCTCAGGATTGATCTCAGAGCTCGTCTACGGTCGCGTGATCCGCGGCGAGTTGTGTGAGGCCGAATATTCGTTCTGGCTGATGGTCGGCCACGCGATCGGCAAGGGCGTGATATTCGTTTACTGCCGACCGCCGGCAGAACTGATCCAACCCAACTTCTTCGACGACGAGGACCCGAAGCACGTTGCCGGAGTGAAGGAGCAAGCCGCAGAGCTGCTCGTTCGCTACGACGAGGTGATGCTCAAGGTCAAGGCGTTCGGTGGGAAGGTGGTCAAGTACGACCGAACGCGAATGACCTACTCAGACCTAGTGACGGAGATTCTTGCATGTGCGGCTTGATAGCAGCAATCGGCGACGACGCTCTCGGGCACGTCGACCGCGGACTACCTCTCCTGGACCATCGTGGCATCCGATCGCAGATCGTCTCAGGTCATGACTGGGCGATCGGGCATCGGCGCTTGCCGATCGTCGGCATTGACGCGGGCAACGATCAGCCACAGCAGTTCGGCAATCTCGACGTTGCCTTCGTTGGTGAGATCCTGAACTTCCGAGACATCAATCCCGACATGGAGTGCGATGTCGAACTCGTGGGCAGGACGCTCAGCAATTACGGTCCGCGAGGCTTCAATAAATTCGACGGCTTCTGGTCCGTCGTCTGGTACGATCATGAGGACAAGACACTCCATGCGCTCACCGATTACCTTGCTCAGAAACCGCTTTACATTCGCGACGATCTTGGTGGCCTCATTGTTGCTTCCGAACTCGATGCTTTGGCCGACTTGGCTCCGACCGTTGCAGACCAAATCTATCTTGCGTCCGTTCTGAAGTTCGGCTACTGTCCGGATCCGGTTCGGACACCTTACCGTCAGATCAAGAAGGTGCCGCCTGGCGTTCATATGACAATGACACCTTCCTCCATGAGTGCTGAGCGCACCGACCGCCTCGAGGTGAAGTACGGTGCGACCGATCACCTCAAGGACGCGATCATTGAGGCAGTGCGCCTCCGCGTCGAGTCGTCGGACGTGCCGGTTGCGTGCCTCGTGTCTGGTGGCCTGGACAGCGCGATCGCCTACACGATCGGCAAGCGCTACGGAGATCTCGTTCCCTTCCATGTCGAGAATGGTGAGTGGGACGCGTGCGCCAGGATCTGCCCGTCAGCTCGCTTGGTTGGCCACATGGACGTGCCACTCAAAGAGGCCATGTCCTACATGCAGGAACCTGTGGACCTCGGCTCGCTGGTGCCGCAAACGGCGCTGAGCAAGATCGTCGGAAACGACGGGATGGGCTACAATGTCTGCTTGACAGGTGACGGTGCCGACGAGGCGTTCGGTGGCTATTCCCGATCGGCGCGGTACGACTCTCAGATGTCCGACATCTGGCAGGAGTTGCTCATGTGGCACCTGCCGCGCCTGGACCGGGTAATGATGCGGAACCGTGTCGAGGTGCGTTCGCCGTTCCTCGCTCGCGAGGTGATGCAGTACGCCATGTCCCTACCGTGGCCTTGCCGCGCTGGCGACAAAGGCTTCCTTCGCAACCTGTTCCGCGACGACCTGCCGCAGGGTGTGGCTGACACGCCGAAGCGCGCGCTGAGGACTAGTGAGGTCCAGACCAACCGCGAGAAGCGATCACGCGATCTCGTTAAGATGTTCAAGATGGAGAAATGGTGGCCATGAAAGCTATAGGCATCACATGCGGCATCGGCTCGATGCTCGTCGGCGCTCGCGCCGCAGGCTTCAAGATCGAAGGCAACGTCGAGTGGCGTCGCTACTATCACCGTGAGGACAGCGAAGGTCGCAACACCTTCCTGAACAACTACCCGGGAGCGATCTTCCCGAACAATGTGGACGAGATGTCGATGGACGACATCGAGCGCTTCATGGGAGTTGAGCTTGCCCTCGGCCATCCTGAGTGCGGCAACTTCTCGAACCTGCGCGCCGACAAGACCTCGCAGATCACTGATCCGTCGGACATCCCGCTCTTCGTCGACCTGGTGGCTAAGTTCAAGCCAAGGTTCTTCGTGATGGACGATCTTCCCAAATCCTTCATTGCCTTTCCGATGAAGGAATATTCGGATCGGCTGCCCGAGTACGATCTCTTCCCTGAGTGGATCTCGAACTATCACTACGGCAATCCGCAAAAGTGGCGCAAGCGCATGTTCATGATCGGCGCACTCAAGGAGGAGCGTTGGGCGTTCCGCGCCGGCGAGAAGGCGGAAGGCGGTGCCAAGGTGATGGACGTGATCGGCGATCTCTGCACGCCGGACGGTAAGTTCGAGCACTCGCAGGCACCGAACCATCGGGAGCATGTCACTGAGGAACTGTGCACGCGTGCCATCGGCTTGAATGAGCCAGGCGTCACTGCGACGTGGGGCGACATGCGCGACTATTTCCTGTCGGAAAAGCCGGGCACCGTGATGAAGTACTACCATCGCGAAACTGGTGAGGTCAAGACGCGCTTCGGCCTGGCCCGCACCTATTGGGACGGACACAGCCACGTGCTGACCGGCCTCAACCCGACCATCCATCCGCTGACCGGCCTGCCCTTCAGCATCAGAGAGCGCGCTCGCATCCAAGGCTTCCCGGACGACTTCACTTTCTACGGCGAAGTGGTCGAGGATGATCTGCGCTGGAACCACGACAAGAACAATCCAATCGTGCGTCAGACTGGGAAGGCAATGCCTGTCCAGTTCTGTGAATACACCTCGAAGCAGATCGCTGCTCACCTCAAGGGTGAGGACTGGGAAGCTACCGGCGAGCGCCACATTAACGAAAACGAATATGTGGACAACGCGAAGATGGAATATTGTGAGTCAGTCGGGTATGCTGACCAGGACCGAGCCTGCGGAGAATGCTGGTTGAGAGACAAATGCCCCATCCGGAACCGCAAATATGGCATCGGTCAGCCTGTCGCCGGCCAAAACGATCTTTTTGCCAAAAACGGCTCACACAGCGCAGTCAGTATCAACGAAAGCGAGGTCTAATAGGCAATCATACACGAAGAGCGCAGCATTCGTCCTGCGCGTCCTGAGACACCATAACGAGGATCTACATAAAATGAAGGTTACAAAGACCAACAAACTGGACAACGACAACCCTTGGAGCGTTCGGATCACCCCAAACGGCATCGCTTCGATGGTAATGACGCTCTGGCGTGAGTGGAAGCGTCATGAGGTCAACATTGATCCGCGGCGGGCAACCGAGGTCGTGAACCTCGTCCTGCTCGGTGGCGGTCCGTCGCGCAACTACGTCAACAAGGATGCGCCCGAGCTCACCGTGCGCCAGCTTCATCAGTACATGCACGGCGAAATCGACCTCGACGAGCTAAAGTCGTCCTACCTGCCGACGCAATCACAAAGACGGTACCTGTCGAGTTGACTGTCGGCGCGTGATCAATTAGGTTCTAGAAACTTTGGGGCGGTCATGAGGCCGCCCCTTTTCCATCCGAGCAAAAATGTTCCAGCTGCTTCGCAAGATCTACCGATTGATGGCTCGTGCCGCTGCGCGTATCCGTGATCTCGAGCGGCTGTTCGACAAACGATCCTAGAGGGGAATTAAACGAAATGGTCTGGCGGTCCAACACCAATCCAATGTTCCGTAGTCAATTCAGCGAAGACATCTTCAACCACAAATACAAACACGAAGGCTGCGAGACATGGGCCGACCTGTGCCGCGTCCTGGTCCACGAGGTTTGCGACGGCCTGATGTCCAAGGATGAAGTGGATCAACTGATCCAGTACATGACCGACCTGCTATTCGTGCCAGGCGGTCGCTACCTGTACTATGCCGGCCGAACTCGGTCGTTCTATAACAACTGCTTCCTGTTCAAGTCTCTGGAGGACACGCGCGAGGACTGGGCCGACCTGTCGTGGCGCGTTGAGAATTGCCTCATGAGCGGCGGCGGCATCGGCAACGACTACTCGATCTACCGCGAAGAAGGCGTTGTGCTCAAATCAACTGGTGGCCTTGCCTCCGGACCGCTCCCGAAGATGATGATGACGAACGAGATCGGGCGGCATGTCATGCAAGGCGGCTCGCGCCGATCCGCGATCTGGGCAGGGCTGAAACATACGCACCCGGACGTGTGGAAGTTCCTCCACTGCAAGAACTGGGATGCGAAGATCCCAGGCACGACGAAGACGCTCCGACAGGTTCGCGAACTCGACTTCAACTTCCCTGCTCCGCTGGACATGACCAATATCTCGGTGTTGTATGACACCGCCTGGCTGGAGAACTACTACCAGACTGGTGAGGTCGGCGATGTCTTCAGGGAGAATTGCAGGCAGGCGCTGATGACTGGCGAACCCGGTTTCAGCTTCAACTTCTACGAGAAGGAAAACGAGACTCTGCGCAACGCTTGCACCGAGGTCACGTCCGAGGACGACTGCGACGTCTGCAACATTGGCTCGATCAACCTTGGCAGGATCGGTGACATCACGCAGCTGGTCGATGTGGTCACGCTCGCCACGAAGTTCCTGTTGTGTGGCACGCTGCGCGCCGAACTCCCGATCCCGAAGGTGAAGGAGATCCGAGAGAAGAACCGACGCCTCGGCCTCGGCATCATGGGCGTGCACGAATGGCTGATCAAACAAGGTTCGCGGTACGAGGTGACGGATGAGCTCAAGCGTTGGCTGCGTGTCTATCAAGGCGTATCGGACAAGGTGGCTCGCGACGCTTCGGAGGAGATGGGCATATCCCGACCTATTGCTGTCCGCGCCATCGCGCCGACTGGCTCGATCGGCATCCTGGCCGGCACCACTACAGGCATCGAGCCGATCTTCGCCGTGGCCTACAAGCGCCGCTACCTGAAAGAAAGCACGAAGTGGAAGTTCCAATATGTCGTGGACGGCGCCGCTCAGGAGCTGATGGATCTCTACGGGGCCGATCCGGACAAGTTGGAGGGTGCGGTCGATCTTGCGTCAGACTGGGAGCGCCGTATCAAGTTCCAGGCCGACGTGCAGGACTTCGTTGATATGTCGATCTCGTCGACGGTCAATCTGCCGGCGTGGGGAAGCAAGGAAAACAACGAGGACAAGGTGGAGGACTTCACTGCGTGCCTGGCAAATTACGCCTCCCGGATCCGTGGCATCACTTGCTACCCGGACGGATCTCGTGGTGGACAGCCATTGACGCCTGTGCCATATAAGGAGGCTGTTTCGAAGCTGGGCGAGACTTTCGAGGAGCATGTCGAAGTGCACGACATTTGCGACATCTCAGGCAAAGGAGGAACCTGCGGAGCATGATCCCTATACGAAAGACCAATTTCACGGACGTTTTCACGGACCTATGCGGCTACATCAAAATGGCGAAGCCGATGAAGCAGGAACGATGGCAGGGGAAGGACGTCAGCAACGATCCTTCCGCTACCTGCTACGAGCTGCGCAATGTCGTGTTCGATGTCGGTTTAGATGGCATCGAGCACCTCACGCATTGGGGCACGGACATCGAGCCGAACTTGCCCTGGGCAGATGATCACTTCCAGGAACGCGTCGGCGGTGAGCCGCTCAATCCCGGTGTTGAGTGGGCCAACTGGCCGTGGGCAGCATCGGCGGACAAGCACCGCGAGCCGTCCGAGATCTTCAATCACAACTACATGGAACGCCTGTGGCCGAAGTGGGCTCACATCCGTCGCAACGGTGGCGTGATGCCCTTGAAAGACCTCTCGAGCGTTCGTCGGTATCCTGCCGACATCACTGAGCGTCGCGACGTTGGTACTGGCATCGCGCACGAGCTCGGTGACTTATGGGATCTGGTGGAGCTGATCGCCAATGAACCGACCACGCGTCAGGCGTTCATTCCGCTCTTCTTCCCTGAAGACACAGGCATTGGTGACGGCGGTCGCAAGCCGTGCACTCTCGGCTACCAGTTTACGGTGCGCAACGGAAAGCTCCACATATTCTACCCGATGCGGTCGGTGGATCTTGTGCGCCATCTGCGTGACGACATCTATATGGCGGTGCGCTTATTGCTCTGGGTCCTTGACCGGTGCCGAGAGATCAATCCCGAAGTGTGGAACGGCATCACTCCGGGCGACTACTCGATGTGGATCACCTCGCTTCACATCTTCCAAAACGACTATCTGAGATTACAGGCAGGAGAAAAGCTATGAGTGACTTCGAGTCGGTGGGTGAGTTCCACCGCAAGATGGGACAGCCGACCGCCTACCGCGGCCGCGCACCCGAAATCACATCCAATGACATCCACAACTATAGGATCGGCTTCCTCAATGAGGAGCTGACCGAGCTGGAGGACGCGCACCGTGCCGGCGACATCGAAGGCGTTGCCGACGCGATCGTGGATCTGGTCTATGTGGCTCTCGGCACCGCGCACTATTACGGCATCCCATTCGACGAATGCTTCGCTCGTGTCCATGAGGCCAACATGAACAAGGAGCGCGCCAACGGATCAAATGGCGTCAGCAAGCGCGGTGAAATCGAGCCGGTGATCAAACCACCAGGATGGAAGGCACCGGTGCTCAGCGATGTCCTGGAAGGCCAAGCCGCTGAAGTGCCGGCCGGTGTTGAGTTCGCCAAGCACCTGACCGTCGATGGCGTCCATGTCCTGTTCTACTTGGAACGCGTGCCGGCGCACGGCGTGACGCTTCATCAGATCGCTTGGTTGCCTGAGCACGGCCAGTTCAACATTCCGGTGCAGGCGCTGCCGGAAAGATATGCGCTCAATATGGTGCAACAGATCGATCCGGCGCACGCTCGGAAGATCGTTAAGATGATCAACCGAAAATTAACCAACGACGAAAAAGCGGGGTGACAACGACAGACTGATTGGGTAGGGTGGGCTCATAACTTGATCACGGAGAAACGACATGACCAAGAAGTCCACCCACTACTCAACCCGCGAAGACTGGCTTCGCGCCGCCGTCAACGAACTGCGTCCCTTCTTCAGGGAGCTGGACGTCGAACCGGTTGACGAGATCGAGCCGATCGTGTCCTGGCCTAAAGGCAAGGCATCTGCAATCGGCCAATGCTTCTCACCTGAATGGACAAAGGAAGGCGTGACCTATGTCACCATCTCGCCCGAACTCGGCGATGATCCTGTCCGCGTCCTTGACGTGCTCCTCCATGAGATGATCCACGCCTGTGGCATCCACGGACACAAAGGCGACTTCCGCAAGGTCGCACTTGCAGTCGGCCTTGAAGGTAAGATGACAGCCACGGTCGCTTCGGACGAACTCCGCGAGGAGCTCAAGCCGATCGCTGACGCACTTGGCGACTATCCTCATATGGTGATGGCCAAGCTGGACGGCGGCGGTGAGGAGAAGAAGTCCACACCGTCGCGTGTCCGCCTGTTCTGCGTCAACGAGGAGTGCGATCAGTCTGGCATCTACACCGTTGACATCAACGCCCGCAAGTTCGAAGAGGGCGAACTCATTGCTCCGCTGTGCCCGCATTGCACCGAGAGCATGGATCAGGGAGGAACCGAATGACACAGATATATTGCACCGTCGGCATATGGTCCGACGGTGCGGGCGGGATGGTCCTCGGCTTGAGGAGCGAACGCCATAACCACCGCCTCAGTGACCGGTTCGGTCGAACCACGTTTCTCGCTACGGGCGATCCTGAGCACGGCATCGACTATGTGCCGTCGGATGTCAAAGGCGCGCGTATGGTGTCGCCGACGTCATACGGTTACGCCTACGACCAGATCCAGGTTCGTGCTACACCACATCTCTGCGGCGTTGGCGAACTGTTCCTGACCGATCCGATCGAGGTCCGCGTTGACATCCATGCGCACGGCTTCAGCATCCAGCCATTTATTCCAAAGTGGCAGTCACGCCGCGGCGGTGAACGCGATCTCGTGAGCAATAATCCCCACAAAAACTTGCCGAAGTTGTCCGCGGATCAGCTCCGGGAAAAGAGGCGCATAGCCGATCAGGCCTATGCTAAGGCCAAGGCTGAGGTCACTCGCCGCCGCCTTGCTGCTTATGAAAGGCGCGGCAGTGCGTAAGCCTAGGGATCATCCGGATCAGTCGATGCTGTTCGCGCCGGAGGAAATGTGCCACGTCTCAGAGTCGACGTGGGAACCTCCGACCGAACTGCCCGACGCATTGCACGGCGTGATCGGCTTTGACTTGGAGACCTGCGACAAAGGCATCAGTGCAGGTCAAGGCGCGGGATGGGCGTGGCGCGGCGGAGGTCATGTCGCCGGCTACGCCATCTCCGCCGACAACTTCACGAACTACCTTCCGATCGGTCACGAAGGCGGCGGCAATCTCGATCCAGACATGGTTCGCAGGTGGCTGCGCCACGTGTTCAAAAAGGCAGAGGGTCAGGTCAAGGTCGGTGCCAATACCATGTACGACCTCGGCTGGTCGCACCGCGACGGCATCGACATCAAAGGCGAGGACATCTACGACATTCAGTGGGCAGAGGCAATCCTGGACGAGTACCGTCTCAGGTATAGCCTCGACAGCCTGGCCAAGGATTATCTCGGCGACGGCAAGACCGAGCAACTGCTGCGCGAAGCGGCGGCTGCCTACGGTGTCGATCCCAAATCTGAGATGTGGAAACTGCCGGCGAAGTTCGTGGCGACCTATGCCATCGACGACGCAGTGAAGACGAAGGACATCTGGCTCAAGCAGGAACCGAAGATCCGCGCGGAAGGCTTGTGGGACATCCTCAAGCTCGAGCATGACTTGATCCCGCTTTACATGGACATGAGGCTCCGCGGCATCCGGATCGACGTCGATCGGGTCGAGAAGGCACGGGACATCCTTGCCGACGAGATCGCACAGCTTCAGTCTGAGATCAATCGGCGCACCGGCATGGACGTGGCCATCTGGGCTGCAGAGTCGATCGCAGAGGCGTTCGACGACCAAGGCCTCTACTATCCGTCCACGCCGAAGACGGGCAAGCCGTCGATCAACAAGGACTTGCTCGAGAAGACTGACCATTGGCTGCCCGCACTAATTCTCAATATACG
>Ga0316187_10006114_pt1 | contig 10374 bp, 7 predicted proteins | sample CroRivburrow1_MG_FD_204927 | JGI IMG/M metagenome (GOLD analysis project Ga0316187, IMG submission 204927) | Coastal sediment microbial communities from Maine, United States - Cross River worm burrow 1 | ecosystem: Environmental > Aquatic > Marine > Coastal > Sediment | place: USA: Maine... | reverse complement strand
ATTAGCACTGGTTTTAATAATTCTATTATCAAGAGAGATAACCAGAAGGATATAAAGAGTAAAACAAATGACTCAAAAAGGAATTGAATTATAAGGTTTATTTTACTTGATCCTACAATTTTCCTGAGCCCAAATTCTTTGAATCTTTTTGAAACTGCTGCTGTTGATAGATTTATATAATTTATAGTAGAAATAATCATGACAAAAATCCCTATCAGTATAAATGCCTTTACTAAAAGAATGTCTGATTTTTTCCAATTCTGGCCCCACATCGTATGTTTAGAGAATAAATGAATATCACTTAAGGGTTGAATTTGAAACTCTACAAACTCCGCATTATTTGGCATATACTTTTCCTTGCTTTGTTGAAGTGGTTTCCAAAGTGTGACAGGATCAGTATCCTCATCCAACAATAAATAAATGTTTGTTGTATGGTTGTAATCCTCCTGATTCCATCCAGGTTTCCTTTCTTCAATTGATACCAGCATTTCAGTTTGAAAATGTGAATTATTGGGAATATCCTCAATTACACCAGTAATCGTATACGCTTTTTTATTCTGATATAAAATTGTTTTTCCTACGGGTGATATATCTTGAAAAAGTTTTCTGGCAAGTGATTCAACAATGACAATACATTGCGGATTTATTAAAGCATTTTCGGGAGATCCTGAAATAAATTGTAAGGTGAAAATTTTAAAAAAGCTATTGTTCGTAAAAGTTACATTCTTTACTTCAATCTGATTATCGTTATCTCCGAACCAGATGCTTCCAACATTAAATAAGGCTGTTGAGGATTCAACGCCATTTATATCCTCTTCGAAAGTGCCGACCAACCATTCAGGCATTGATGATAGATATTGTTCATCCTGTCCATCAAACGATTGCTTTTCAATAAGTCTATAGATCCTGTCCTTATTATTATGAAATTTATCAAATGAATACTCATAGTATACCCAATTACATATAAGTATAATAGATGCTAAGCCAATCGACATTCCAAAAATATTGATAAGACTGGCAATTTTGTTTCTACCAAAACTTCTAAATGCGGATTTTAAATATTTTAAAATCATAAAATTTAAATGGCATATTATGAATTCTGTAAGCACAAATATATTACCGCAATACCAATAACCTGATAGTCAAACAGTTAAAATTTGAGAGCTAAGTTCTTTTGTTGGATTATCCAACATTAATGTCTGAATTTGAACATTTTTAGTGTATATATTTCCAAATTAGAGGATCGATTCCTCCTTCTGTAAACTATACTCTAAAATTATCCTGTCACTCAGCAAAATATTTTTGTCTTTAATGAAGCTTCTTATATTTCAGGTAGTTGGCTGATTTGATATTATTTTTAGTTATGCAAATGGCTACAAAAAAAATTATAATGGGCAAACTTTTTTGTTAGTTACATTTTAGTTATAATAAATTTTATTCAAAATTATTGATTATTCTAACTGAGGTTCTTTAAATAAATAGCTTAAAATTTATTTTTTTGAATTAATGCAAATCAATTATATTTTTTATGAAAATGCTATTCCAATTTATAAAAGAAAATTCCAATATGTTAAAATTGTTAAATTTTGAATCAACTTAATTGTAACTAACATAAAAGTAAGGTATTTTTAATTATTATTTTTATGAAAAATCCATTTGCCATTGGTAGATTAGCGAGAGGTAGCGACTTTCTCAATCGTGAAGAAGAGATGGGACATCTTGTAAAGAATTTTCAAACAGGTGATAATTCCATACTCATATCACCTGGGAAATGGGGCAATTCTTCGCTGATTAAAAAAGCAACAGAACAATTTGATGATCAGGAAAAAATTAAATTCTGCTTTATCAACCTGAAGACCATTCGATCCGAAGATCAATTCTACCTTAAATTTTTAAAAGAAGTATTACTTGTAACATCCACAAACCAGGATGATGTAAGAAATAATGTACAAAATTATTTATCTAGATACTTTCCACGAATTACATTTAAGAAAGATTCTGAAATAAAGTTTGCCTTAAAGTTAGACCTTGAGGAGGCTATTCATTTTCCGGAAGAAATTCTGAGCCTGGCTGAAAGCATCGTCAGTAAGAAAGATTACCTACTAAACATATGTATTGATAATTTTCAAAATATATTGGAGTTTAACAATCATTTAGATTTTCTGAAGAAGTTGAATTTGTACTGGGCCAGGCATTTAAGTACTTCCTATTGTTTATCAGGACGTAAGGCTGAACTACTCAAGGATATATTCCTTAATTCTAAAATGCCATTATTTAAATTTGGCGAAGTTATCCAATTACAAAAAATAAAGTCGCCTTTCTGGAAATCTTTAATAAAGCAAAAGTTTGATTCAACAGGTAAATCCATTAAAAATAAAAGTGTTAAATTGATCTTAAAACTTACAGACTGCCACCCATTTTATGTTCAACATCTATGCCGTCTTAGTTGGATGTCCTCTACAAACAAATGCAAAAACTCAATCGTTAGAGAAGCCTTCGTAACAATGGTTGATCAGCTCGATTTAATATTTCAGAATTATACAGGAACACTTAGCACTACCCAGATAAACTTTCTTAGTGCTTTTACAGATAATATTGATCAACTAAGTTCCAAAGAAACAATTCAAAATTACAAACTGGGAACCTCTGCCAATGTGAACCGAATTAAACAGGCATTAATAAAAAAAGAAATAATTAATATATCGGATGGACAAATTGAATTACAGGATCCTATCTACAAATATTGGTTAAGATACAGGTATTTCAAATAAAAGAATATTCTCTATATTTAGATTAAAATATTTTAATTATGGAAGAAACAAAAAAAAGAGTAGACCTTGATGCCGCATCAACGGATCGAAAGGGCATTAAAGGTTTTTTTGAATTTCTCATTCGTCGGTTTCGTCTGGCAAGTTTCTTAATTGCTCTCATTCCTCTGTACTTAGTTTGTATTCTGGCAATGAGTATCTCCGCAGCTCCAGGCATATATTTCTTATCATTAATGTCAAAAATTTCTTCAGATTGGATTTCTATTTTGCATTTTACTGCTCTAGGTTTCGGAGTGATTGGGGCTTATGTTATATATGGGTTTACCTTATTATTTGTTGTACCACTATTTAACTTTCTACTTCCCATACGATTAAAACCTTTCAGGGGAAACTACTATTCCATCACAACCGTCCCATGGTATTTTCATAATGCCTTAACTTATATAGTCCGCTATACCTTCCTAGAGTTTGTGACCCCAACACCAATGAATATATTATTTTATAAAATGATGGGTATGAAGATAGGAAAAGGTGCCCATATTAATACGACCAATATTTCTGATCCCGGTCTAATTGAAATTGGTGAAAAAGTAACCATAGGTGGATCGGCAACTATTATAGCACATTATGCCTCACAGGGATTTTTAATAATTGACCGGGTAAAAATTCACAAAAATGCTACTATCGGTATTAAGGCTACCATAATGGGGGATGTCGAAATTGGTAAAGGAGCTATTATTGCACCTCACGAGGTAGTACTACCCAAATCCAGGATACCTGCCGGACATCGGTGAGCTAGAAGACAATTGAAAAATTATTGTTTTGTAACTAGTACTCTTAAAAACTTCTAATCCTGCCGGAATTTTTAACGAGGTTCAATATACGTTTATTAAATCCTTTTTCTTTTACCAAGTCCTCCAGGTTCATATGGAAGCGATACCTCCATAAATTGTCCGGATTACTTGGATCATTGATTCGCTCCTCAGAAGGTGTTTCTCTTTTTAACCCTTGATCAATAGCTAACAAATCCTGGATAGGAAAAATAGCCCACATAGCATTTGAGTTTAAATGCTGTTGCAATATTTCTTCGGATATCACTGGATCACAAAAACCAGGAGCCTCACCCTCATGGCCAAGAATCTGATTATAGAATCGCTGAGATCTTTCATGATCTTCTTCCCACCAGCCACGTACAGTAGACATATCATGGCATGAGGGACTGGCAACAGATAGATAAGGAGCATGGGCTGGATGTCCGAACTCTGAGTCTGTTTCTTTTGGCATTCTTTGTATGTATAATCTTAAGATACCCAACTCGCTCAATACGCCTGGAACACAATCCGGAACCATACCCAGGTCTTCTCCGCAAACTAGCATATCTGAGGCAGAGGTAATTGCAGGTAACTTCAACATAGCCTGCTCTCTCCAGAAACCTTCCTGCCGATGATAGAAATAATGTGTATATATCTCGTTCAGAACATGCTGTACATGTGAATCCAATTCCCGATAGGCATAGGTGCTATGGAATGATATGCGTGGATGAAAAGCTTCTCCCTTTGAACCAGGTACTTCCAAAAACAGAACATTGCTTAAAAGCTTGTACATGCCAAATTTAATCCGGTCCATTTTATCGGTATCTCCTTCATTTAATGGTTTGAAGTAGTTTTCTACTTTTCGTTGTGTATTAAAAGCCTCTTTAAATCCAAAATTGCCATCCTGGTAATCAATCAGAAACCTATCTATAACCTCTTGTGAAAACTCACCGAACAACTCATCCAGCATATATGATCTAACTTGTGGTTTGCAGAATCGGTCATAATCAAAATGAATGCCCTTACTTTCAATTTCATGTTTATACATTGGTATCGCAGGATTGAAAACACCCATTAAACCTTCGATCGAATCATATGGTATTTCCCAGATTCTAAAGAAACCAAGTATGTGATCTATCCGGTAAGCATCAAAATACTCCCCCATCTGACTAAGACGTTTTCTCCACCACTTATAGTTATCTTTAGCCATTTCCTCCCAGTTATAGGTAGGAAAACGCCAGTTTTGACCCGAAATAGAATAGGCATCTGGTGGAGCTCCTGCCTGTTTGTTCATATGATATAATTCAGGATCAACCCAGGCATCAACACTATCACGGTAAATACCGATTGGAAGATCACCCTTTAATATTACTCCTTTCGTCCTGGCGTATTCCACAACCTCGCTAAGTTGCAAATGAAGATGGAATTGGATGAAATAATGAACGGCGAAGTCATCATAATTAGGATGCGATGGGTGTACCAGCTTATCAATTTGTTTAGAATTATAAATTGAATATTTTTTCCATTGCGTAAAATCCGGTGTTTTATATCGATCTCTAAGAGCTGAAAAAGCAGCATATGGAATCAACCATTTTTTATTCTTCTTAAAAAACTGCTTGAATTTTTGGTCTTTTAAAAATTTCCTATTGTTCTGGTCATACAATTTCTTAAAGAATCCAGATTTCAGGTCCATTACTGAAACGTAATCCAATGTTCCATTTTCATTTAGTTTTTGGCCTTTCTTAATCAATGCTTTCATTTCACTTTTATCTTTCAAAGAACCCATTTTGAGTAAGTTGAGATAAATTGGATGAAGTGCAAAAACTGAGATCGCTGCATATGGATACGAATCTTTCCAGGTATGATTGGCCACAGTATCATTTATAGGTAGTATCTGAACTAATTTTATACCTGTTTTTAAGGACCAATCGACGAGGGCCTTTAAATCCATAAATTCGCCTACACCAAAGCTGTCTTTAGTTCTAAGAGAAAAAACCGGAATAGCTACACCAGTACCTCTCCATAATCCATTTGTGAACCTGTAATACTGGTCAGTCTTTACGACCAGGCTATTCTTAATCAATGACACCTGGTGATCTAGTTCCCTGTTCGAACCATCTTCTATTTCAATAAAAACTTTTTCGGTCCTGTTATAAATTCCAAACTTATACTGAATGGGCATCGCATGATCTTCAATAAATACATCTGCCTGCCACATTGGGTATTGGCTATCTTCCATTAGTACAGCTGAATCGGTATTCCAATTGCCTAAAGAATCACAACCTCCCAAAATACAAAATACATGATTTTCATCTATTCTGGGGGCAAACAATTGAAATCGATGATTAATATGATCTGTAACTTTCTTTTTCTTCTTTGCTGGTTTTCTCCTCCATATATTTCCTGTGAAAGCAGCAGAATATAGGGGATTTTCAGGATTAAGGTTAGATCTCCAGCTATCCATTAAATACATGGAAATATATTCGTCCTTTCTAAAAGTTACTCTTCTACCAGATCCCCATTCATAGATTGCCTCTTGCGTGTGGTCGTCATGTATCAAGTATTTATATTCCAGATCCCTGGCACGGGTTTTATCCAGGTCTATTTCAACCTCCCACTTCCCATCACCAACAAATTCCATTTGAACTGCTTCTGATGGATTCCAACTTCCCAATTCAGGAATGGATCCAAATAGACGGATATTCTGGCCAAACTCAGTATGATATTCAATAGAAAAAACAATTTTCATTTCAATAATTTTTATTGGAACTACGAAAATAAAATAAAAAGCTGGTATGAGGGTATTCTGGGATGATCGATTTTATAAGTATTTTCATAATTTTATGAAAATGTTTTCTATTCTTTTTTATTGTTCAATAAAAAAAACGATAGTCTAAATTTATTATTTTGCGTTAATTACAATACGTTTAATCTCTTCTAATGGAAAAAGAAATATATACAGCGGTTTTTTGCAGTCTTTTCTGGAATGAAAAATTATCCTATGTTCGGGAAGAATGGAAAATCGCACAATGTCCTTTAGAAGAATTTAAGGAATTAAATAATTATTTATTGGAATACTGTGTCGACAAAAAAGTTAAAAACCTAATTGTTGACGCGTTTGGAGCGGTTTCTTTGCTACCTGAAGGTCATCACGAATGGCTTGAAAGAGATTTTAATTCAATTTTTGGGGAGAAAACGAAAATTGAAAAAATCATAACTATCATACCAGAGAGTCTTGTTACTTCCATATCCATCAACAAATTTTATGAAAGTATTAAAATGAACCGTAAAAATATTCTTGTCCTAAAGTTAAAATCAATGAAAGAAGCATTTAATTATCTTGCCAGTCAAAGAAAAAAGTGATATCAAAAGTTAGGTCAGTATAAATGTCAGAATCAATACAATTATAAATGAGAATACCGAGATAAGCGATTCCATAACCGTCCATGATTTCAAAGTTTGCCTTTCATCCATTCCCAGATATTTACCAATCAACCAGAATCCGCTATCATTTACATGGGATAGCATTGTTGATCCTGCAGCGATAGCAACGACAATTAGTGATTTTTCTATATCTCCTAGTCCAAGTATTTCAACAACCGGAGCTATCATCCCAGCAGCGGTAATCATAGCAACTGTGGCGGATCCCTGGGTTACACGTATAATGATGGCAATAATATATGCCAATACTACAGGCGATATATGATACTCTGTAAGCAACCCAGCTAATGATTCTCCTACTCCGCTATCCACCAATATTTGTTTGAATACACCTCCTGCCCCTGTTACTAAAATAATAAGACCTGCCGGCGCCAGAGCTGCATTTGAAATACGCATGATCTGAGAAGGCGAGAATCCCCGCCGTACACCCACAAAATAACCAGCAAATAAGGTTGCAATTAACAATGCAATAAATGGATGTCCAAGAAACTTCAATGCATCCCAATAAATGTTGACCTGCATCCAGTTTTCCTTATAGCCTAAATCAATAATAGTCCTTAAAAGAATCAAAACGAGAGGAAGACCAATAAGAAATAGAACCCATCGAAAAGAGGGTAATTCCTTTTTTTCAGTGGTAATATCAACCAGATCGGGATCGATTTCAGGAGGAGCAATATATATTTTATTAGCAATATATTTTCCGAAGATGGGGCCAGCTACAATAGCTGTTGGAAATCCAATTATGAATCCGAACAAAATGATCCAGCCAAGGGGAACGTCAATGATTTGGGCAACAGCAATAGGGCCAGGAGTAGGAGGGATAAAGGCATGAGTTACAGCCAAACCGGCCATCATAGGTATTGCATAGAATAATACCGATTTGCCCGCCTTTCTTGCCAGAGCAAAAGCAATAGGAACTAAAATGATAAAGCCTACTTCAAAAAATACAGGTATGGCAATCAGGAATCCTGAAGTCATCAAAGCCCAGGAAGATTTCTTTTCACCAAATTTATTAAGCATCGATTTGGCAAGTGATTCAACACCACCGGTATCCTGTAATATTTCTCCAAATATTGCCCCAATTCCAACCACGATTGCAATATACCCAAGAACACCTGCCATTCCTTCCTGGATACTTGTCAGTACTTGTTCAAAATGCATACCAGTAGCGAGCCCAACAAGTATGCTTATCAGGATCAAAGAAATAAAAGCATGTATTTTAAATCGAAGGACAAAAAGCAATAATAAGCCTACTGATAAAAAAGTTATAGCTAAAAGCTCAAAGGTTGTCATAGTTATGGATTAAATACCACGAAATAGTTCGAAAGTTTCATTAAAGTCCGGAACATAAACATTCCATCCGAATTTTTCATTTATTGTTTGCCCAAAATGTTCGGCTGTACTTTTTTCTCCGTGCACAACAAATACACTTTTAGGTGAAGCCTGAAAATTATCAAGCCATCCTACCAATTCAGACCTATCGGCATGGGCAGAAAATCCTTCCAGTTTTTCAACATGACATTTGACAGGTATTTCAAGGCCAAATAACCTAACAGTTTCCTCCCCCTCAAGTATTCTTCTTCCTCGTGTTCCTTCTGCCTGGTATCCAATGAATAATATTGTATCATTTGGTCTTTGTAGCCGGTGAAACAAATGATGCATAATCCTGCCTCCTGTACACATCCCTGAAGACGATATAATAATTGCATTTTTGTATACATCATTGATTCCAATGGATTCTGATTGTGATTGCTTGTATTCAAGGTTTATGAAATCAAAAGCTGATCCATTGTTGATTTGAAGATTGGATTCTTCCAACTTATGATATTCAAAATATTTCAAATATATTTCAGTAACACTTAAGGCCATAGGGCTATCAAAATATACAGGTACTTTAGGAATCCTGTTTGACTCGGAAAGTAATTTTAAATAGTATAAAATTGTTTGGGTTCTGCCAACCGCAAAAGCCGGTATTAACAAGCATCCATTACGTTCTATGGCCCGGTTGACTACTTCTGCCAGTTCAGTGAGATGATCTCCTTGTTGGTTATCCCGATTACCATAAGTGGATTCTATCAACAATATATCTGCAGTTTTGAATTCCTCCGGTGGATATAATAAAACATCTTCGTTGCGGCCAAGGTCCCCGCTGAAAAGTATCCGCTTTTCCTGGTTAGAACCGATTAAGGTCAATTCTATTAAGGAGGCCCCTAATATATGACCCGCATTGTGAAACTTAATTTTTATATTATCAGTAAGTGGTATCAATTCATCAAAAGCATAGGGACGGATTAATGGGAGTACACTCTCAACATCACGAGTATTATATAGAGGTTGCGGATTTTCGTGCTTAGAATATCCTTTTTTACGAGCGAAAGCAGCTTCTTCTTCCTGTAATTTAGCTGAATCCATCAGCATGATTTTCATCAAATCCTCTGTTGGAGCAGTACAGTATACAGGACCAGCAAATCCTTCCTTTACCAAACGAGGCAAATAACCTGTATGATCAATATGTGCATGTGTAATTAACACCGCATCAATATCCTCCACGCTCATAGGAAATTTTTCCCAGTTCTTTAATCTTAATTCTTTCAATCCTTGAAACAGTCCGCAATCAATTAAAATACGGTAATTATCTACTTCTAATAAGTATTTCGAGCCGGTAACGGTTTTAGCCCCTCCAAAAAATTTTAATCTTACGTTCATATCATTGTCCTAAAAATCCTGTTAGCTAATATAAGATCATAATTCATATTATCATTTACAATATAATTAAACTATTTCCATTGGTTCAGCACAGCAGATTGGAGTGAATGAGATTTGATCAGGGAAACGAATAATAATGCCTTTGTTAGCCTCGGGATTATTTTATAGATTCCTTTTTCTCCTCTTTTTTCTTGGGAATATAGGAATCGATAGCAATTAGACCAGATAAAAATCCAATACTAAGACAAACGATCCATATGAAAATATTGGCGCCTTCGGTAATGTTTGTTTCTAACATTTTGCAATCTTTTTTTACTAATATAGGATAATTTTTCTGATTGATTAAAACGGTTATTAAAAAATTGAGGTAACTTTCATCAATATTCCAGGTTTTTATTATAATACCTGTTATTCATTTAATACTGTTTATTGTGAGTACTATTTTAAGGATTGAAGGACTTTCGAAAAACTATGGTTCTATAAATGCTGTCCAAAATCTTTCATTAGAAATAAAAAAAGGGCAGGTATACGGAATTCTTGGGCCCAATGGTAGTGGGAAAACTACAACCCTTGGAATGATCTTGGGAATTATAAATCCTAATGCAGGAAATTATGTGTGGTTTAATGAAGAACCAATAATAAATGCA